>ERZ651770.164-NODE-164-length-36193-cov-4.018856_pt1 | contig 36193 bp, 35 predicted proteins | sample MGYA00514756_ERZ651770 | MGnify/ENA metagenome assembly ERZ651770
TTGTTTGAGCTGAAGTAATTCTGGTGTCCATAGATGTGCCTGCTTTGTTACTCCAGAATAGGAATAGCTATAGGATTTATCTCCAAACCAAGCTACTTTTCTTTTTGTAATGTGGTGTTTTCCAAAAATAATAGCTTCATCGTTTTGCCAAGGAATTTGTTGTAATAAATTTTGATAATAAGATGTTATTTCTTTTCTATTAAAAACACTACCTAGATAGATTACTTCTCCTTCATAAGGAAGCATATTTGAGTGTGTATTTTGACTAAATAAATCCATTATTTATGGCTGCTGTAAGAAATTATGGACTTGGAAAGTTGCAAAACCAAGACTAGATTATGTTATTTAAAGAAAGAATCAACAAATTCATGTTTATTGAATACTTGCAAATCATCTATTCCTTCCCCTACACCAATGTACTTTACTGGAATTTTAAACTGGTCAGAAATACCAATCACAACTCCCCCTTTTGCTGTTCCATCTAATTTGGTTACAGCCAGTGAATTTACTTCTGTAGCTTTGGTAAATTGTTTTGCTTGTTCAAAGGCATTTTGACCAGTAGAACCATCTAATACCAATAAAACATCGTGAGGTGAATCTTCAACTACTTTTTGCATGACACGTTTTATCTTGGTAAGTTCATTCATTAAATTTACCTTGTTATGCAACCTACCTGCAGTATCGATTATAACAACATCTGCATTTTGAGAAACCGCTGAAGTAAGCGTATCAAAAGCAACAGACGCAGGATCTGAACCCATTTCTTGTCTAATTAAAGGTACTTCTACTCTATCAGCCCAAACTTGAAGTTGATCTATTGCTGCAGCTCTAAAAGTATCAGAAGCTCCTAAAACAACCTTCAAGCCTTTCTTCTTAAACTGTGAAGCTAATTTTCCTATCGTAGTAGTTTTACCAACTCCATTAACACCAACAACCATCAAAACATAGGGTTTCTTATTTTCTGGAATGTTAAAATCTGTATCGTTTCCTAGGTTAGTTTCAGATAAAAGACCTGCAATCTCATCTCTTAAAATACCATTTAACTCTTCTGTTCCAAGATACTTTTCTTTAGATACTCTTGCTTCAATTCTATCAATAATTTTGAGTGTTGTATCTACGCCAACATCAGATGAAACAAGAACTTCCTCTAAATTATCAAGAACATCATCATCTACTTTAGATTTTCCTGCTACTACCTTAGATAATTTAGTAAAAAAACTAGATTTAGATTTTTCTAACCCTTTATCTAAGGATTCTTTCTTTTCTTTTGAAAATATCTTTTTAAAAAAACTCATGAATTATGTTCAGTATTTTAGTCTTTCAAATTTAACCAAATAAACGGCATAAAAAAAACTACTTTCTTCTTAGAAAGTAGCTTGTATATTTTATGTAAAAAAGAATTTATTTCTTTGCTAAAAATTCATTTACTTTAGAAGGATCCATAATAGATTCAACAAAGGTATAAGCACCGGTCTTTGGAGATTTTACCATCTTTATTGCTTTACTAAGTCTTTTTGAACCTGTCTGTAACGATGCTACTGATTTCTTTGCCATGTTCTTGTATTTTATTTATCTGACGTTTTCATTTTTAATGAAAAAATCTAATTATTTAATTTCTTTATGAACTGTCATTTTCTTCAAGATAGGATTGAATTTTTTAATTTCTATTCTATCTGGAGTATTTTTTTTATTCTTAGTTGTAATATATCTTGAAGTTCCTGGTTTACCAGTTGCTTTATGTTCTGTACATTCTAAGATTACTTGTACTCTGTTTCCTTTTTTTGCCATCTTTCTATAATTTTCTAGAAATTTACTTAGTTAAGAAACCTTTCTCTCTTGCTTCTTTTATGACTGCAGAGATACCTTTTCTATTAATATTTTTTAACGCAGAAGCAGAAACTTTTAATGTAACCCACTTGTCTTCTTCTGGAATGTAAAAACGCTTGGTCATAAGATTAGCGTTAAACTTTCTTTTCGTTCTATTCAAAGCATGAGAAACGTTGTTTCCTACCATGGCTTTTTTTCCTGTTAATTCACAAACTCTAGACATCTTCTTACAGTTTTAATTTCTTTTCTTTAAACGAGGTGCAAATCTACAATTTTTTTAAAATCCTACAAAAACAATTTTGGTTATTTTTTTAGAATTTCTTGTTGTAGCATTTGTAGTGATTTATTTACGGTTCTATTGATAACTTTTTCTCTTGGATGACCAAAATTAAACTCCTCTACAACAACACCTTTTGCAGAAGCTATGGCAATAAAAACTATTCCAACAGCTATTGAAGTCTTATCTGAGGTAGGTCCTGCATTTCCAGTAACAGCAATCGCATAATCTGAATTAGTCTTTTTCATAGCTGAAATGGCCATTTCTTCAACAACATTAGAACTTACTACAGAATATTTTTTAATAGTTTCTGAGGAAACATGGAGCAGCTCTTGTTTCATTTTAGAGCTGTAAGCAACTATACTACCATTAAAATAGGCTGAAGATCCAGGAACTGAAACTATTGTTGAAGCAATCTTACCTCCTGTAACACTTTCTGCAGTACAAAGAGTTTTCTTTGAATCCTTTAAAAGATTACCTATGTGTTCTTCAATAGCAACACCACTTTCATGACCAGTAATTATATCTGAAAGCAACAAATATAGCTCTTGCAACACAGTATGTAAACTATCTTCTAGAACTTGTTTTTTGGGTCCTCTTGCAGATAATCTGAGACGCACTCTCCCAAAAGAAGGTAAATAAGCTAGTTTAATAAAATCTGGAAGTTTGTTTGCCCAATCCTCAATTCTTTCTGCAATCACACTTTCGCCTTGACCGTAGGTCATAACCGTTTTATGAATAATAAAAGGAAGATTAAATTGTTCTTGAATTCTTGGGATAACCTCATGTTTCATCAATCCCTTCATTTCGTATGGAACTCCGGGCATAGAAACAAAAACTGTATTATTCTCATAAAACCACATTCCTGGTGCAGTTCCCATTCTATTCATTAGTAACCTAGCTTTTGATGGCAATTGTGCCTGATATTGCTGTACTTTATTGTAAGGAATGTTGTATTTCTTGAACATCTTTTTTATGTGACCTATCACCTCTGGATATTCAATAATTTCTTGATCATTAAAAAACTTTGCTATGGTTTTTTTAGTAATATCATCTTTTGTTGGACCAAGACCGCCTGTAATAATTACAATATCTGCTCTACTTTGCGCTTCTTTAAATGCATTTAGAATGTGCAGTTCTTCGTCTTGGATTGATGATATTTGATACACAGAAACACCAATTTTATTCAGTTCCTTACCAATCCATTGAGAATTAGTATCAACAATTTGACCTATGAGGATTTCATCTCCAATAGTTATAATTTCTGCATTCATAGAAATAGTGTTATATTTTTTGCCTAGTAACTAAAGTACATTTAAAAATCTCTTACTTCACTCTAATTTCAAAAGCTTTTAAACCTTCGATCTTTCCAAGTAATACATCATTTTCTGTAACTTTACCAACACCTGCAGGTGTTCCCGTAAAGATAATATCTCCTTTTTTTAGAGTAAAGTATTGAGAAACATAATTAATCAGTTCGTCAATTTTCCAGAGCATTGACTGTGTATTACCATCTTGAACAATTTCATTATTTTTAAGTAATTGAAAAGAAAGATTCTCTAAATTGAAGTCTTTTTTATTGTAAAAATTCCCTATGACTGCACTTCCGTCAAAGGCTTTCGCTTTTTCCCATGGCAATCCTTTTTCTTTACATTGTTGTTGTACATCTCTGGCTGTAAAATCTATTCCTAAACCAATTTCATCATAGTATTTATGAGCAAATCTTGAAGCTATATGCTTTCCTACTCTATTAATTTTAATGAGTACCTCAACTTCATAATGAACATCATTTGAGAAAGTGGGTATAAAAAAAGGATTTTTATTAGGCAAAATAGCCGAATCAGGCTTCAAAAAAACTACCGGATTATCTGGACGTTCATTAGCAAGTTCTTCTATATGTTTAGCGTAATTTCGCCCTATGCAAATTATTTTCATATACTAATGGAAAATTTAAGGAATCCATTGTTTTGGAAAGTTTGGTTTTCTTTTTTCTAAAAATGCATCTCTTCCTTCTTTAGCTTCATCTGTCATGTAAGCTAGACGTGTGGCTTCGCCGGCAAAAACTTGCTGCCCAACCATTCCATCATCGGTTAAATTCATAGCAAATTTTAACATTTTAATAGAGGTAGGTGATTTTTCTAATATTTCTTGTGCCCACGCGTAAGCAGTTTCTTCTAATTCATTATGAGGAATAACTGCATTTACCATCCCCATATCATAGGCTTCTTGTGCCGTGTAATTTCTTCCCAAGAAGAATATTTCTCTTGCTTTTTTTTGTCCTACCATTTTTGCAAGATAAGCAGACCCGTAACCACCATCAAAAGAAGTAACATCCGCGTCGGTTTGTTTAAAAATAGCATGTTCCTGAGAAGCTAAGGTCAAATCACAAACAACATGTAGACTATGACCTCCACCAACAGCCCATCCTGGTACTACGGCAATCACAGCTTTTGGCATAAATCTTATCAACCGTTGTACTTCTAGGATGTTTAATCTGTGATATCCATCGTCTCCAACATACCCTTGATGACCTCTAGCTTTTTGATCTCCTCCAGAACAAAATGAATAGATTCCATCTTTAGAAGAGGGACCTTCAGCTGATAGCAATACTACACCTATGGAAGTGTCTTCACCTGCATCGTAAAACGCATCATATAATTCACTGGTGGTTTTTGGACGAAATGCGTTTCTAACATTGGGTCTATTAAACGCTATTCTAGCTACACCGTTAGACTTTTTGTATGTAATATCTTCATATTTCTTGGCGGTAACCCATTTAGGCTCTCTCATGATTCTAGATTTTATTATTCAAAAAATAATATTTTATCGGTATGTAAAAATAAAACATTCCATGTTGGTAAAAGTGATATTGTAAAAAATAATATGTCCTATTTTTTTTAAAACTTATATATTTAACAAAAAATTATCCCTAATTATGAAAGTTACACCTATACTTATATTTTTATTTTCTATTTCCACTATTTTCAGTCAAAAAACAATTTTCAAAAAATATGACTCAGAAATATTAAATGAAGTGAGAGATATTTCTATTTATCTCCCAAAAAATTACAACAAAGATTCTATTTCAAATTTTCCTTTAGCTATTGTTCTTGATGGCCATAAATTATTTGATTTGTATGTTGGAACATCAAATTATTACTCCTATCAAGATAATGCTCCTGAACAAATTGTTGTAGGAATTGATATGAAAAACACTAGAACAAAAGATGCTGGTTATAATATTATTACCAGTGAATTAACTCCAGACTCAAAAGATTTCTATCGTTTTATAAGAGATGAAATTATTCCTTTTGTGGAGGCATCTTATAAGACCTCTCCATTCTTAACGATTGTTGGCGAGAGCCTAACCGCTAATTTTATTACACACTTTTTAAGAGAAAAGTATGCAATTTTTAATGCTTACGTCTGTTTAAACCCTAGCTTATCTGATGACATAAACACACAAATTGAATCTTATAAATTGTCTAATTTAAGTAATGAAGATAATACATTCTATTTTTACATAGCTGGAAACCCATATGCTAATGACAAAAAGCTAGCCAAGATTAAAAAGTTTGCAACTTACATGAAAACTGTGGATGTAGATAATTTTAATGTTGTCTATGATGATTTTTCTGACTCACCAAGTTCTTCTTCACTTATCAGTGAGGGAATCTCTAGATCTTTTGCAAAGGTTTTTGAAATTTACTCTGGAATTACAAAGAATGAATTTGAGGAAAAAATAAAAAATTTAAGCCCACCTGATGCCATTTCATATTTGGAGATAAAATACTTAGATATTGAATTTTTATTTGGTTCTAATATAGGAATAAGGCCAGCTGACGTCTTTGCCATTGAAGATATAATTCTTGACAAAGAGAATGGTGATTATTTAGATGATTTTGGGAAGATGATTTTAAAACTTTTTCCAACCTCAGAGATGGGTCATTATTATCTAGGTAAATATTATGAGAGTGGTAAAGATTTTAAAAAAGCTCTTAAACAATTTCGGTTAGGTTACGGTAAAATGGATCCACAAGATCCTAATGCAGATTTATTTTATCAAAATGTAGAACGTTTATTAAATAAAGAAAATTAATTTTTTTCTATTCTATCAGAATACAGATTAATTTTTTTATCTCTGTATAGTGATCCAATTGCTCTTTTAAAAGCTTTTTTACTCATTTGTAGATGAAACTTAATAGATTCAGGAGAGCTTTTATCAGTTAACGTTATAATTCCATTATTTTGATCGAGGTGATATAGTATTTTTGAGGTATCTTCCTCTATGGTATTCCTGTACCCCAAGGGTCTCATTGATACATCTATCTTTCCGTCTTCTCTGATGTTTTTGATATATCCTGTAGTAGCAATACCCTCCTCTAAATCTGAAAATACTTCATTCTTATACACTAACCCTTCCATTGATTCTTCAATTAAAACTGTAAATCCAAGAGCAGTCTCTGTTCCAATAATAATAGCTACTTTTTGTCCTATCTCTAAGTCCATTTAATTTTATTTTAAACTATTGATATATTCTTTTAAAACCAAGTCATTTTGTGAACTAGGAGTAAAAATTTCAAGCAATTTAGGTTGTGTAGATTCTTTGTAAAAGTCTGCAAGTTCTTTATCTAAAGTCTCAATATTATGTGATTTACAGTAATCTAATCTATGCATTTCACATAAATGTTGTGCTGTCAGACAATGGGGTGTTTCAAAGAATTTTAAAGCATTTGATTCTTTTGGTCCAGGTATAATTTTAAAAATACCTCCACCAGAATTATTAATAACAATAATTCTAAAATTAGTTGGAATATAATCATTCCAAAGAGCATTACTGTCATAGAAAAAACTGAGATCACCAGAAATAAACGTAGTTCTCTTTTTTGACATGAATGCAGCTCCAATAGCAGTGCTAGTACTTCCATCTATCCCACTAGTTCCACGATTACAAAAAACCGTAATTGTTTTATTCATCTCAAAAAGTTGAGAATATCTAATAATGGCACTATTGCTAAATTGAACTTCTGAAAAATCTGGAACTACTTTTAAAACCTTCTCAAACACTTTTAAATCTGAGTAAATAGCGTTTTTAATAAATTGTTTGTGTTTTTTTCTAGTTAAATTTTTATAATGAGTCCAGTGATGTTCGTAATTACTATTGTTGTTAAAATCTACCAGCTTATGAAAATTTTCAAAGAAAGAAAAACTATCCGTTTTAATGTGTTTGCTTAAAACATGATACGTATCAAAAGCTCTTAACTCATTAATATGCCAATGTTCTGATGGTGAATAATCTCGTAAAAATTTTTTAATTTTTTTAGACACTATCAATCCTCCAAAAGTTAATAGTATATCTGGCTGAAGGTCTGAAAACTCCTCTTTTGTTAAATTAAAAATTAGATTGTCTATAGATTTAATAAATCTTTTGTTGTGAAGGTTAGAAGTAGTTTCTGTGAGTACTAACACAGAAGGGTCATCAGCAACTTTATCTAATAAAATTTCTAATTCTGAATTAGGATAATGCACCCCTACCAAAATCATTTTCTTGTTTGCACTATTCCATTGTTGAGCCAGATTCTCATAATCAATAGCAACCTCAATATCTGATTCTTCTTTTATTAATGAGAAATCGTTCATAACACCTACTGTTTCATATAAAGGTTCATCAAAAGGTGCATTAATATGAATAGGTCCTTTTACTTTATGAAGCAATGAAAAAGCCTTTGATAACTTTATCATATTCTTTTCAGAATCATTTTCTTTCAAATTTGCACTAAATAAAATATGATTCTGAAATACATTTTCTTGACGGATAGTTTGGCCATCACCAATATCAATTAAATGAGAGGGTCTGTCTGCAGAAATTACAACTAAAGGAATTTGACTGTAAAAAGCTTCAGCTATTGCAGGATAATAATTTAACATGGCAGAACCCGATGTGCAGACCAAAGCAACTGGCTTTTGTGATTGTTGAGCAATACCTAAAGCAAAAAAAGCGGCACATCGCTCGTCAACTATACTTAAAGCTTCAAAATCTTGATGATTAGAAAACCCTATTGTAAGCGGCGCATTTCTTGAACCTGGAGAAATAACAATAGTCTGGATTTCAAATTGGTGACAAGCAGCGATAATAATTTGTGCTAATTCTTTTTTAGGATACATTTTCTGTTAAAAAATTGATCAATTCCTCGTTTGCAAAGTTACTGCCTTTATCTAGGATTTAATTGTTAAAATAAAAAAATCAGGAAATAAAAAGTGACTTACTTTTTATTTCCTGATTTTACTGATTATTTAAAATCAAGTACTTTAATTTCCTTTTTTGAAATCAGCTAAAAACTTAGCCAATCCAATATCAGTGAGTGGATGTTTTAACAAACCAGAAATAGCACTTAAAGGACCCGTCATCACATCTGCACCTATTTTAGCACAATCTATAATATGCATAGTATGCCTTACTGATGCTGCTAGTATTTGGGTATCATACATGTAATTGTCAAATATTAATCTAATCTCAGAAATTAAATTTAATCCATCTGTAGAAATATCATCTAATCGTCCAATAAAAGGAGAAACATAAGTAGCACCGGCTTTGGCAGCTAGTAATGCTTGACCAGCTGAAAAAACTAAAGTAACATTAGTTTTAATTCCTTTATCTGAAAAATATTTACAAGCTTTTACACCATCAGCTATCATGGGTAGCTTCACAACAATTTGAGGATTTAAAGCAGCTAAAGCCTCTCCCTCCCTAACCATTCCTTCATAGTCTGTAGAGATTACCTCAGCTGAAACATCTCCATCTACTTCCTCACAAATTGCTTTGTAATGATTAATGATGTTAGCTTCCCCCGTAATACCCTCTTTAGCCATTAAAGACGGATTGGTGGTTACTCCGTCTAAAATACCCATAGCTTGGGCTTCTTTAATTTGTTCTAAATTGGCAGTGTCAATAAAAAATTTCATATGATTTGTTTAGTTCTTAATTATAATTTATAATGATTCATTAGTAGTTTTTCGTAAATTTTACTTGGTAGTATTTTTTTTAACACAATGGAAAATTTCTCCATAAATGCTCCTACTTTATAGTGCACAATTGGTTGTTTTAAGTTAACAATCTGATGTATCTTTTCGGCCATTTTAATTGGATTCATTCCACTATCTACATGTGAATCCATCAAATCTAAATTCATCTGATACTTTTCTTTGTAGGCAGAGTTATCAAAAACAGGGGTATGATATCTACCAGCTGCAATATTTGTAGCAACATCGCCCGGAGCAATAGTAACTATATTAACACCAAACTCTTTAACCTCCATTCTAGCCGCCTCTGACACTAAATCTAAAGCTCCTTTTGTTGCAGAATACACACCTCTATAGGGCAAACCCATATATCCAGCAATTGATGTGACGTTGATGATGGTTCCAGATTGCTGTTTACGCATCTGAGGTAGAACTGCTTTCATCATGTCTATGGCTCCAAAAAAATTAGTTTCAAAAACTTTTCTCATTTCACTGGTGGGTGTATCTTCTATGGGACCAGTTATTCCCATTCCAGCATTATTTACAAGCACATCTAAACGACCTTCTTTTTCTAAAATCAAATCTATAGCTAAAGAGATTGTTTCAGATTTAGTGACATCCAAGGGAATTAATGAATACCCTATATTTTCATTTATATTTGGATTTCTTCCTGTACCATAAACTCTAAAACCCTTTTTTGATAAAAGTTTAGCCGTAGATTTTCCAATTCCTGAGGAAGCTCCCGTGATTAAAACTACTTTGGACATAAAAAAAATAAATGAGATTAATTTTTAAACAAATATCTAAAAAGAAAGGATGTAAACCTCAGAATTTAATTGCTAGATATTAACAGACTTATGAATAATGATAGATAAAAGAAAAGAAAGTTAGAAACAAAAAAAGGCAAGCTACCTACATCACACTGCTACAACCAAGTACTCTTGCTGCGTTCCCGCCCTGGGAGATTCCGAGGGAGCTAGTTGTGTAGGACTTGCCAAGGCAAATTTACAACCAATTTTTATTTAAACAAATGAAACTTTCTCCTTTTTTAGTGTAACTTTTACAACCAGTTAGATACTAATTCATTGTTATGCCTTCATAAAAAACATAGATTACTATGATGAAAGCTATATATTTGTTAAGAAACTAATTAAAATATTCAATCATGGAAAACAAAATTTCAAGTAAAAGCACAATGCTAAATTATGGACTAGTTCTAGGTCTAACAAGTATTTTCATTAACTTAATTGCCTATGCAATAGGCATTCATCTTGATCAAGATTGGAGGGTAGGCACACTAGGTTTTGTAGCCATGATTATTATTATAGTTTTGGGTATTAAAAATTTTAAATCTGCAAATGATAACCTTATCACTTGGGGGCAATCTGTTAAGATTGGTGTCGGAATTTCTATTATAAGTGGTTTAATAGGAATAATTTATAATTTAATTTTCATTAATTTTATTGAACCTGACTTCATGAACCTTTTGATGGAGAAACAAATTCTTGCTTGGGAAGAATTAAATATGACTGAAGAACAAATAGAATCCTCGAAATTAATGATGGAAAAATTTTCTAGTCCAGCAATCACCTCAGCCATTGGTATCATTGCTGCTGCATTCTTTGGTTTTATTATTTCAGCCATTGCAGGGGCAGTTATGAAAAAAACAGAAGAAGACCAATACTAGAATTTATATATAATGTAAAGAATATGTTTAACTTTGCATTATAAATAATCACCTATGGACATATCGGTAGTCATACCTTTATTTAACGAAGAAGAATCTTTAAAAGAACTATACGATTGGATTGCATCTATGATGCAGTCCAATCGGTTTTTATATGAGGTCATTTTCATAGATGATGGTAGTACAGATTCATCATGGAGCGTTATTGAAGAAATTTCACGAAAATCAAGTGATGTAAAAGGTATTCGTTTCCAAAAAAACTTTGGAAAATCACAAGCATTACATGCTGGCTTTCAAATTGCAGTTGGAAACGTAGTGATTACCATGGATGCTGACTTGCAAGATAGCCCAGACGAAATTCCTGGATTATATAAACTAATCACAGAAGGAAATTTTGATCTTGTCTCTGGATGGAAAAAGAAAAGGTATGATAATGTAATTGCAAAAAACATTCCTTCAAAATTATTTAATTGGGCAGCTAGAAAAACATCAGGTTTAGATTTACATGATTTTAATTGTGGCTTAAAGGCATACAAAAACATCGTTGTTAAAACAGTTAAGGTACGTGGTGAAATGCATCGATATATACCTGTTTTAGCAAAAAATAAAGGATTTTTAAAAATTGGTGAAAAAATTGTTCAACACCAAGCAAGAAAATACGGAGAAACAAAATTTGGCATGAGTAGATTTATCAATGGTTTTTTAGATCTCATTACCATTTCTTTTTTATCAAAATTTGGTAAAAGACCCATGCATTTCTTTGGTCTATGGGGAACACTCATGTTTATATTTGGATTCATTTCTGCTGGATATTTAGGAGTTTCTAAACTCTATAAAATATCACAAGGAATGAAGGCTATTTTGGTTACAGACAACCCCTGGTTTTACATCTCTATGGTGAGTATGATATTAGGTACACAACTTTTCTTAGCTGGCTTCATTGGGGAACTTATTTTAAAAACTAAAGAGGCAGGTAACTACTATACAATCAAAGAAAAATTAAATTACTAATTCCATAAATATTGGATTTATAAGCAATGAAGAATATTATAGAAAAAGCAACATTATGGCTATCAGATACATTTGATAGTGAAACACAACAAGAAATACAACAACTCATTACAGATAATTCTGACGATTTAACAGATAGATTTTATAAAGATCTTGAGTTTGGTACAGGAGGTATGCGTGGAATGATGGGAGCTGGAACCAACAGAATAAATAAATACACATTAGGGAAGGCTACTCAGGGACTGAGTAATTATTTAAAAGAATCTTATCCAAACCAAAAAATTAAAGTAGCCATCGCATATGATTGTAGACACAACAGCGATACATTCTCAAGATTGGTTGCTGAAGTATTGTCTGCGAATGATATTCATGTAGTTCTTTTTGAAGACCTTCGTCCTACTCCAGAACTGTCATTTGCTGTAAATGAATTAAACTGTCATGCTGGGATTGTATTAACAGCTTCCCATAACCCACCAGAATACAATGGCTATAAAGTGTATTGGACAGATGGTGGTCAAATTGTTCCTCCCCAAGATAAGAGCATCATTGATGAAGTAAATTCTTTAGAATTTTCGGATATTAACTTTAATGCAAAACCTGAATTAATTTCTGAAATTGGTGCAGAGATAGATGAGGCGTTTTGGAAAGCTTCCATTGAAAACGGAACATTTGACATACAAGGAAGAGAAAATTTAAAAATTGTTTTTACATCATTGCACGGAACCTCTGTTAAGTTAATTCCAGAAGTGTTAAATTTAGCTGGCTATTCTCAAGTTCATAGTATTAAAGAACAAGAAATACCTGATGGAGATTTCCCAACCGTAAAATCACCCAATCCAGAAGAACCTGAAGCCCTAGAAATGGCTACAAATCTTGCTGAAAAAATTGGAGCAGATATTGTTTTGGGAACAGATCCAGATAGTGATAGAATTGGAATAGCTGTAAGAGACACTAACGGCAAAATTAAATTATTGAATGGAAATCAGGCCATGGTGGTGATGACAGATTTCTTAATCAAACAATGGCAACAACAAGGAAAACTTAATGGAAAGCAATTTATTGGCTCTACTATAGTTTCTACCTCCATGGTAAATGATATTGCCAACAGTTATGGTGTAGAAACTAAAATTGGTCTCACCGGGTTTAAATGGATTGCTAAAATGATTCAAGATTTTCCAGAACAAGAGTTTATTGGTGGTGGTGAAGAAAGTTTTGGATATATGGTAGGAGATTTTGTTAGAGATAAAGATGCTGTAACGTCTGCATTACTAGCCTGTGAAATTGCAGCTGCCGCTAAATCAAATGGAAGCTCTTTTTACGATACACTACTGGAACTATACACAAAGCATAGCTTTTATAAAGAACGTTTGGTTTCTTTTACAAAAAAAGGGATGGATGGAGCAGCACAAATCAAGCAAATTATGATTGATCTACGTAAAAATCCTCTAACTCATATCGATGGTTCTAAAGTAACTTTTGTAAACGATTATGACGCATCTACTGAAAAAAACATGAGTACAGGAGAAGTAAAAATTATGGATCTTCCTAAATCAAATGTATTAATTTATCACACAGAAGACGGAACTAAAGTAGCTGCAAGACCTAGTGGTACAGAACCTAAAATTAAATTTTACTTTAGTGTTCAGTCAAAACTAGACTCTGTTGAAAATGCCATTGAAAAAGAACAAGAATTGGATGCTAAAATTGATAGAATCATAAATGAAATGAATATTTAATGATTTACTTTAAAAAAATATTACGATATGCTATACCTTACAAGAGGTTTGCATTCCTGAATATTTTCTTCAATATTTTATATGCTGTTTTCTCTGCGTTATCTTTTGTTGTTTTAATGCCTTTATTTGAGGTCATATTTAAGACAGACGAAAAAATAGTGTATGAAAAACCTGTTTTTGAGGGCTTCACAAGTGGAATGGAATATTTAAATAATTATTTCAACTACTACGTTTCAACGATCATAGGGGGAAATCAGGAAAAAACATTACTCTTTGTCGTCGTTTTAATTGTTGTGATTTTTCTATTAAAAAACATGTTTGGCTATTTATCTTTTTACTACATCACATTTCTTAAAAATGGGGTTTTAAAAGATATTCGTAACGATTTATATCACAAAACTATTTCTTTACCAATTTCCTATTTTTCTGAAAAGAAGAAAGGGGATATTATGGCCAGAATTGGGCCAGATGTCATTGAAGTTCATTATTCATTTCTATCAATTTTAGAATTGATTTTTCGAGATCCAATTATGATTTTGATTACCATTATTTCTATGTTATCTGCAAGTGTAAAGCTGACATTTTTCATTTTTGTTTTTGTTCCTGTAGCTGGTTTTATCATTAACATTATTGGAAAAAATTTAAAAAAGACTTCAGATAAAGTTCAAAGAGAGCAAGGAACGCTTTTATCTTTATTGGAAGAGACTTTATCAGGCTTGCGCATAATTAAGGGTTTTAATGCTGAAAAAGTTTTTCATCATAAATTTGAAAAATCTACTTCTAAGTTTGAACAATTTTCAAACAAACTGATGATAAAAACACAATTAGCTGGACCGGTTAGTGAAATTTTAGGAATCATGGTTTTTTGTGTTTTAATTTGGTATGGTGGTAATTTAGTCTTAGTTGAAAAAACAATACCTCCAGCTGTTTTTATTCCATTTCTTGGTCTTGCATACAATATCATTACTCCTGCAAAATCAATATCCAAAGCTAGTTTTACTATCAAAAAAGGAAATGCTGCAGCAGAGCGAATATTGGCAATTCTAGAAACTGAAGATCCCTTACAGGATAGCAAAAATGCCATTCATAAAGAGGAGTTTACCTCAGAAATTGAATTTAAAAATGTGTCCTTCAAATATGAAGATGATTATGTATTAAAAGATTTTTCTCTAAAAGTCCCTAAAGGAACTTCAGTGGCCTTAGTAGGACAATCTGGTAGTGGAAAATCTACTTTAGCCAATTTAGTAACTCGTTTTTATGATGTAAATAATGGAAGTATCACTATAGATGGAGATGATGTTAAAGATATTTCTAAAAAATCATTGCTCGGACTAATGGGTATTGTGACTCAAGATTCTATTTTATTTAATGATACTGTTTCAGAAAATATTAAACTAGGGAAACAGGATGCTACTGAAAAAGAAATTAGAAATGCTTCTGAAATAGCGAATGCTCATGAATTTATAAATGAACTCCCAAAACAATATGAAACCAATATTGGAGATGGAGGTAATAAATTGTCTGGTGGCCAAAAACAACGAATCTCTATTGCTAGAGCAGTCTTAAAAAATCCTCCAATTATGATTTTAGACGAGGCAACCTCTGCATTAGATACAGAATCTGAACAATTGGTACAAACAGCTTTAGAAGAAATGATGAAAAACAGAACATCTTTGGTCATAGCACACAGATTATCTACCATACAAAAAGCTGATAATATTGTAGTATTACGCAAAGGAATCATTATTGAACAAGGGAAACACGAGGAATTATTAGCTAAAAAGGGAGAATATTTCAAGCTAGTAACTATGCAAACGCTACAGTAATGATTTTAGAAAAAATCATTTTTACACTGTTATTTAAATGGAAATATTGGATCGCAATTCTTCATTCTAAATTTCTCAAAAAAAATAAAAACAGCGCTTTCAAATCAATTACCTATGTTGCAAGAGAAGCAGACAAAGATTGGATATTTGGTGCAAAAGTGAGAAGGCTTGCAAAATTCTCTGGTTTAAATAGTAATACTTATTTCCACAATAGATTGCGAAACTTACCAGATTCTGATGGATATTTTTTTGTATTTCATCAATACTTTTATAGAGCAATACGTCATAATCCGAAAATTTTAAATCGAAAAAATATTGTAATGTTTACGCATCCCAACTGGACCTTTTCTTTTTCAGAAAGTCATGTAATCTGGTGCTTAAATAAAGCTGATAAAGTTATTTGTTTAAATTCTAAGGTTCAAAAAGAGTTAATTGCTGCTGGATTAGATGCTGAAAAAACAGCGCTAATTCACATCGCTTCAGATCCTGATTTCTTTTTTACACATGAACGAGAAACAGGTACTGTTGGTTTTTGTAGTGCATTTGGTGAGCGTAAAAACCCAGAAATGGTATATCAGTTGGTTAAAAATATGCCTGAGAGAAAATTTCATCTAATTGGTAGGTATTGGGAGAATTATGAAAGATATGATGAAATGAAAAAAATGACAAACTTCACCTATTACAATAATGAATCCTACGACACATATCCTGATTTATATAATAATATAGATATATTTATTTCTCCATCTACATTGGAAGGTGGCCCTGTTCCTGTATTGGAAGCCATGTTGTCTAATTGTTTCCCTATAGCCTCAAAAACAGGATTCTGTCCTGATATAATTTCTGATGGCAAGAATGGATTTTTATTTGATATAGATGCAGATTATACAGAAGTAATACGACTTATTAAATTGGCAGACTCTAAGACTATTGATGTAAGACAAACTGCTTTGGATCATTCCTGGAAAAACTGCTCCCAAAAAATTGACACGTTATTTCAAGAGTAGATTACAGAATTTTTAAACCAAGCTCCTTCCCTTTTTGAAGCATATAATCATAAGAAGCCTGGTGATCATTAGGAATTTCACCCTCTAAAATAGCCTCTTTAATAGCCTCTTTTAATTGACCAATTTCGCGGCAAGGCTGTAAGTTGAAGGTTTTCATGATCTCCTCACCACTAATAGGTGGTTGAAAATTTCGAATATGATCTCTTTCTTCTACCTCTTTTATTTTTTCGCGCACATTTTGAAAATTTTTATGATAACGCTCAAATTTTTTTGGGTTTTTTGTAGTAATATCAGCTTCACATAATGTCATTAATGCTTCTATATCATCACCTGTATCAAACACCAATCTTCTAACTGCGGAGTCTGTAACCTCAGATGCTAAAACAATAGGTCTAGAACTTAATAACACCAATTTCTGAACAAACTTCATTTTTGAATTTAATGGCATTTTTAAACGTTTGAACAACTTATAAACCATTTTAGATCCAACAAACTCGTGTGCATGAAAAGTCCATCCTACTTTCTTATCAAATCTTTTGGTAGGTGCTTTTCCAATATCATGAAGTAAGGCAGCCCATCTTAACCAAGTATCTTCTGTAGTTTTTGAAATATTATCAACAACTTCTAAAGTGTGATAGAAATTATCTTTATGTTTTTGACCCTCTACTTCTTCAACTCCTTTTAAAGCAATTAATTCTGGAAGAATCATTTCCAATAAATTTGTTTTTTCTAATAGTAAAAAACCTATGGAAGGTTTTGTAGCGTCAATTATTTTATTTAATTCTACAACGATACGTTCCTTTGTAATAATAGCTAAACGAGATGCATTCTTTGTAATGGCCAATAAAGAGTTCTCCTGAATTTTAAAATTTAATTGAGTAGCAAATCTAATAGCACGCATCATACGAAGCGGATCATCAGAATAGGTAATGTCTGGATTTAAAGGTGTTTTAATAATTCCTTTTTCTAAATCCTTTAAACCATCAAAAGGATCTAACAAGGTTCCATAATCATCTTTGTGTAAACTTATTGCTAAAGCATTGATTGTAAAATCTCTTCTATTTTGATCATCCTCTAGAGTTCCTTCAGAAACTTCTGGATTTCTACTATCTTTAGCATAAGATTCTTTTCTAGCCCCCACAAATTCAAGCTCCATATCTTTATAGACCAACATGGCTGTACCATATGTTTTAAATACTTGAACTTTTGGTTTATTTGGTAATAAAGAGGCCACTTTTTTTGCCAGAGCTATACCATTTCCAACAGTTACAATATCTATATCTTTAGCGGCTCCTCTTTGTAAAATGTAATCACGCACAAATCCTCCAATAACATAACTCTTTACCTCTAAAATCTCAGAAGCTCTGGTTATAATAGAGAAGATATCACTTTTAATAGCTTCTTTGTAGTTTTGATTCTGCATGAATTAAGCTCTTATTACTTCAATATCATTTCCAACTAATTTTAAAATTGTTGAAGATTTATCTGTAATTTTATCTTGCTCCAAATTTACTACATAATCTACGCCCTCCAAAATTGGTAGACTTATTTCTGAAAATGATTTTGGAGTAGATTCTCCGCTTATGTTGGCTGAAGTTGAAATAATTGGTTTTCCAAGTTTATTGATGATATCTAAACAATAGTCATGGGATGGAATTCTAATGGCTATGGTATTATCTAAAGCTATGGCATTAGCCGCTAATCCTTTTGGATTGCTATATATGATAGTAGTAGGTTTCTTAGTTGTTGAGATTATATCAATAGCTTTTTGTGGTACTGCATCTACATAAGTATGCAACATCTCTATAGAACTTACTAAAACCACTAAACTTTTACTCTCTACTCTGTTTTTTAACTTAAAAATTTTAGCAACTGCATCAATGCTTGTAGCGTCGCAACCTATACCCCATACCGTATCGGTAGGATAAAGAATAACCTGCGAATTAAGCAGTACTTCAATTGATTGATCTAAAATCTTTTTTGCCATCAAATTTTACTAAAAATTTTATTTATTTTGTATCTACGGAACCATGAAATTAGTCTTTTTTCTGGAACACCATTCTTTTTGATATACTCCTCAACTGCGTCAACCATTCGTTTTGCAGAATTTCCATCTGTGTATGGATGGTATTCTTTTAAAATTTCTAAACGCTGTTGTTTAAAAGGATCTTCTAATAAATTTTCAGCAACTCTTTTTACTAAACCACTAAACAACAACTGATTATCCCACTTTATAGCAAGAGAATTATTTTTAAATGTTATCACAGGCTTATCTAAAAGAAGAAATTCATAGACAACAGATGAAGTATCACTGATCATTAAATCTGCAATTAACAAATACTTAATAATGTTGCGTTCTTCAATAAAAAGCACATTTTCAAAACGCATTGATAATTTTTTATAGGAGTCTATTAAGTCTGCAGCCATTAAATCGTGAAATTTAATCACAATAAGATATTCTTTACTTTTAGCTAACTCCTCAATTTGAGTTAATAAATGTGAGGCACTTGTTAATGATGGTGAAAATGTAGGGGCATAAAGAATTATTTTTTTTGCTTTAGACTTTTTTAGTAATGTTAGTTTATCTGAGTCATATTTGTGTAGTTCTTTTCCGTAAACATCTAGTTTTGACCAACCTGTCTCTACCACACTAAAATCTTTGTGTTTAGAAGCCGCTTTTGAAAACCATCTCGTAAAATAAGGCCCTTGGGTTAAATACAAATCGAAATAACTACGAATTCTAAAATGGCTTTTTTTCTCTCCAGCTAAGCCATGAAAAACTTGAGTTTTAACACCTCTGAGATAATGAGGAACTTCATTCCCAGGAACAAAAATAGCATCACTATTAAAACGAACTAAATCTTCAATTTTAGATGTAAATCTTTGATCTTGATATGGAAATTTCTCCAAGATAGCTGTTCTTACAAACCAGATGTATTCATACTTCTTTTCTTTTAAAACTTGCATAACGGGTTCTAAAATTCCAAAAGAATATGGATTCATACAAAATAAAATAGTCTTCATAATTAGTAATTATACTATTTCATTAGCATTCTTTAAATCTTCTTTAAAATCTACTTCTATGCAATTATATTTAGAAATATCTATCACCTTCAATTTTAAATGATCATTAGCAATTGCCATTTCTAGCCCTTTTTCAAAATAATCATTGTCATCACATGTTTCAAGCTGATTAATAAATACATCTAGATCATTTGAGGAAATAAAATTGATCCCAACAGCTTCACCCAATCCATTTTTCACTTCTTTTGAAAGATAATGAACATACCCGTCTTTGAGGGTATATTTTACCTCTTCATCAGAAACACTTTGTGTGTTAACTGAAACAAATGATTGATTTTCGTTAATATCTTCTAATAGTAATGATAATAATTGATGATCAAATACAACATCTCCATTAAACCACAAAATAGAATTACCTCGATGTTTTTTTAATGCTCGTAGTAAACTTTTGGAGGTATTTGTTCTATCAAAAAATGGATTGTAGACATAATTTACTTCTGGAAATTGCTCCATAATTAAATTCTTTTTAAAGCCTACCACAGTAGTGATATCATTTACATCAAAATAGGTTGTAATATTATTAATTTGACGTTGCATAATGCTTTTCCCATCTTTTAAGGGTGTTAAAGGCTTTGGAAAAGGATTGCCTAATCGAGACCCAATTCCAGCAGCTAGTATTATGATTTTCATGTGATGGTGTTGCTATTATTTTTTTTATTATTTAAATACCAAAGATTCATATACCTATCTAGTACTCTGTATGCTCTTATTTTTGATATTAAATACCCTGCATAACCATCTAAAAACCCCAGTCGGATGATAAAATGAATAATGAAAGTAACCAGAGGTTTTACAAATAAATGAAACAACCTTACTTTCTGTCCTTTATCATGTAATTGTTGTGCTTGAATTTGAGCATATAATTTTTGTTTGGTCATGTAATGATCAAAATCTCTGTATGAAAAATGGTCAATCCTATTTTTAAAAAACCCAAGAGTTCCCTCTGCCTTTATTGTTTCATGAACTTTAAGACCATTATATCTACATTTACTTCTACGAAATAAGCGAATGACTTTATCTCTTTGACACCCTGTATATTTTATTTGTTTATTTCCAAGATAAAAGTTTCTCCTAACGTAAAATCCAACAAATTTTGTAGAAGTTTCATCTATAGTTAGAATTTCTTTTTTTAGTTCTGGAGTAACTCTTTCATCGGCATCTAAAATATAGATCCAATCATTTTTTGCAAGGTCAATAGCAAAATTCTTTTGTGAAGAAAAATCATCAAAAACACGTTGAATAATTTTTACATTGTGTTTTTTCGCAATCTCAACTGTTGAGTCTTGACTAAATGAATCTATCACAATAATTTCATCTGCAAAATCAACTGATTTTATAGAATCTTCTATATGAACTTCTTCATTTAATGTTGGTATGATTGCTGTAATTTTCATTTTTCTTATACAGCTACATCATATTCTCGTAGCGCATCATTTAAAGATGTTTTTTTATTGGTGCTTTCTTTTCGTTTTCCAATAATTAATGCACACGGAACTTGATAATCACCCGCAGTAAATTTTTTAGTGTAGCTACCGGGGATCACCACACTTCTCTCAGGAACCAACCCTTTCATCTCAATGGGAGTATCACCAGTTACATCAATAATTTTTGTGCTCATTGTTAATACTACATTAGCACCTAATACAGCTTCTCTACATACTCTAACTCCTTCTACTACAATTGATCTAGAACCTATGAAGGCTCCATCTTCAATAATTACAGGAGAGGCTTGAAGCGGCTCTAAAACCCCTCCTATTCCAACACCTCCAGACAAGTGAACATTTTTGCCAATCTGAGCACAACTTCCAACAGTAGCCCATGTGTCTACCATAGTTCCTTTATCAACGTATGCACCAATATTAACATAACTAGGCATTAAGATAGTACCAGGTGCTATAAAGGCACCATGTCTGGCTACCGCATTTGGAACTACTCTTATTCCTCTAGATTCAAAATTTCTTTTTAGTGGAATTTTGTCATGATACTCAAATATACCCGCTTCTAACGTTTCCATTTTTTGAATAGGGAAATACAAGACTACAGCCTTCTTTACCCACTCATTAACTTGCCAGTCAGTTTCATTTGGTTCTGCTACACGGAGCGATCCAACATCTAACAAATTAACTACTTCTCTAATAGCATTGACAGTTTTATCTTCTTTTAAAAGAGATCTATCTTCCCACGCTTGTTCAATAATTTCTTGTAACAATTTCATTAAATTAATTATATTGAATTTGATTCAATTTATCAGTTAAAATATGTTACAAATATAACACACATTATAGCTCTTTATTGCGAAGATACATTTTTTAAACAAAAATAAATATCATGTTTAAAATCGCTATTTTTGCATTAAATTATTATGTATGCCTAGAATTTTAGCAATTGATTTTGGAGAAATTAGAACAGGAATTGCTGTTACTGACGAACTACAAATTATTGCTTCTGGATTAACTACTGTAAAAACAGATGAGTTAATTAAATTTTTAATTGATTACACTAATAAAGAAATCGTTGAATTGTTTATTGTTGGAAAACCAAGACAGATGAATAATACAGATAGCGAAAGCGAAAAACATATTTTTAGTTTTTTAAAACATCTTAAAAATTCTATACCTACTATACCTATTGTTAGGATAGACGAGCGATTTACATCTAAAATGGCTGTGCAAACAATGATAGATAGCGGATTGAAAAAAAAACAACGAAGAAATAAAGGGTTAGTTGATGAGATTAGTGCTACTATTATTCTACAATCTTATTTATACAGTAAATAAGTTTTCTACATATTCCTTTCTTCGTATTTTTGCCAAAATTTTATAAAGTTTATGATTTTACCTGTTGTGGCTTACGGAGATCCTGTTTTGAGAAGAGTTGCCAAAGAAATTGGGCCAGATTACCCAAATTTAAAGGAGTTAATTGCAAATATGAAACAGACCATGTATAATGCTAGTGGTGTAGGAATAGCTGCTCCACAAATAGGAAAATCTGTTCGTATTTTTATCATTGATGCAACACCTTTTGCAGATGACAAAGACATCTCTGAATTAGAGAGAAATCAACTAAAGGAATTTAAGGAAGTTTTTATCAATCCAACGATTACTAATCAAGAGGGTGATGAATGGGCTTTTGCTGAAGGTTGTTTGAGTATTCCAGATATTAGAGAGGATGTTTTTAGACAAGAAACTGTAAGTTTTGAATATGTTGATGAAAATTTCGAAAAACATTCTAAAACATTAAATGGTCTTGCTGCAAGGGTATTTCAGCACGAATATGATCATCTTGAAGGAATATTATTTACAGATAAGCTCTCTTCATTAAAAAAGAGAATTTTAAAAAAGAAATTAGAAAAAATATCATTGGGAAAGATAAGCTCAAGCTATAGAATGCGCTTTCCAAATATAAAAATTTAAACACATATGGAATTCAATAAAATTATTTCAGTTGCAGGAAAACCAGGATTATTCCATGCAATTTCTCAAACAAAATCTGGATTTATCGTAGAATCTCTTGTTGATAAAAAAAGATTCCCAATACCATCTACTAACAATGTTAGTTTGTTGGAAAACATTGCAATTTACACCTATGAGGAGGAAGTACCTTTACTAACTGTTTTTAAAACAATGTATGAAAAAACAGAAGGAAAAGAAGCAATAAACCACAAAGAGAGTGGTAAAAAACTAACATCTTTTTTCTCTGAGATACTTCCAGATTACGATGAGGATCGAGTATACACCTCTAATATTAAAAAAGTGATACAATGGTACAATATATTAGTATCCTCTGGTATAGATTTTTCTGTTGTTGAAGCTTCTGAAGAAAACTCAGAAACAGTGTAAATGAATTCAAGAAAACAGCAATTAGTAGCTTTCAATCGTTTGTTAGACATCATGGATGATCTTCGAGAGAAGTGTCCTTGGGATAAAAAACAAACACTAGAGTCTTTAAGGCATTTAACTATAGAAGAGACTTATGAACTTGCTGATGCTATTTTAGAAAATGAGCTAAATGAAATAAAAAATGAGCTTGGAGATGTTTTACTCCATCTTGTTTTTTATGCTAAAATTGGGTCTGAAAAAAAAGCCTTTGATATTGGAGATGTAGCCAATGCAATTTCTGATAAATTAATAGCTAGACATCCCCATATCTACGGAGATGTAGTAGTTAAAGATGAGAGTGAGGTAAAAGAAAACTGGGAAAAACTTAAACTAAAAGAAGGAAAAAATTCCGTATTAGAAGGTGTTCCCAAAAGCTTGCCTGCTTTAGTTAAAGCCAACAGAATTCAGGATAAAGTTGCAGGAGTTGGGTTTGACTGGGAAGAGCCCTCTCAAGTTTGGGAAAAGGTACAAGAAGAAATCACAGAATTAAATGAAGAGATAAAAAAAGGGTCTAAAGATTCTATAGAATCAGAGTTTGGAGACGTATTATTTTCGATGATAAATTTTGCTCGATTTATTGACGTAAATCCTGAAAATGCCCTAGAAAAAACAAATAAAAAGTTTATCAATCGGTTTCAATATCTAGAAAAAGCTGCAAAAAAAGAAGGAAAAGAATTATCTGAAATGACATTATCAGAAATGGATGTATATTGGGCATTATCTAAGAAAATTTTTAAATAGTATTCTTGAAGGAAATTTTATCTATTGAATTACAAAAGAACTAAAGATGAATGTATTAACAACAATTAATTGTAAAGGTCCTTTTAGTGTTTATAGAGCTCAAATTGAAATGATTTGTTTATTAAAAAACAAAGGCGTTAATATCAAAGTAATTGGTTTTTTCAGTAACCAAATCAAACTATTTTTCGATAATAAAGGAGTTGCTAATTCTAATATCTTTCCTGAAAAATCTATTGACAAGCAATACATTAAAGACGTAAAAAATATTATTAAAAATGACCGTATTGATATTTTACATGTCTTAGATGGAAAATCTCTTAGAAACTGTGTTCTCTCAGTTAAAAAAGAAAATGTAAAATTAATTACCTACTTTGGATCTGCTAGCTTGTATTGGCATGATCTAAGCTCATACCTAACCTACTTAAATCCAAGAGTTGATAAAATTATATGCAACAGCATTTATGTTTTTGAACATGTGAAAAAACAACTTTTTAAAAAAAATAAAAATAAAGTTGTTAAAATATACAAAGGATATAACCCTAACTGGTTCAAAGATGTTATTCCTTTTGATTTTAGTTCTATAGGAATACCAAAAGATAGTATTATTGTAGCTTTAGCTGGAAGCAATACCAAGAATAAAAGAATTACTGATTTTATAAAATCATCTGCCTACATAACAACAGAAAAAGAAGTTCATTTTGTTGTTTTCGGAAAAGAAACTGATGCAACAAATCTAAACAAGTGTAAACATGCAAGTCCTGTAAAAAATAATATTCATTTGCTAGGTCTTCGCCCAGATGCAGTCTCCTTAATAAAAGGAAGTGATATCTATGTTCAAACCTCTATAAGTGAAGGATTTGGTAGAGCCATTAGTGAAGCTATGTGCGTAGCCAAACCCATTATAATGACTAACGCTGGCGGTTGTACTGAATTAATTGATGAAACTTCGGGAATTATTACTCCAATTAAAGAACCCGAGTTGCTAGGAAAAGCTATTTCTAAACTGGTGAATAATCCAGAACTAAGAGTTCAAATGGGAAATAACGCAAAAAAAAGAATGGATAAAGTATATCACATTCATGACACAGTAGAGGATACATTGTCGTTATACAAGAAACTATTCATACAATAAAAAAGCCACTTTAAAAGTGGCTTTTTTTAGTTAAATTTCTTGGCATTCTTTACTTTTTGTTTTGTAAGGGCAAGTTCAATCACTTCATGCATCTCTGTTACATAATGAAATTTTAATCCTTTTAAATAACTCTTTTTTATGTCTGCAATGTCTTTTTCATTGTCTTTACAAAGCATTATTTCCTTGATATTTGCTCTTTTTGCAGCTAGAATTTTTTCTTTAATTCCGCCTACAGGTAATACTTTACCTCGTAAAGTTATTTCACCGGTCATGGCTAACTTATTTTTTACTTTACGTTGGGTAAATACTGACACTAAAGAAGTTAACATAGTAACTCCTGCACTTGGACCATCTTTTGGAGTAGCCCCTTCTGGAACATGAATATGAACATTATACTTCTCAATTATTTCTGGATCTATTCCAAATTCAATTGCATTTGCTTTAATGTATTCCATGGCTATGGTAGCCGATTCCTTCATTACTTTTCCTAAATTTCCAGTGATAGTAAGTGACCCTTTTCCTTTAGATAAAATAGATTCAATGAATAGAATATCTCCTCCTACACTAGTCCAAGCTAAACCAGTTACCACACCAGCAACTTCATTATTCTCGTATTTATCTCTTTCTAATCTTGGAGCTCCTAGAATTGTTTCTATATCATCGTTGGTAACAGCAATGTTATATGACTCTTCTAAAGCAATAGATTTAGCAGCAAAACGAACTACTTTAGCTATTTGTTTTTCTAAACCTCTTACACCAGATTCACGGGTATATCCTTCAACAATTTTTTCAAGCTGTGCTTTTCCTACTTTAATTTCTTTTGCAGTTAATCCATGTTCTTTTAACTGCTTGGGTAATAAATGTCTTTTGGCAATTTCTATTTTCTCCTCAATAGTGTATCCAGTAACATTAATTATTTCCATTCTATCTCTAAGTGCCCACGGAATTTGACCCAAGTTATTAGCTGTAGCTATGAATAAAACTTTTGATAAATCAAAACCAACCTCTAAATAATTGTCATAAAACTCTGTATTTTGTTCTGGATCTAATACTTCTAACATTGCTGATGATGGATCTCCTTGATGACTTTGTCCTAATTTGTCAATTTCATCTAGTACAAATACTGGATTAGAGGTTCCTGCTTTTTTTAAGTTTTGAATCAAACGACCAGGCATAGCTCCAATATATGTTTTTCTATGCCCTCTTATTTCAGCCTCATCACGAAGGCCTCCTAAAGACATTCTAACATATTTTCGTCCCAAGGATTCAGCAACAGATTTACCTAAAGATGTTTTTCCAACCCCCGGAGGACCATATAAACAAATAATTGGAGATTTCATATCTCCTCTTAATTTTAAAACTGCTAAATGTTCAATAATACGTTCTTTAACTTTTTCTAATCCAAAATGATCTCTATCTAGAATCTTTACAGCTTCTTTTAAATTAAATTTATCATCAGAAAATATTCCCCAAGGTAATTCTAACATCAACTCAAGATAATTTCTTTGAACACCATATTCGGCCATTTGCGGGTTCATTCTTCTTAGTCTTGCTAATTCTTTATCAAAGGTTTCTCCAACTTCTTTTGTCCATTTTTTAGATCTTGCTTTTTTTCGCATTTCATCTAATTCGGCATCGTTGTTTACACCTCCTAATTCTTCTTGAATAGTTTTTAACTGCTGATTTAGATAATATTCTCTTTGTTGTTGATCTAAATCTGAACGTGTTTTGGATTGTATATCGTTACGTAATTGAAGTTTTTGTAGCTCTTTGTTAAGATTTTTAAGTGTTAATAATGCTCTTTCTTTTAAGTTATCTTTCTCCAAAATAACTTGTTTCTGCATCACACTTAACTCCATATTAGAAGAAATAAAATTCACTAAAAAAGAATCACTTTGAATATTCTTAATGGCAAAAGAAGCTTCCGATGGCAACATAGGATTTTCTTTAATAACCTCAAGTGCTTGTTCTTTAATAGAGTCTATAATTACGCCAAATTCTTTTGGATCATCAACTTCTTTATCCTCCTTTGCTTCCTGAACTTTCGCAACTAAATAGGGTTCCTCTTGAATAAGTTCCTCAATTTCAAAACGCTTTTTACCCTGAATAATTACTGTCGTATTCCCATCAGGCATTTTTAAAACTCGTAAAATTTGCGCAACTACACCAGTTTTATAGATATCTTCAGATGTTGGATTTTCTATATCTCCATCTTTTTGAGCAACAACTCCAATTACTTTGTCTCCTTTATTTGCATCATTAATTAATTGAATAGATTTATCTCTTCCGGCTGTTATAGGGATGACTACTCCTGGAAATAATACAGTATTTCTGAGTGGTAGTATAGATAGAGTTTCTGGAATATCCTCTTTATTAATAATCTCCTCATCTTCAGGAGTCATCAATGGAATTAACTCTGAATCTTCATTTAATATATTGGATAAAGACAAACTGTCTAATGTTACTATTTTTGATTTACTCATATGTATTTAATCTGTCATTATGACACTGAATTTTATATTAAAATTCAATAAAAAATGATATTTAATTTATAAAAATTTGATAAACAGCGCTATATGTATAAAATAAGACTGTTACTTATCTAATAAAATCAATTGTTGTGCCAGTAGTATAAATCGTTTAAGTAAAATACTAAACAACGCAAGAATTAAAAAAATAAAAATAGATAAGGTTATCTAACACTTCAAAGATTAGGAAGTTCTGTTTTTTGAAGTTTCATCAAAAACATAATGTAATATTTTTTCATCTGTTTCTGTAAGCTCCAAGCCTCTACGTTTCATAACAACTTTAGCAACCTCAAAAACTTTTTTAAGTTGGTAAGTTGTAAAACCTGTTGCACCTCCCCAACTAAACGAGGGAACAAAATTTCTTGGAAATCCGCTACCAAAAATATTAGCACTTACCCCTATGACAGTCCCAGTATTAAACATGGTATTGATACCACATTTAGAATGATCCCCCATCATTAGTCCGCAAAATTGAAGACCTGTATTTGTAAATCTTTCTTCTTGATAATTCCATAGTTTTACCTCCGCATAATTATTCTTTAAATTGGAGGTGTTAGAATCTGCACCAATATTACACCATTCACCCAAGACCGAGTTTCCAAGAAAACCTTCATGGCCTTTACTTGCATAGCCAAACAACACAGAATTATTAACCTCTCCTCCTATTTTACTGAAAGGGCCAACGGTAGTTGCACCGTAAACCTTAGTCCCCATTTTTAAAATAGAGTTCTCTCCTAAAGCAAATGGTCCTCTAACCAAACTACCTTCCATAATTTCAGAATCTTTACCAATATATATCGGTCCATTAGAGGCATTTAACGATGAATAAGAAACAGTAGCTCCTTGCTCTATAAAGATATTTTGTTCCTGAATTGCATGAACTCCATCAGGTATAGGCTGTGAAGTTCTTCCTTCAGTTAGTAAATCAAAATCGGCTTGAATTGCTTTGTCGTTTAAAGAAAAGATATCCCAAGTGTTTTTTATTTGAAGAACTTCTTCTTTAAACTCTACTTGTTCATAAGAATCAAAATCTACATGCTCTTGAGTATCACAAGTAAAGAAGGCAATTACCTGTTCACCTTTAAAAATTGCTTGATTCTTTGTCAGATTACTTACTTGTTTTACCAAATTTTTAGTTGGCAAAAAGGAAGCATTAATTAATATATTTTTATCTAACTCTACCATTGGATATTTATCTTCCAAATATTCTTCTGTGATAGATGTTGTCGTAAAACCTAAAAATTTTTCCCATTTTTCACGAATGGTTAAAATTCCTATGCGAATGTCTGCTACAGGTCTAGTATAAGTAAAAGGTAATAGTGAGCTTCTAACATCACTGTCAAAAAGTATGTAATTCATATTGTTCTCTTAAGGGACTATTTTTCTACAAAACTAACTTTAAAAAAGGGATAAAAAAAACCGATTGTTTTCACAATCGGTTTTTGTTTAAAAAGGGACTATTATTTTTTTAAAAATCTTTGAACTCCAATTTTACTTTTGGTGGCTACTCTAATAACGTAAATTCCTTTAGAAATTTTTTGAACATCTATTGCAGTATTATTAGATGAGATGGTTTTTGATAAAATCAATCTTCCTCTATAATCAAAAATAGAAACCTCAGCTTTTTCAGTGCCTGTTGGTAACTGAATATTTAATTTATCTGAGACAGGATTTGGATACATCTCAAAACTTAGTAAAGTATTTTTAGTGATTCCTAAAGAGGTAACACTTAGTAGTGTACCACCTCTGTTGTCTGGACCATGCCAGGCGTATGTTGAAGTACCACCCATTGCATAAATTATAGATAATGACCCGACTGAAGCACTAAAAACATAATCTTGTGAATCTTGGGTATCATTATTTCTGGTAGCTACAATGGTTCTTTCATTATCAGATACAGTATTTGAAATTAAAGTCCAGTCTCCACTTTCATTTGAGGAGGAATCTGCCGGTGGTATTGGTCTCTCTAAAGAAGAGGATGGGCCTGGTTCTGAGAAAGCATCTCGAATAGTATCTCCATCTGTCATAAAAATATCTGTCCCGTTCATTTCTTCATTTCCAAAACCAATAGCTAGCCAAACATCAGAGGGGCCAGTTAATGTTAAAGTAGTTGTAAAAGTTTCTCCGTCTATAGTAATATTTGCAGTTAATCCCGAAAGCAATGTTTGAGTTCCAGTAGAAAAACTTTGTGAAAACAAAGAAAATGAAGTAGTCAAAAAAATTATAAGTACTATTTTTCTAGTGAAGGCCATCATTAAAAATTTAAAATATTTTGTATTAAATATATTTTTTTTAAAATAATGAAATCAACTTTTTCGACCAAAAACAACATGTAAGACACATAAAACAATTTCAATACTAATTTTTGGATAATACTATTAACTATAAAAAGAGATAAAAAAACCGATTGCTTTCACAATCGGTTTATATTTAAAAAAGAAAGGACTATTTTTTAATAAATCTTTGTACCCCAATTTTATTGTTAGCAGCTACTCTAATCATATAAATTCCTTTGGAAATTTTTTGAACATCAATTGCTGTATCATTAGATGAGATTGTTTTTGATGAAACCAATCTTCCTGTATAATCAAAAACAGAAACCTCTGCTTTTTCAGAACCTGTTGGTAACTGAATGTTTAATAAATCTGATACAGGGTTAGGATACATTCCAAAACTTAATAAATTGTTTTCGTAAATCCCTAGACTTACACTGAGTGATGTCCAACCCCTATTACTATGACCTGATGAATATTGTGATGAGCCCCCTATTGCCCAGATTACGGTTAGAGATCCTGCAGAGGCATTAAATACATAATCATTTGAATCACCTGTGTTATTGGGTCTTGAAGCAACAATAGTTCTTGTACCATTTACAACTGAATTGACTTCTAATGTCCAATCTTGGCTATCTTCTGCCTGAGGTAATCCATTAGATGTAGAATAAGCATCTCGTAAAGTGGAACTCCCATTTGTCATCAATATATCTGTACCATTCATATTTGAATTCCCAAAACCAATACCAAACCATTTATCAGATGGGCCAGCCAACATTAGTGTGGTTGTACCTGTATCATTGTCTATGTTTATGCTAGTAGTTAATCCAGACGACAATGTTTGTGTTCCCGTAGAAAAACTTTGGGCAAACAAAGAAGATGAAGTTATTAAGAAAAGAATAAGTAGTGTTTTTTTCATGTGAGAGTTATTTTAAGAGTTGAATAATATTGCTATTGTTTGTAATTTTTGCGTAGTCTAGGGCTGTATTCCCTCGATTATCTTTTATGTTTGGGTTCGCTTTATACTTCATTAGCAGCTCAATAATTTCTTGTTGATTAAAAATCACGGAAAAATGGAGTGCCGTAGAATTGTTTTGATCTGTCAAATTTGGGTTGGCATTATTCTCTAGAAGTAATTTTACTAGATTGCTATTTTTTTTAACAGTTGCCGCCATTAAAGGAGTTCCGTAACCACTTTTTGAATTGACATCTTTTACATGTTCAATCAAGTAAGTAGCAACATCATTGTTACTATAATAACATGCCAATGTTAAAACAGAATACCCCTCTTTACTTAGGTTGTTAATAATATCAGGATTATTTTTAGTTAACGCCTTAATTTCCATTAAAGATCCATTTCTAGCAACATCAAAAATTGATGATTCTTGTGCCTTTACATTTGAAAAAGACAAAAAAGCTAGAAAAACAAATAAACAAGTGTTTTTGAAAATCAATTTTTAGTGTTTTAACATTCAATATATTATAGTAAATATAATCAAAATACATTAATTAAAATATCCTAATTTGATTGTAAAATTCTAATAATTTTTTCTTTAAACATTCACGCAATGAGGTGAAATTTTTTGAAAAACCTCTATCGCTCTGGAATAAGTAGTTTACATCTACAAAACTCTTTTTTAAAGAGCTAGAGTTTTTCATGTTTTAACTGAAGTTTACACACTATTAAAATTAAAGATTTGAGCATCAATTTAGGTTTTATTTAACATCTAATTTTATCCTTAAAGTTACTTTTGTCATAATCAAATTACATTGTAGATGAGAAAGATAATTCTTGCATTTTTGGGGGTAATACTCATAATAATTTCTGTATATACTTCAAAAATGATTATTAACAGTAAAAGTACTATCAGAAAAGCTCCACCTAAAGTTGTGAAGACTGTTTATGTAGATACTGTCTCAAACAGCACAATACCTATCATTATTCCTGCTAATGGAAACCTAATTGCTAAAAGAAGGGTGGAAATATATTCGGAAGTACAGGGCATTTTCAAACCCGCCTCTAAACTTTTTAAACAGGGAGAGAAATATAAAAAAAATGAAATTTTTATCACTATAAACAATACAGAATACTACTCGAGTGTGCAGTCTGCAAAAAGTAATTTATACAACTCAATAGTTGCTATCATGGCTGATCTCCGATTAGATTTCCCTGATGTTTATTCTAAATGGGAAGCCTATATAAAATCCTTTGACCTAAATAATACTACTCCAAAGTTACCAGTAATGAGCTCTGAAAAAGAAAACTATTTTGTTACTGGTAGAGGTATTGTTTCCAACTACTATAGTGTAAAAAACTTAGAGCAACGATTGTCTAAATATACCATCAAAGCGCCATTTAAAGGAATACTTACAGAAGCATTAGTTACTGAAGGAACTCTAATTCGCAACAATCAAAAACTAGGCGAATACATAGACCCATCCATATATGAAATGGAAGTTTCTTTAGGGAAAAATTATGCAAGTTTGCTAAAAATTGGTGAGAGTGTTCAATTAAATAATCTAGAAAATACTGAAAAGTATACCGGTAAAATCTCAAGAATTAACGGTAGTGTTAATACTGCCACTCAAACAATTACCGTATTTATAGAAATAATAAACAGTTCTTTAAAGGAAGGTATGTATTTAGAAGCTAAACTAAATGCTAAAAATGAGCCAAATGCTATTGAAATCAATAGAAGTTTGTTGTTAGATGAAAATAAAATTTTTGTAGTTAGAGATAATGTATTGGATGTTATAGAGGTAACACCCACCTATTTTTCAGAAACTAAAGTAGTCTTGAAAAATATTCCTGACAAGACTATCATATTGTCAAATCCCTTTCCTGGAGCCTTTGTTGGTATGTCAGTTAAACCATTACAGCGTAAAAAAGAAAATATTATCAAATTAAAATAAGAAATATGAGAAAGCTTGTTACTTATTTTATTAAGCATAGTGTAGCTGTAAATATTGTAGTCATTGCCTTTTTAATTTTTGGTTTTGTAGGTGCCTATAATCTTAAATCATCCTACTTTCCTCTTGTGGACTCTAAAAATATTAATATAAATATTACTTACCCAGGAGCCTCTCCCCAAGAAATTGAAGAAGGAGTAGTTCTAAAAATAGAAGACAACCTTAAAGGACTAAATGGTGTAGAGCGAGTTACCTCTACTTCAAGAGAAAATAGTGGTAGCATAAATGTTGAGATAGAAAAGGGAAAAGATATAGACTTCATGCTATTGGAGGTTAAAAATGCCGTAGACAGAGTCCCTTCTTTTCCAGTAGGGATGGAGCCATTGGTAGTGGCCAAAAGAGAACCTTCTAGACCAACCATTACTTTTTCGGTAAGTGGAGATAAAATTCCGTTAATAACACTAAAACAAATTGGTAGGCAAATTGAAAATGATTTAAGAGCTGTAGACGGTATTTCACAAATAGAAACCACTGGTTACCCTGAAGAAGAAATAGAAATAGCAATTAATGAAACTAGCTTACTGGCTTATAATCTATCTTTTGCTGAAGTTTCACAAGCCATAAATGAATCTAGTTTAATTACTACAGGAGGTACTATAAAAACAGACTCCGAAGAATACTTAATACGTGCTAATTCTAGGTCTTATTTTGCAGAGGAACTATCCAATCTAGTTGTAAAGTCTGATGCTTCGGGTAAAATTATTAAACTTAAAGATATTTCGGTAGTAAAAGATCAATTTTCAGAAACTCCAAATGCAACTTATTTTAATGGAAACCTATCTATAAATATTACCATTACAAGTACCAATACAGAAGATTTAATTTCATCAGCAAATAAGGTAAATGAATATATAGAAGACTTTAATCAAAAATATGATAACGTAGAATTAAATGTAGTAAGTGACTTATCTACAACCTTAGTTCAAAGAACAGAACTTTTAACAGAAAATGCCATTATTGGAATGATATTGGTTTTGATGTTTTTATCATTGTTTTTAAATACGCGTTTGGCTTTTTGGGTTGCATTTGGTTTACCTATTGCATTTTTGGGGATGTTTATGTTTGCCGGCTACTTTAATGTAACCATTAATGTTTTATCACTTTTTGGAATGATTATAGTCATTGGAATTCTGGTAGATGATGGAATTGTTATTGCGGAAAATATTTATCAGCACTATGAAAAGGGAAAAACACCAGAACAAGCCGCCGTTGATGGTGTTATGGAAGTACTTCCTGCTATTTTATCTGCCATTTTAACTACTATTATAGCATTTGCCATTTTCTTGTTTTTAGATGGAATGATTGGTGACTTTTTTGGAGAAGTATCAGTAATTGTTATTTTAACTTTGGTTGTTTCCTTGGTTGAAGCACTTATTATACTACCTGCACATTTAGCTCATTCTAAAGCCCTTCGCAAACAAAAAAATATTCAAAAAAATGGTTTGGCGGGATTATTTCAGCGTATTTTCTCAAAACTAAGACTTATTAATACTTACGGAGATAAAATAATGAAATGGCTTCGAGATAAACTATACAGCCCAAGTCTTCGGTTTACGCTTCAAAACAAATTTCTAATCTTTTCTCTGTTTATTGTATTTTTAATATTAACAGGTGGTAGTTTTGGCGGTGGAATCATACGAGGGGCATTTTTTCCTCAAATAGCTAGTGATCGAATAAGTATTTCGTTAAACATGCCAAATGGTACTAATGAAAAAGTAACTGATAGTATCATCTCATATATTGAACAAAAAGCGATAGAAGCTACCAATGAAATTAACAATGAATATTTGGGTGAAAATCCAGAAAACCATTTGGTGAAAAATTTTATTAAAAAAATTGGGCCTGGTTCCTCTGCAGCATCTTTAACGATAAATTTATTACCAGGTGAAGAACGCCCAAATGAAATAACGTCTACACTAGTAACAAATAGAATTGAAGAACGTGTAGGTGCTATTTTTGGGATTGAGAGTATCGTATTTGGAAGTGGCGGTAATTTTGGTGGTAGGCCTGTTTCTGTCTCATTCTTAGGAAATAATATCACTGAACTTAAAGCAGTAAAATCTGAATTAAAAAAACGTTTACAAGACAACACCTCTTTAAAAGATGTCACAGATAATGATCCTTCAGGAATTAAGGAAATACAATTAAAACTTAACGAAACTGCTTATGCATTAGGCTTAAATTTAAGAACGGTCATGAGTCAAGTTCGAGCTGGATTTTTTGGATCTCAAGCACAACGTTTTCAGCGTGGACAAGATGAAATTCGAGTATGGGTTAGATACGATAGAGAAAGAAGATCATCTATCAAAAATTTAGATGACATGCGAATCCTTGTTCCAAATGGAAATCGAGTACCTCTCAAAGAAATAGCTAGCTATGAGATAAAGCGTGGAGATGTTGCTATTAATCACTTGGAGAGCAGGCGAGAAATTCAAGTTTCATCAGACATTAAAGACCCAAAAAAAACAAGTTCAACAGATATTATGGCAGAAATCAAAAACGATATCATGCCTGGAATTTTAGCAAAATACCCTACAGTAACCCCATCATATGAGGGACAAAACAGAGAGCAATCTAAACTTACAGATTCATTAACCCCTATTGGACTAGCTGCTCTTTTATTAATTTATATTGTAATTGCATTTACATTTAGAAGCTATAGCCAACCCCTATTGCTATTATTTTTAATTCCTTTCAGTTTACCTGCTGTGGCCTGGGGTCATTGGATACACGATTATCCAGTAAATATTTTATCGATGCTTGGTATCATAGCTTTGATTGGTATTATGGTAAATGACGGTCTAGTATTAATTGGAAAATTTAATAATAACCTCAGAGAAGGGCTGCCTTTTGATGATGCTCTATATGAGGCAGGTCGTGCAAGATTTAGAGCTATTTTTCTTACTTCAATAACCACTGTAGCTGGTTTAGCACCTCTAATTTTTGAAGAAAGTAGACAAGCACAATTTCTAATACCTATGGCTATATCTATTGCATACGGTATTGGTTTTGCCACAGTTTTAACCCTTATTGTTTTACCAATATTCCTATCTTTTAGTAATAATGTAAAAACAACATTAAAATGGTTACAAACAGGAAATAGAATTAGTAAAGAAGAAGTAGAACGTGTCACTAGAGAATAAATTTATCAGATGAAAATTAGAAAAATAATCATAGTTTTTTTATCGTTTTATAT
>ERZ651770.190-NODE-190-length-32855-cov-2.815455_pt1 | contig 32855 bp, 30 predicted proteins | sample MGYA00514756_ERZ651770 | MGnify/ENA metagenome assembly ERZ651770
TGCAGCTTCAGCTGACAGTGAAACTAATTACAACATTGGAACGCCATACATGAATTATTGGAGTGATGTTTCAACTGGACCATTGGGAGCAATTTTCCCAGACTCAGCAGCTTATGGTGGAGCTCCATTCTGGGTTGGCTGGTTCCAAACTTTACCAGTAGCATCTGCGCAAGCAACTCAACTTGTTATGGCTGGTTTGCTACCCCCAGCTCAAGCTCAGGGCTTTGTATTAAATACAGCTAAAAATGGTGGTAAGGCTGCTGCTGATGCAACCATTGGACCAAAACATTTAGCTGAGTGGCAACAGTACTTCCATGTTGATAGTAATCTTAATAGAAGCAGTGAAGCTATATATGGTGAAATGTACTTTGATCTTAGCGATCTTACAACATTGACCATTGGTGGTCGTTACACTGAATTTGAAATCAATGACAAAGCATTTAACTCTTTGCTTGATCTACAAAATCAGGGTGCTGGCTATTATGGAACAGTCAAACCAGGTCCTGTGCCTAGAAGTTATGCGGCTGAAGAGTCAACCTACAAACTTGGCCTTGATCATCAGCTCAATGACAATCAACTTCTATATGCAACTTATTCAACTGGGTTTAAACCAGGTGGTTTCAATACTACTGATATTCAAGGCTTAGAAACTTTTGACTCGGAAGTTGCAAACGTGTTTGAAATAGGTCTAAAAAGCACTCTAATGGATGGGGCACTTCAATTAAATGTATCTGCTTATACCAATGATTACGAAGGCTTACAGCTTTCTCAAATTGTTAACCGTGCTTCCATTAACCAAAATGGAGATGCAGCAATTGAGGGTATTGAGGCTGAATTTACAATGTTCTTATCTGAAACATTGGTAGTTGATGGCTTCATATCTAGCACAAGCACTGAGATTGAAAATTTTAAATCAGTTGATCCACTGAATCCAAACCAAGCCACTAAGAAGCTTCCACTTCCAGCTGGAGCAACAGGATTCTTCTCTGACTTTGCGCCTTTGATAGCAACTTGTAATCCTTTGGTTTTTGTCGGACAAGCAGCTCCTTCCAATGATTGTTATCTTGGAATAGCGGCGCAAAATCCTCTGCTTGGTGCTTTGGTTTTATACACACCAACAGATGCTGGTTACTTGTTCAAATCTTTTGGACCACTATGTACTCAACCATTCTTTGGTTTGGATGCAACTACATTGCCTTGTCCAACAACTGATGGTGTAGCACAAGACCTAAGTGGAAACTCATTGCCTGGTAATGCTGAGCTTAACTGGCGCCTTGGAATCACCAAGTTCATTGATACTAAAAAAGGTACATGGACATTAAGAGCAGATCATTCTTACAGAGATGATTATTACAGCACTGTTTATAATCGCGCTAGAGAGTATATTGAAGACGTAAGTCTTACAGATCTATCAATAAAATATACTCCAGCTAGCGAAGAGTGGTATGTAGGAGCTTACGTAAGAAACTTAGGCGATGTTGATCATACTTACAATTACTACTCAACAGATGTAACGGTTGGAGGCTTCCAAAATGGTGTGGCCATTGATCCTAAAATCTGGGGCATTAATTTTGGCAGGAATTTTTAATTCTTAGCTAAATAGTTATACTAAAGCCCGGATTTATTCCGGGCTTTTTTTTACATGAAAATATTTACCAAAAGATTTAACAAGACCTTATCCAAGCTTCAGTATAGTTTTCTGACTGAGAACAGAGAAAACAAGAAAATGCTTGATACCTACATTAAATTTGCTGAAGGGTCTGTTTCAGAGGAAGAGCTAGAAATTGCCAACTCCCAATTGCAGCAAATATTAAAAAATCTTGGCCTGGGTATTTTAATCGTCCTGCCTTTTAGCCCAATCACGCTGCCGTATATTTTTACCAAAGCAAAAGAGCTTAATATTGATCTGATTCCAAATTGGTATAAGTCTTTAAGTAATGAAGACGATCGTTTAGAATAAACACTACTATTTTTGGAGTAAAACAATGAAAACCGCAGTAATCGTAGACAGTGTTAGAACAGGCTTAGCAAAATCGCATCGAGGTGGATTTAACATCACTCGTGCCGACGATATGTTGGCTCACATTATTAATGGGATGCTTGATAGAAACCCTAATCTAGACCCAGCGATGGTTGAAGATATTATTATGGGCTGTGGTAACCCAGAAGGACCCATGGGTCATAACATTGGAAGAAATGCAGCTGTGCTATCCAACCTACCAATGACAACTGGTGGTACGACTGTTAACAGATATTGTTCTTCAGGTCTTCAGACTATTTCTATGGCAGCAAGTCAGATCATGGCAGGTTGTTACGACACTATAATTGCTGGCGGTGTAGAGCAAATCACTATGCTTTCAGGCAACAACAACATGCATGAGTTTGTTAACCCTAAATTAGCTGAAGAGCATCCTGGAATCTACTACCCAATGGGCATGACTGCAGAAACTGTTGCTAAGCGTTACAACGTTTCTAGAGAAGCACAAGATGAAATAGCATTTGAGAGCCAGAAAAGAACTGCAGCAGCTCAAGAAGCTGGAAAATTTAGCGATGAAATTATTCCTATGGCAACAAAGATGATGTTGATGAATAAAGAGACAGGTGACTCAAAAGAAGTTGATTATGTAGTTGATAAAGATGAGTGCAACAGACCTGGAACTACCATGGAAGCATTGTCTGGCTTAAAACCAGTCTTTGATCCAGAAAATGGAACAGTCACTGCTGGTAATTCTTCTCAGCTATCCGATGGAGCATCTGTGACATTGATCATGAGCGAAGAAAAAGCACTTGAGCAAGGTTTAAAGCCTTTGGCATATTTTAGAGGTTTTACTACCATGGGATGTGAGCCAGATGAAATGGGTATAGGCCCAGTGTTCTCAGTACCAAAACTTTTAAATTCTCATAACATGAGCGTTGATGACGTTGACCTTTGGGAGCTGAACGAAGCTTTTGCAGTTCAGGTTGCTTATTGTAGAGATCAGCTTGGAATATCAATGGATAAGCTTAATGTAAACGGTGGCTCTATTTCTATCGGCCATCCGTTTGGCATGACAGGATCTAGACAAGTGGGTCATATTGTTCGCGAACTTCAAAATCAAGACAAGCAATTTGGTGTAGTCACCATGTGTGTTGGTGGAGGAATGGGCGCATCAGGCTTGTTTGAAAGATACCCAAGTTAAGATAAATTCAGAATTCACAATTATTAAGAAGTACCTATCTGGTATAGGTGCTTCTTATTTAAAATCCAATGGCATTGAATTAGCAGTAGGCGATGACTGTGCAATTCTTGCATCAAAATCTAAGCTCTTAATCAGCACAGATACTTCTGTTCAAGGGATTCATTTTTTAAAATCTATGCCGCCCAAAGCAATTGCATACAGGTCTGTGAGCACAGCACTCAGTGATATTGCCGCAATGGGTGGAACTCCTATTGCATTCAATCTATCGTTGGTAATGCCGCAAATCGACTTAAATTGGATGAAGGAATTTAAAAAGGGACTACAAAAAGTGTCAACTGAACACAAATTTCCTTTAATTGGTGGTGATTTAGCCAAAGGACCCTTGCAGATTAGCGTTACTGTTCTGGGAAAACCATTTAAAAATATTCTCTTAAGGTCAGGGGCTAAACCAGGCGATCTGTTATGTATCTCAGGTCAATTAGGCCAAGCCTATCTTGGACTGCGTGAATTCAGGTCTTCGGCTTTAGTTAATGCAAAAACTAAGCCTTATCTCTTTCCAAAAGCGCAGATCCTTCTTGGGCAAACAATAGCTAGACATGCATCTGCAGCAATAGATGTCTCTGATGGAATCATTCAAGATCTTTCTCATTTAATTGCTAGATCTGGAGTTGGATGTGAGATAGATATTGATCAAGTTCCTGTCGCTGATAACAAGCTTAAAAGGCAGTGTCTTGAATTTGGCGATGATTACCAGTTGTTATTTACAGTGCCTCCTCAAAAAATACATTTACTTCAAAGCGAAATCAAATCCATTAGAAAAAAATGCCATACTATTGGGGTAATAAAAGGGACGAAGCTAAGAGTTCTCAACAACCCTTTTAAATCAATTAAAAATTGGGATCATTTTAGCTAACATGCATTTTCCAAATCTAAGAAAACCAACTCACCTTCTTGCTACCTGGTTTGGCATCGGTTTGCTGAGACCTGCCCCTGGAACTTGGGGAAGTTTAGTGGGAGCTCTGCTCTGGTTTTTCCTTCCCAATGCTCATACATGGATATGGCTAATACTGCCATTATTTATCCTCTTATCTTGGTATGTTTGCGCAGAGGTAAACAAAGACAGTGATTCTGATGATCATTCGTCTATTGTTATTGATGAAGTAGCTGGAGTATTAGTCGCCCTTGCATTTGTTCCTCACACAGCACTTGCTTATTTTGGAGCATTCGCGCTATTTAGATTATTTGATATCTGGAAACCCTGGCCAATTTCTTGGGTGGATAAAAATATCAAAGGAGGTTGGGGTATTCTATTCGATGACTTGCTCGCTGGACTCTTTGCAGGTGTTATACTCTTTTCACTTTTTTTCTTAATTTAATCAATTGAATAGCTGCAAGTTTATATCTGAATCAGAATTACCAACTAAGTTTGGTGATTTTACTATTTCAGCTTTCGAAGAGCCTAACGGCAAAGATCATCTTGCTTTAACTATTGGCGATGTTCAACAGCAGGATGCGGTAATGTGCAGAGTTCATTCTGAATGTTTAACTGGCGACGCACTGCATAGCTTGAGGTGCGATTGTGGCCCTCAATTACAGGCAGCGTTACAAATGCTAGCGGAAAATAAATCAGGCATTCTTCTTTATTTAAGACAAGAGGGTAGAGGGATTGGGTTGGTGAATAAAATCAGGGCATATGCTCTTCAAGATCAAGGTCATGACACAGTAGAAGCGAATGAATTATTGGGATTTGCTCCTGATTTAAGAGAATACAATATCTGTTTAGATATTCTGCAACATTTTAAAATTTCTTCTGTAAACCTTCTGACGAATAATCCAAAAAAAGTTAGCGCATTAGAAGAGGTTGGCATCAGTGTCACCAAGAGAACTTCTCTTCATGAAGGTGAAAATGAAAAGAATAAAAACTATCTTGATACCAAGAGAGATAAGATGGGCCACTTAAGGTAAGTAGTCTTTTACCTTGGCAAGAATTCCCTTTGTATCAAGGCCAGTCATTTCAATCATCTCTTCTCGACTTGCATGCTCAATAAATTTATCTGGAATGCCGCATATAACAATTTGAGATTTAATCTTATTTTCTTGAGCCCATTCACTTACTGCTGATCCTGCTCCACCTGATATAGCCCCATCTTCAATAGTGATAATAATTTTTTTATCCTTTGAATGTTCTGTTATTAAATCTTCATCTAATGGTTTGACAAACCTCATATCTAGCAAGGTAGCATCTAGTTCTTCTGCCACTTCTTGTGAGGTTGCAATAAGTGCTCCAAAATTAAGCACAAGTATTTCTGATTGTCTCTTACTTATTACCCTGCCTTTACCTACCTCAAGAGGGTTTAGCTCAAGATCTATGGCAGAGTTAATTCCCCCACCTCTTGGATATCTTACGGCAGCTGGTCCTTGATGCATAAAAGTAGTGGTTAGCAATTTCCTGGTCTCATTTTCATCTGCTGGAACGGCAATTATCATATTTGGGATACATCGAAGATATGTAAGGTCATAATTTCCAGAGTGAGTGGGACCATCTTCACCAACTAATCCCGCTCGATCAATTGCAAAAAGTACGTTTAGATTTTGTAATGCTACATCATGTATTAATTGATCATAAGCACGTTGCAGAAAGGTTGAATAGATAGCAACTACTGGTTTTTTGTCTTCACAAGCCATTCCTGCCGCAAGGGTTACCGCATGCTGCTCGGCAATAGCAACATCAAAAAATCTTTCAGGAAACTCCCTGCTAAAGTTTACAAGGCCTGATCCCTCTCTCATGGCTGGCGTAATTGCTATTAGATCTTCATCTTGCTTAGCCATATCAACAATCCATTGACCAAAAACATCTTGATATTTCGGACCATTCTTTTTCTTGGTTGCATCTATTGGCTTTATTTTCCCAATAGCATGGAAGCCAATTCTGTCTGCCTCCGCAGGGTCTAAACCAGCACCTTTTTTTGTTATCACGTGTAAAAACTGCGGACCATCAAAGTCCTTGAGGTTACCAATCACAGAAATTAATTCATTGATGTTATGACCATCTATTGGACCAATATAATTTAAACCTAATTCTTCAAAAATACTCCCAGGCGCCACCATTGCTTTCATTTGAGTTTCAACCTTTCTAGCAATGTGATGGGCTTGTGGAAGATTTTCTAAAAAACCTTTTCCGCTTTTTCTAATTCCTTTGTAAAGCTTTGACGCCCAAATTCTTGAAAAGTAATTATTTAGACCTCCAACATTTTCGGATATCGACATGTCATTATCATTAAGAATAATCAACATATCAGACTTAATATGACCAGCATGGGCCAATCCTTCAAATGCCATTCCTGCCGTCATAGCACCATCCCCAATAACAGCAACAACTTTTTTATCATTCTCTGCATTTGCAATTGCCATTCCTAACGCCGCACTAATTGAAGTGCTTGAATGGCCTACACCAAAAGCATCATAAGGACTTTCTGCCCTAGAGGGGAAAGGGGCTAAACCATCTTTATGCCGAATAGTTGTTAATTCATCTTTTCTACCAGTAAGAATTTTATGAGGATAAGCTTGGTGACCTACATCCCAAATTATCTTATCTTCAGGAGTATTGTATAAATACTGTAATGCAACTGTTAGTTCTACGACGCCCAGGCCACCACCAAGATGACCTCCGCTTTGACCAACCGAATAAAGCATATGTGCTCTTACATCATCTGCTAAAGTTTTAAGCTCAATAGATGAAAGATTCTTAATATCAGCAGGTACATGTAGCTTATTTAATACAGTGGTTACTGGAATCTCTGTGGGTATTTCTGAAAATATCTTCATGCTAGTTAGATCTAGATACCATTAAATGCATCAATTCAATTAATTCTTTTGTTTTTTCAACTTCAAAATTTTCTTGTATTTGCTCAATACAGAAATTGGACAGAGCTTCTGCTTTTTGAATGGATGCCTCAAGACCATAAACACTGACATATGTCATTTTTTTATTGGTGATATCAGACAAGTTACTTTTTCCAAGTGTGACAGTGTCTGAGGAAACTTCTAATACGTCATCCATAATTTGAAATGCAAGACCAATCTTTCCACCCAAACTATCTAGCAGTACCTGTGTTTTTTTATGCATTTCATTTCCTAAATACGGCATAGTTAAAGCAACTTGGATTAATTTTGCGGTCTTAAGTGAATGAATTAACTCTATATCTAATAATTCATTTTTTTCTGCGTCTAAATCATATTGTTGGCCTAAAACCATTCCTTGGTGCCCACAAGCTGCAGCTAGCATTCTAACAGCCTCTACCTTATGTGCATCTGTTATGCTTTTAGACGAAGCAATGGTCTCGAATGCTAGAGCTTGCAAGGCATCTCCAGCTAGAATGGCAGTAGCTTCATTAAATTTAACGTGATTAGATGGCTGTCCTCGTCTCATACCATCATCATCCATGGCTGGCAGATCATCATGAATCAAGGAATAGGAATGCATTAACTCAATGCTAGTTGCTATATCTGTTAAGCCATCCTCATCAAGTTGTCCCTCAAGCTTTCCAGATGCAAAGACTAAACCTGCTCTTATGCATTTACTATCTGCAAGTGCAGAGTAGCGCATTGAGGATGTGATTTGATCTTTATTGACGAGCAGAGATTCAATTCTATTTAAAACCTTCTGTTTACATTCAGATAGAAAAGAGGAGGGCATGTTGTGTATTTAATCTTCTAAATCTACTGTTTCGCCATTGTCTAAAAGTTTCTTGACCTTTAGCTCTGCCTCGGAGAGTTGCTTTTGGCATTCTTTTACTAGACCAATGCCTTCTTCAAAAGATTTAACGCTATCTTCCAAGCTAATATCTCCATCTTCAAGCTTGCCAACAATTTGCTCGAGTTTTTTTAAAGAAGCCTCAAAGTTTACTGTGTCTTTTTTTGTCATTGTTTATTGTAACTTATGCTATTTTTTTCAGCACTTAACTTGTAGGCTTAAATAAATCATACCTATTTTGCATCCATGCTTTTATTCTTGAGGGAATTACCAATGCTGCGGGAGTGAAGATCAGGGTAAGTACTGTACTAAAAGCCAGCCCAAAAACAATTGAGGATGCTAGCGCTCCCCACCAACCAACCACTCGACTTCCAACTATAATTTCTCTTCCTATGACATCTATGCTCAGCCCCATGGCTAATGGCATAAGCCCAAAAATAGTTGTAGCAGTTGTTAGCAAGATTGGTCTTAATCTCTGCCTGCAAGTTTTTATTACAACATCTTCCCTGGATAAGCTTGGAAATTCTTCTTTGAGGCGATTAAATGTATCGATTAATACAATGTTGTTATTCACCACGATTCCTGACAAGGCAACAATGGCAATCCCTGTCATGGTAGTGCTAAATGGTTTGCCTGTTATCAATAACCCAATCAGCACACCTACTATCGACATAAAAACTGCACTTAAAACTAATGTCGATTGATAAAAGCTATTAAATTGAGTGACCAGTAAAATTAACATTAAAGCTAGAGCAGTCAAGGCCGCAATACCTAGAAATTCAGTCACCTCTTCGGTTTCTTCTTGCATCCCTCTAAACTTGGTTGTGATCCCTTTTTCAAATTCTTGTTTTGCTAGCCACTCTCTCATTTCTTGTACTTTCGCGGAAACCAAAAATTCAGAAGAAGCAGTTGCCAAGCCTATTTCATGAAAAAATTTTCCATTTCTTCTGACCACTGACTGACGATTTTCTGTAGGCACTAACTTAATAAAGGTACTAATAGGAATCAGGCCATTAATTGAATTAACTTTTAGATCCTCAACTCCACTCAATGATCTCATCTGAGCGCTAAATCTTGCCCTAATTTCAATTTCGTCCTTTGAATCATCGGGCCTATATTCGCCGACCTTAAAACCATTAGTAAGCATTTGAACCAAGGCACCTATATCAGAGATGCTGACCCCAAGCTGAGCAGCCTTTTGCTTATCAACATCAACCCTCCACTCAATCAACGAATAGGGCAGGGTAGATCTAATATTAGCCAAACCAATGACATCATTCTTCATGTACTGCTCTATCATTTCTGTTGTTCTTGCAACGGCAGCCTCATTGTCGCCAAAGATACCTAATTCAATTGGGGAGCCAAATGATGGCCCTCCCTCCTCGGCAGTAACCTCAACAATTATTCCAGGAACATTGGAGGTAACTTCTTTGACCTGATCAATAATGTCATAACCAGTGCGATTCCTATATTTTGAGTCAACGACCTCCATAAAACCTCTTGCCATGGTATCTCCCCCTGAGTTAAACCATTGGGATCCAGTCGTTAAATATAGGTTTTCAATGTCTGGTACTTCTAATATTTTAGCCTCAACGACTTCCATGATCTCTTTAGACTCATTCGCAGAAAAATTTCCTCTTGCTCTAATTGAAATCTCAGCTGCAACTGGCTCAACTTCAGCAAAATATAGAGTGCCCTTATTAAAATTACCGTACATCGCAAAACCAAAAAACCACAAAAGCATTACTACAGCAATAAGTGTTTCCCCAGGATTTTTAACAAATTTCTTCAGCGCCTTACCATATACGCTTGAAATTTTATCGAATATTACCTCTCCGGTTTGCTCACTTTCGCCAGACACCAATGTTGATCTTCTTTGGCCAAATATTGACCCAACTACAGGCGTAACAATCATTGCATATACAAGCGAGGCACTTAAAACAATAAATACAGTTCGTGGAAGGTAGCTCATAAATTGACCAGTAAACCCTGGCCAAAAAATCAAAGGTGTAAATGCAGCTATGGTAGTTGCAGTTGAGGATAGGATTGGATAAAACATTCTTTTAGATGCTAGCCGATATGCTTCTTTGCGATCCAAGCCTTCAGATATTTTTCTATCTGCATATTCTGTTACTACTATCGCCCCATCGATCAACATCCCTAAACCTAGCAATAAGCCCATCATGACCAAGAAATTAAATTCCATCCCAACCATTTTTAAAATAACAAAGGTAAGCAGAAAGCAAAAAGGTATAGACAGACCAACCAGAAGCCCAACCCTAAGCCCCATGCTTGCAATCACCAAAACCATGACCAAAAATATTGCAGTGATAATGTTTCCTTCTAATTCAGAAATCATGACCTCAGCCCATACAGTCTCATCATTGGTTCGAACTATTGAAAGATTTGGGGGTAAAGTTGCTTCAAATTCCTCTTTGACCTTCATAATTTCTGCCTTAGCATCAAGAGCATTGGCGCCAACTCGCAATCTTATCTCGAGCGTGACAGCGTCTTCGCCATTAACTTTTGCGAATGAAGAATAATCTTTAAAAGTTCTTCTGATCTCTCCGATATCACTTAATGTGACGACAGCATCTTGAGTGACTTTAATTGGAATGTTGTATACATCTTCTGCAGTTTCAAAAATACTTGGCACTTCAATATTAAATTTTCCAGACCCTGTATCTTGTGAGCCTCCAGGAATAATTACATTATTATTGCTAATTGCGGTATAAAGCTGCCTGAGAGTAATTCCATATGTTTCCATTTTGGATTTATCAATAACTCCCTCAAGGACTTCTTCGGGCGCACCTTCAAGATCTGCACCCAGCACTTCACTAATTGCTTCTAATCTATCTTGCAATTCCCTTGCAATAAAAACTTTCTGTCTTAAAGAGGCTGAGCCCACTAAGCTGAGGTTCATTACTGGAAACATTGCAAATGAATATTCTCTAATTTGAGGATCTTCTGCTTCCCTAGGAAGCTTGAATTTAACTTCTTCAACTGCTTGCTTTATGTCGTTGAGAGCAGTGTCTATGTCATACCCAACCTCAAATTCTGCAACGATTCTTGCATAGCTCAGCCGAGCAGACGAAGAGAGTTCTTGGATGCCAGGAACACTTCTTAGCCTTGTTTCTAATGGTCGCGCGATTAATCTCGAGGCATCACTTGGAGAAGCTCCATCTAAAAAGACTGAAACACTCACCAGAGGCAATTGAATATTTGGTTCGGCGGCAACGCCTAAACTTGATCTTGCGTAGGAGCCAGCAATAATTATAACTAGAGCTAAAGCAAGGGTAGTTTTTGCTTTTGATAAAGCAAAATCTACTATTCCAATCATAGCTGAGTTACCTCAACAGTTTGACCGTTTTCAACAAAACCTTGGCCTCTAACTATTAGATTAGTTGAGTTAGGTATTCCTGAAACCCAAATTCCCTCTTCGGTATCTTCAATAATATCTATGGGAAGAAACTCAACAACATTATCAGCATTAACTTTTCTTACACCTAAAATACCTTCATCAGAGAGAAGTAAAATAGATGGAGATATTTTATTAGCAAGAATTTTGTTGGTCGTAATTTCCATGGTGCCTGTAATTCCATTCCTAATTGAGCCTTGGGGATTTTTTACCTCCACCTCGACTCTAAAGCTTCTTGTTGAGGCGGTGGCACTTTTTGATACAAAGCTGAGCTTGCTAGTAATTATTTCTCCGGTTGCAAGTTTGATCGAAACACTTTGACCTTGGACAACGCTCTTAATATCTGCCTCCGGAACTTCTGCAACAAAAGTTAGGGGATCTAGCTCAATAATTACAGCACAGACTTCTCCTCTACTTAATAAATTACCAGGCTTGATGATTTTTTCGATGTAACCTCTAAAAGGAGCCTTTACTTCAGTTCTATTGAGTTCCACGACACCAAGTTTGCATAGCACTTGATCTTTATTAACCCACTGACCTTGAGAAATATTGTGTGGCATGACTTCACCGGAAGTTTTTGCCATAACCCTAACTCTTTTTTCAGATGTAGCAGATGCATTTAAAGTAATTTTAGGAGCAAAAAAAGCAGCAGAACTTTCGGCAATGATTACAGAGGTGAGTCCATTTCTCTCCTTAATCTTAGGAGTAGAGTCGTCAACAAATTGACCAGAAATCATCCAAATGATTATGGGGATAAGTATGTAGAGTGAAATCCTTACGTTTTTTGACATATTTTTTGTATTTACCTTTATCCAGTCTTAGAAAAAAGAAAATTATTATAGTTCATGAATTTTGTAAAGTACACTTTACAAATTATATATCATGTTTTTTTCTCAGGCTTGCCAGAAGATCTAAGTCTAGTGGCTCTGCAACATCTTGGATATCCTTCAGGTTAATATCAAAAGACTTACCAGTGCCCATTTCCTTTATCAGACGGAAATATACTTTTGAGAAAGCTTTTAAAGCATTTGCATTATTCGGTGAGTTAACAATATCCCAGCCTACTTCTCGTGCCGCCCAATAAATAATGGGAGCAGTCCAAGGAAATTCTTGTCTTGGAGAAAAAGATTTTTGTGCCTCTATAAATGCTTCTTGCACCGATGGAATATCTAGCGACTCTATCGAATCTCCACATGCTTTAATGACCTCGGTAAGCGTAGGAAGGTAATCATTTGATTGAATAACAACTTCTGCCGCATGATCTATGCCGGAGGGAGGGAATTTTTTTAAGCTTTCCGCCCAGAGTCTTTTTGCTTCACTCAATCTCTCGTCTGTTCCAAATACTTTATAAAATTGATAGTGATAGGAAAGTTCAAGTTTTAAAAACAAATTATCAATGGCCTCAACAAATTTTTGTCGATCAGAGCTCGAGGTTTTCGGCCCACGATCCATCTTTGGTCCTTTCGTCGAATTTTTGTGTAAATTCTCCTGGCTCATTATGTCTTTTAGTTTTTTTGTCATTTTTTTCTTCGTAAGACCCAATCAATTCTTTTCTCTTAACAAAGTCAACAAACTTTGAATTCCAAGATCTTAAGGCTGTTCCATTCTCTTTCCAATACAGTATAAACTCCTTCAGATGTTTTAAAGCATCTACTTTGGAAACATGGGCTAACTCAAGAATATCAAATACATCGGAAGAAGGGGTCCATAAATCATCAATGCATACAGGCAAGCCTTTGTTTCCTGAATTCTCTTTTACCCACTCTCTTCTGATGAAATCAACAAATAATACATTCCAGTTATCTCGGAGCTGATTCTTTTCTAACCAGTACATTTTAAATTCATTAATTTTATTATCAATAAAAATTCTATTGATTCCTCCCATACTTAATACTTCATAGGCTTGTATAGATGGATTCCAGGCACTCTCAAGTTTTCTTCTGCTGGCTGCAATATTGTTACTTGGTAATTTCAACTTATACACTTGAGCTTGTTGAGGAGGCGTATCAGACTCTTGTGTTGCAGGCTTAATAAGTTTTAAGCCAATTAATCTATGGATATTTGCTGCAATTTTTGCGTTATCTAAAAATATTAAACTATCTTGCAAAGCACGCACAATCTCTTGCTCTACCATGCTCTCAGTGCTGAGTTCTTTTGCTGCAGCTAAGACAACAGCAGTTTCAACGCCAAGGGTTTCAGCTTCTTGAGTGGAAAATGTAAAATATTCCTTGCTCAACTATCCTCGCCTCTGTTGAACAGCTTCACTCATACTTTGAAGGCATTCCAGAGTATCAGACCAATTCATGCAAGCATCAGTGATGCTTTGACCGTACGTAAGATTTTCTGTAATTTTTTGATTACCTTCGACTAAATGACTTTCCAGCATTAAACCTCTTAACGCACCATTTCCCTGGGAGACCTGGAGAGCTAAGTTGTTAACAACTTCCTTTTGTTTTTTAAACTCTTTCTGGCTATTGCCATGACTGGCATCCACCATAATGGATTCATTCACATCAGCCTCAGTCAAAGCAGTTAATGTTTTTTGTATTTCTGTGTCTTCAAAATTAGGTTCTTTCCCGCCTCTTAAGATAATGTGGGTATCTGAATTTCCAGATGTCTTGTAAATAGAAACTCGACCATCTTTGGTATTTGAAAAGAATACATGCGGATGATTGGCAGCCTGAATTCCGTCTATGGCAGGCTTTAATGCGCCAGTTGTTCCGTTTTTAATCCCCATTGGACAAGAGATTCCTGAGGCGAGCTCTCTATGAGATTGACTTTCAGCAGTTCGAGCTCCAATAGCTCCCCATGAAACTAAGTCAGCAACGTATTGAGGTGAAATAGGGTCTAAAAATTCTGTTCCCACTGGCAGTCCAATATCTGTGATCTCTTTCAAGATTTCTCTAGCAAGCATTAAACCTTTATTGGCATTGTAACTTTCATCCATATCAGGATCATTGATCAATCCTTTCCAGCCAACAGTTGTTCTGGGTTTTTCAAAATAAACTCGCATGACAATCAAGAGCGTTGATTGAAAAGATTCCTTAGCCTTTAAAAGCAAATGAGCATACTCCATGGCAGATTTTTTATCATGAATTGAGCATGGGCCACATACAACAATCATACGATCATCCTTTCCATGCAATACTTGGCTTATCTCATGCCTTGTTCCATAAACTAGTTTTGCGATGTCATCAGTAACTGGGTGAGCGGCAATCACATCATTTGGTGTGATTAAATCGAATTTTTCAACAATTCTAGTATTGTCTGTGTGGTAAATAGATTCCATAAGAAGAAATCTTAATGCAATTAAATAAAAAAAGTAGACTTTGGTGAATCAAGTTATGGTTTTTTAAATCTTCTGTTAAAGGCTTGAAATCAACATTTTTCTTCGAAATCACAAGATGTTGTGTTAAAAAGAGCTTACAATGACCCTATCTTGTATTTATTGAACTTATGAAGGCTCAAGCGCAACTAGAATTCCCTCTTTTTAAAGGGGAGGCTATGACTCAGTTACCTGAGGATCTATTTATACCGCCAGAAGCCTTGGAAATCTATTTAGAAGATTTTTCTGGCCCAATGGATGTATTGCTTTATCTCATTCAGAAAAAAGACATAGATATTTTAGACCTAGATTTATCAGAAATCACAGGACAATATATCCAATACATTGATTTAATGGATGCATTAAAAATTGAATTAGCTGCAGATTATCTTGTTATGGCAGCAACTTTGACTCAGATAAAGTCTAGAATGCTCATTCCTCAGTCAGAGGAGGAAGAGGAAGAGCAGGATCCTAGATCAGAGTTAATTAGAAGATTGCAAGAATATCAAAGATTTAAGTCAGCATCGGAATCTATTTCTAATCTTCCGAGAGTAGACAGAGATTTTTTTATTGCATCAGCAGCCCTGCCAACTTTTCGAGAGCAGAGCCCTAAAATTGAAATTAGTGCTAGCGAACTTGCAGAAATTTTTCAGGAAGCATCCACGAGACCAAAATTCTCCGCTCATCATGAGATTCAGTTTGAGGAGCTATCTACACAAGATAGAATCGCATTAATTCTATCTATTTTAAGCAAACAGAACGTAATTCAATTCTTTCAAACTTATCAAAAACAAGAGGGCAACCAAGGAGTGGTTGTTTCATTATTAGCATCATTGGACCTTGCCAAGGATGGGCATGTCGAATTGATTCAAAATGAAGATTCTAACCAGCTTTACATTAAATCTACAAACAGAGGGTTTCACTAAATGAATACTTCCGAGAATTTAACCAATATTGTTGAATCTATTTTATTTGGAGCTGGAAGACCTATGAGGCTCTCAGAAATTAGATCTTTGCTTGGAACTCAAAATATAGACGCAGAGTTGCCTAAGATTAAAATTGCAATCAATGCTCTTGAAGAGCGCTATCTTAGCAGCGCATTGGAGATTAAAGAGGTTGCATCTGGATTCCGCTTGCAGATCAAGAATGAGTATGGAGATTATTTGTATCCTTTGTGGAATGATAATTCAAACAGACTTTCCAAAGCATTGATGGAAACTGTTTCGATCATTGCTTATAAGCAACCTGTGACTAGAGGGGATATTGAGGATGTTCGCGGCGTTAGTGTTAGCAGTCAAATGATTAGATCCCTGCTTGATAGAGAATGGATTAAAACAGCTGGCTACAGAGATGCTCCTGGCCGACCGGCTCTTTATGAGACCACTAAGATATTTTTAAATGATTTAAATTTAAAAACATTAAATGATTTACCTCCGCTGCCAGAATCTCTTCCAGTAGAGGATGCGTTAGATCATTTAGAAGCAGGTTAAGAAATGCTGCGCTTGCAGAAATATTTAGCTCAAGCAGGCTTGGGTTCAAGACGTTCATGTGAGCAACTCATTAAGGATAGAAAAATCCTTGTGAATGGCGATGTTGCTGAACTTGGTGCAAAGGTCTCAGAATCTGATGAAGTTTACTATGAAGGAAAAAAAGTCAGCTTAAAAATTGCAGATCTAAAAGTTATCATGCTGAATAAACCTCCCGGCGTTTTATCTTCACGCAAAGACGAAAAAAAAATAAAACTAGTTTTTGATTATTTGCCCAAAACTCATAACGAACCTGATTGGATAGCTGTAGGTCGGCTTGATATCAATACATCAGGGCTAATGCTATTTACTAATGATGGAACCTTGGCGCATCAACTAATGCATCCATCTTTTGAGGTTGATAGAGAATACCTTGTTAGAGCCAGAGGAAATTTTGATGAGCAAAAGAAAAAAAATATGCTGGCAGGCGTAACCATTGAGGATGAAATTTATAAATTTTCTGACGTAGTTCCTGGAGAAAAACAAAGCTCTAATCAGTGGTTTTCAGTATGCATGCTTACAGGAAAGAATCGAGAAGTCCGAAAGCTTTTTGAATCTCAGGATTTAGAGGTGAGTCGACTCAAGAGAGTTCGAATTGGGCCAATTTTTTTACCCTCCACTCTCCGAGAGGGAGCTTGTGCCAATCTAACACAATCTCAAATAAAAGAGCTTCAAGAGTATGGAAAATAAAAAAAGCTTATGAGCAGTTTAGTCCCTGGAAAACTTACCTGAGTTTAATCATTGGAGTTCAAGTGATTAGAAAGCTCTGAAAATTCAAAATAGCTTTGTGGTGAGTTAGAGCTTTCTTTGTCAAAGAACCATAAATAGCAATCTATTAATTCTTTTGGAGATTTCAAAGTATTGGGATCCTCTGCCGGATAGGCTGATGCCCTCATATTAGTTCTTGTTTTTCCTGGATCAAAATTAAATACTTTAATATTGGTGGTTGTTTCAAGCTCGTCTTTAAAAATTTCTGCTAAGCCTTTAATGCCAAACTTTGAGACTGAATATGCTCCCCAAAAACTTTTTCCTCTATTGGCAACTCCTGATGAAGTGAAAATTAGTCTTGGTTGAGATGCGCTTTCTAACATTACTTTTAATGTCTTTGTGAGGATAAAGGGAGCGCGCAAATTTACTTTTATCACCTCGTCCCAGCTTGATAGGTCATAGTCTTCAAGAGAGGACATAGTTCCTAGGATTGCAGCGTTATGGATGATGCCATCCAGCACTTCAAATTCTTGACTGATGGCAATTAATATTTCTTGGGCCGCTTCATTGCTTAGCAACGCCAAATCAGCTTCTATGATGAGATGTTTTTGTGACACATGTGAATGATCTAAAAGGTCATAGACTTCATCAAGCTTGGTAGAATTTCTTCCAAGCAAAATAATATTTGCTCCAAGCTTTGAGAATTCTATTGCCAAGCTTTTGCCTATGCCATCTGAGGATCCGGTAATTAGTATCGATTTATTTAAAATACTCATTTTTGACTATGCTTTTATTAGATCAATTAAATCTACTGGATAGTTAGCTCCTTGAATACTTTCATCATGGTCACCAGCTTTTAGAGAGTAGCCAAAATAACAAGCTATAACTCTTGTACCCGCATTAATTCCTGCTTCTAAATCTTTCATATGATCACCGATGTATATGCAGTCACTGGGACTGATACTTAAATCTTCACATCCCTTTAATATACCTTCTGGATCAGGCTTAATTTTATTTATATGATCTGGACACACCAAAGTGCGACAATTCTTAAATGCTGGCTCATTTTGTAGAATTGGTTCAGCAAACCTAAGCGGCTTATTGGTCACAACTCCATAGGGAATCTTAAGCTCTAGCAGATAATCAAGAGCATCTGAAATACCAGCAAAGGCACTTCCATACACCAAAGAATTCTTTTCATACTCAATTAAAAGCTCTTCTCTTAGTTGAGCACAGTCGTCATGCGATTCTTCTATTCCAAAACCCAGGCTAACCAACTTCCAACTTCCATCAGAAACATGGCTCCTAATTATCTCTGGATCAAGCTCTGGTCGATTATATTTTTGTAGCAAGGTATTCAAGCTCACGATAAAGTCTGGGGCAGAATCAAGCAGAGTGACATCCAGATCAAACAAAACTCCTTTAGGCATTCTTTGAGCCATGCATCATGTAGTTAACTCCAAGGTCATTGTTTAATTGGGCTGTATGAAAGATTGGATTGTAAAACATGCCTTTACTTTCTTTGAGCTTAATCCCGGCAGTTCGCATATATTTCTCTAGCTCAGCGGGCTTGATAAATTTACTCCATTCATGAGTTCCTTTGGGGAGAATATTAAAAATATATTCTGCTCCCAAAATTGCCGTTACAAATGAACGTGGATTTCTGTTTAGCGTGGATAAAAACATTTCACCTTTAGGTTTTAATAGTTTTGCGCAAGCATCAATAAGCTGCCCAGGATCTGGCACATGTTCAATCACCTCGAGGCAGGCTACCACATCGAAAGACTCTGGCTCTTTAATAGCTAGATCTTCAGCACGCGTCATCATATAAGAAATAGTTTTTCCTGTTTTTTTTGCATGGAGCTTCGCAACTTCTATGTTTGCTTCCGTTACATCAATTGCTGTGACAGATGCTCCCATAGATTCAAAAGCCTCAGCTAACAAACCGCCTCCACAGCCCACATCAAGAACTTTTAAACCTTTCAGAGAAATTTTTTGATCAATATAGTTAGCTCTTAAGGGATTAATCACATGCAGCGGCTTAAAGTCGCCAGTGGGATCCCACCAACTGTCTGCAATTGCTGCAAACTTATTTACCTCATTTTGATCAATATTCTGATTCATAGCTTAATTTTTTTTCAAAGTGGAAGATTACATCATTGCATGCAAAAATAGAAAATATTTATTTTTTTGTTGGAGCCTTCAAATGTTAAAAAAGCCTGTCGCAATTGTTACTGGTGGAAGTAGAGGTGTTGGAGCTGCAACTGCAAAAATTCTCTCTGCTAATGGTTGGAATGTTTTAATTACCTGCTCTTCCTCGATTGAGGCAGCGGAAATTGTGGCAGCAGAATGCACAAGCAAGACAGCAGAAGTCATAGCCATTAAGGCAGACGTTTCAAATGATGGGGATTGCATCCATACAGTTGAAGAGGCTATAAATAAATGGGGAAGGGTTGATGCTCTTGTAAATAATGCAGGAACAACAAAGTTTGTATGGGATCACGGAAATCTTGGGGGTATTGATGCTGAAGATTTTCAAAGCATCTATTCGGTTAATGTTATTGGCCCATTTCAGATGGTTAGAGCATCAAAGACACATTTGCTAAATAGCGACAATCCAAGTGTTGTTAATATTTCTTCCATAGCAGGCATCAAAGGAATTGGAAGCTCAATAGCCTATGCTGCATCAAAAGGTGCTCTCAATTCTATGACTCTATCTATGGCAAGAAACCTTGGGCCCATAAGAGTAAATGCTGTGTGCCCTGGATTCATTGAAGGAGAATGGTTAAAAAAAGGCATGGGCGAAGAAAGATTTGAAGCAACAAAACAACACATTATAAATACCTCTCCATTGGGTAAAACCTGTTCACCCGAATCCATAGCTGAGATTATTTATAATTTAATCGTTGCAAGCGAGCTTGTTACTGGCCAGTTAATTACAGTAGATGGCGGCGTTAGCCTGAATTTATAAAAGGTTTTATTGTGATGAGAATTATTAAAAATACAATTGCATTACTGTAGCTCAACTACATTTAATTTGCTTTAACATCATTGGAGCTAAAGCTTTCTTAGAAATTGTTGACAAGACCCAGTAAATCAACTGAAATGAACTACAAAGAATTAAGCCTTGATAAATTTATGATTATAGCTGCATTAAAATCTCCAGACGCGACAGATCTTCGTTCTGTTATTCATCCTGAAACATTATCTAAGTTAATTGAATTAGAAGGCACGTCGATGATGTTTGAGTCAGGTATCGGCAAAGGCATTAATGTTTCTGATGAAGCTCTAACAACTCTTGGTCTGATATGCAGTTCTAGAGATGAATGTCTTAACAAAGGCAATGTAATTATTACTCCATCTCCTCTTACCTCTTCTGAGACAAGCCAAATTCAGCCAGGCGCATCCGTCATTGGTATGCTCAATCCCTTTTACGCTCAGGATGAACTCAAGGCGATGGCAGCCGCAAAATTGAATGCTGTGAGCATGGAATTTATTCCAAGAATCACCAGAGCTCAAAAAATGGATGTCTTAAGCTCGCAAGCAAATCTTGCTGGTTACGCTGCGGTGCTTGAAGCAGCTCAACACCTCAATTCTGCTTTACCAATGATGATGACTGCAGCAGGAACCCTTAAGCCTGCCAGAGTATTTGTAATAGGCGTAGGAGTTGCCGGATTGCAAGCCATCGCAACCGCAAAAAGACTTGGAGCTAGGGTAGAAGCATTTGATACAAGAGATGTGGTTGAAGAGCAGGTGAAATCGTTGGGCGCTAAATTCGTAAAAATAGATTTAGGCGAAACAGGTCAAACTGATCAAGGCTATGCAAAAGAATTAACAGAAGAGCAGATTGCAAAACAAAAGGAGCTACAAAGTTTGGTTTGCGCAAGATCTGATATTGTCATTACCACCGCTCAGATATTTGGAAGACCAGCGCCAAGGATTATTGATGAAGCCACCATTAAGCAAATGAAACCAGGCAGCGTTATTCTTGATATGGCTGTTGAGACTGGTGGAAACGTCGAGGGATCTGTTGTTGATGAGGTAATAGATATCAATGGTGTAAAAGTTGTTGGAGTTTCCAATCTTTCTTCAAGGGTTTCTAATCATGCTTCTTTTGCGCTATCAAATAATATTATCAATTGGATTACAGATTTTTATGACCCAGAATCTGGCGCACTAAATTTTGATTTCGAGGATGAGGTGATACAAAGTAGCGTATTAGTGTTTGGTGGTGAAATTAAGAATGAGAGGTTTGCATAATGGAAATGTATATTTTATTAGGGTTCGTTTTATTGTTATCTATATTTCTGGGATTAGAGCTTATTGCAAAAGTTCCCAGCACTTTGCATACACCTTTAATGTCTGGAGCTAATGCTATTTCTGGCATTGCTTTGGTTGGAGCTCTGATGCTCTCTGGTGATGGCCAAACTCAGAATCTTTTAGCTTTTGGAGCAATTTTATTTGCTTCAATTAATGTTTTTGGCGGCTATCTTGTAACCAACAGAATGCTTAGCATGTTTAAAAAGAAATAATCTTATGGAATCTATAACTAATATTTCAGCAATTCAAAATCTTGTTTACATAGGATCCTCAGTTCTATTTATTCTTGGTATCAAAATGCTAGGGAAAGAGGCTACTGCTGTAAAAGGTAATTATTTATCAGCTTTAGCAATGTTTTCGGCTGTTGCTATTACCTGCCTAAGTCTAGAAATAGATTACAAGGTTATTGTTGCAGGAGTTTTACTTGGAGGCTTGATTGGCTCTGCAATAGCTATTAAGGTCAAGATGACTGCTATCCCAGAAATGGTTGCCTTATTTAATGGTTTTGGAGGACTGGCAACATTTCTAATTGCATGGTCTCAGTTTAACACTCCAGACAACTCGTTATTTCAGCACGCATTAATCATGCTAACAGTTTATATCGGCGGCATAACCTTCTCAGGGTCATTGGTAGCATATGGAAAATTATCAGAACGAATTAAATTAGGCAAAGGATCATGGATTACAAATGTATTGATCTCATTCTTTTATTTAAGCCTTCCAGCCTTAGTTTATGTAATATTTGAACCATCTATCTCAACAGTTATCCCATCAGTGCCTTCTTACTTTTTATTCTTTTTAGGTCTAACTTTGATTGCTGGCTTGGGATTTGTTACGCCAATAGGTGGCGGCGATATGCCAGTCGTTATATCACTTTTGAACTCTCTCTCAGGAATTGCTGCTGCATTTGCCGGTCTCTTACTCTTAAATAATGTTTTGATTGTTGCTGGCTCGCTTGTTGGAGCCAGTGGATTAATCCTTACCGTTATTATGGCCAAGGCTATGAATAGAACAATCGGTAACATTTTATTTGTTGGCTATGCCTCAGCAACCCAATCTTCAGGAAAAGTTGAGCAAGGAGAGGTGAAGCCTATCAGTGCTGAAGATGCATATTTAATTTTAGAGAATGCTTCTTCGGTTTTAATTGTTCCAGGATATGGAATGGCTGTAGCGCAAGCTCAGCATGTTGTGAGAGAGATGGGCGAACTGTTAGAAGAAAATGGTACCGAAGTTAAGTATGGAATCCACCCTGTTGCGGGGAGAATGCCTGGTCATATGAATGTATTGCTTGCAGAAGCAAATGTTTCCTATGATCTTTTGGCGGAGCCTGATGATGTTAACCCAGCAATGGACTCTGTTGATGTCGCCATTGTCATTGGTGCCAACGATGTTGTTAACCCATCAGCCACAGAAGAAGAGGGAAGTCCAATTTATGGAATGCCTATCATTGAAGTGCATAATGCTAAAACTGTTTTTGTTCTCAAAAGATCAATGTCTTCGGGTTTTGCTGGTGTCCAGAATCCACTATTTTTCCGAGAAAATACGCGAATGTTATTTGGTGATGCAAAGGAGTCAATTGGCTTGGTTGTATCCGAATTTAAAGACTAAAAAACTCTCTAAGTATGGTAAAATTTCACTTGAAAATAGTGAAATTTTCACTGTACAAAAACTGATGTTTCTAGGCTTTAAAAATGACTGATTTTGCAAAAGAAATCCTACCAATTAATATCGAAGATGAGCTTAAGCAATCATTCCTAAGCTATGCCTACAGCGTTATCCACAGTAGGGCTTTGCCAGACGTTAGAGATGGCCTGAAACCAGTCCACAGACGCATTCTATTTGCGATGCATATCCTGAGAAATACTTACAGACAACCATACAAAAAATCTGCCAGAGTGGTTGGCGATGTTATCGGAAAATACCATCCTCACGGAGACTCTGCCGTTTATGAGGCAATGGTCAGGATGGCCCAAGATTTTTCCATGAGATATATGTTAGTTGAGGGTCAAGGGAACTTTGGTTCAATAGATGGTGATTCCCCAGCAGCTATGAGATATACCGAAGTCAGAATGGCTAAAATCACTGACATGATCCTAAATGATTTAGACAAAGACACTGTGAGTTTCTCCCCTAACTATGATGGCAGCGAACAAATCCCAGATGTTATGCCCACAAGAATTCCAGCTTTGCTGGTAAATGGTTCTTCTGGTATTGCTGTTGGAATGGCAACCAATGTCCCACCTCATAATTTAACCGAGGTGCTAAATGCTTGTTTGCTTTTGCTTGATAATCCAAAAGCTAGCATAGATGACATCATTCAAATTATTACGGGTCCAGATTTTCCAACTGGTGGGACCATTGATGGCAGAGCAGGAATTTATCAAGGCTATAAAACTGGTCGAGGCATTGTGCATGTTCGCGCTAAAACCTCTGTTGAAACTGATGCCTCTGGTAAGAGCTCACTAATTATTAATGAAGTTCCGTACATGGTAAATAAAGCCAGAATGCTTGAGAGAATTGCGGAAATGGTCAAGGAAAAGAAGATTGACGGCATTAGTGAAATTAGGGATGAGTCAGATAAAGATGGTTTAAGAGTTGTAATAGAAGTAAAACGTGGCGAGTCAGTTGAAGTTTTAGAAAATAATCTTTTTACACAGTCTCAATTAGAGTCTTCTTTTGGAATTAATATTACTGTCTTGGTAGATGGTCAGCCTCGAGTATTAAACATTAAAGAGGTTTTAGAAGAATTTATTAAGCATCGTCATGATGTTGTGATAAAAAGAACTAAGTTTGATCTTAGAAAAGCCAAGGAAAGAGGTCATATTGTAGAAGGACTTATGGTAGCTATTGCAAATATTGATGCAATTATTACCATCATTAAAAAATCTAAAGATACCAAGATTGCTGCAGTTGAATTATGCAAAAAAACTTGGAAGGCTGGACCCATAGAAGCAATCCTCAAAAAAGCTGGTACAGATGCCTGTAGACCGAAGGGCTTATCCAAAGAATATGGAATTCAAGGCAAAAATTATAAATTATCACCTGAACAGGCCAAATCAATTCTTGAGTTAAGGCTGGGTCGTCTAACTGGTTTGGAGCAAGATAATCTTTCAGCTGAGTTTAATGAAATCTTGGCAGTTATCCTAGAATTACAAAAAATACTTGATGACAAGGACACACTTTTAACATTAATTAAAGATGAGTTAATTGAGGTCAGAGAAAATTTTGGGGATGAAAGAAAAACAAATATCAATGATACGCGACACGATATTTCAAATGAAGATTTGATTCCTGAGGAAACTCGAGTATTAACTCTCTCTAGAAGTGGATACGCTAAGACTCAACCTTTAGATGAGTACAGGGAACAAAGAAGAGGTGGGGTTGGAAAAGCAGGGGCTTCAGTAAAAGAAGAAGACCTTATTCAAAACTTGTATGTCTTAAGCTCTCATAGTCAGCTACTTTGCTTTACCACTAAGGGAAAAGTTTTTTGGCTTAAAGTGTATGAAATTCCTGTTGCAACAAGAACCTCGAAAGGCCGACCTTTAGTGAATATGTTGAAATTGGATGATGACGAGACCGTTACTCAGATTTTACCGGTTGATGAGTTCTCAGAAGATAAATTTGTTTTTATGGCCACCAGAAATGGGGTCGTGAAAAAAACAAACTTAAACCTTTTTCATAAGAAATATAAATCAGGCATCAAAGCAATTCGGTTAGATGATGACGATAAGCTTGTCGGCACTGTTATTACAGATGGCGATGATGATATCTTACTATCTTCATCCTCTGGCAAGTTAATTCGATTCCATGAATCAAAAGTTAGGCCAATGGGCAGAACAGCAAGAGGGGTTAAGGGCGTATCTTTGAAAGAAGATATGAAAGTGATTTCATTGATGATTGGTGATGCGAATAAGAAAATTCTTTGCTTATCAGAAAATGGCTATGGCAAACAAACAAGGCTGGAAGACTTTCCTTCCTATAATCGTGGCGGTCAAGGTGTTATTGCATTAAAAACAAGCGATAGGAATGGAAGAATGGTTTCTGCAGTGGCGGTAGATGAGAATGATGGAATTATGCTCATCAGTGATAAAGGTACGTTAATTAGAACTGCAGTTAGTCAGATTCCTACTCTTGGAAGAAATACGCAAGGTGTAAAAGTTATCACTCCTAAAGATGGTGAAAAATTAATCGAGGGAGTGCGAATTCCTCCTGAAGAAGACGACGAAGAAACTGCTGACGCAGAAGAATAATGCGTAACTGGAATTTTTCTGCGGGGCCAGCAGCTATCCCTGAAGAGGTTTTAAAAGAAACTCAATCCGAACTTCTGGAATGGAATCAGTCTGGCATGTCAGTAATGGAAGTGAGTCATAGATCTCCCGAATATATTGAAGTTGCCTCTGCAGCACGACAAGACCTCATTGACTTACTAGATATTCCTGATAATTATCAAGTTCTATTTTTACAAGGTGGAGCAACTCTTCAGTTTTCTATGATTCCAATGAATTTTGCCGCAGATAAAACAGCAGATTATTTACTCACCGGAAGTTGGTCAAAAAAAGCTATTGCAGAGGCTTCAAAGATTACCACAGTAAATACTGTTGCGTCATCAGAGACATCAAATTTTCAAAATGTTCCGGATGCTGCTGAGTGGAATCATACAAATGATGCTGCTTACTTTCACTATGTTGCAAATGAAACGATTCAAGGCAATGCTTTACATCAACCTCCCGAGACAAAATCACCATTAATTGCAGATATGTCCTCTGTTATTCTCAGTGAACCTATAGATGTTTCTAAATTTTCAATGATATATGCTGGAGCCCAAAAAAATATAGGCCCAGCAGGCTTAACCATATGCATTATTAAAGATGAGTTTTTGGCAACAGCATCAAATGAACTGCCGGGAATGCTTCAATATTCAAAGCATGCAGAATCCGATTCCATGTTTAATACTCCGCCGACTTTTGCATGGTATTTAGCAGGTAAAGTTTTTTCATGGCTTAAAACTAATGGTGGGTTGGAAGCTATTGCAAAAATTAACCATACCAAGGCAAAGACTTTGTATCAATTTATAGATACATCAGATTTTTATTCAAACCCAGTGGCTATTGCCAATCGGTCAATAATGAATGTTCCATTTATTTTGAAGGATTCTAATTTAGACGCTCAGTTCTTGCATGATTCTAAGAATGCAGGTTTACTAAACCTAAAAGGGCATAGATCTATTGGTGGAATGCGAGCAAGTATATATAACGCCACACCTCAAGATGCTATAGATGCTTTAATAGAATTTATGAGAGAGTTTGAGAAAAAACACGGATAACACTGTGAGTAAAGATAAATTACAACCTATTCGCGACAAGATTGATGCCATTGATCTTAAATTACTGAGCTTGATCCAAAAAAGAGGAAACTTAGCTCATAAAGTTGGTGAAATTAAAGGCTTGCTTGATAAAAATGCTTCGCTATATAGACCTGATCGAGAGGCTGAAATCCTAAGAAACCTTGCGAAAATTAACAATGGCGTGATCTCAGATAAGAAAGTGAGATCAATTTTTAAAGAAGTGATATCTGCTTGTTTATCCTTAGAAGAGGAGTTAACTATTGCGTATCTCGGACCGCGTGGCACTCACTCAGAAGCTGCGCTTGTTCAGCATTTTGGGTCATCAGTCAAAGATGATCCTAGAACTTCTATCGAAGATGTATTTCATCAAGTAAGTGCTGGAGCAGCTAATTTTGGTCTTGTCCCAGTGGAAAATTCATCTGAAGGAGTTGTGAATTCAACCCTTAACTGTTTAACGGATAAAAATTTAAAAATATGTGGTGAGACGTATCTCTCTATCCATCATCAGCTTGGATCTGCAAAAAAGTTTAATCTTTCTGATGCAAAAATTGTTGCCTCTCACCCCCAGGCACTTGGTCAATGCAGCAAATGGCTTGATGCTAACTTGCCTAATGTCCAACGGAAATTAACTTCAAGTACAGCAGAGGCTGCTAAATTTGTTAAAACAGAAAAGAATGCTTTATGCATTGTTAGCTCTATTGCGATTTCAAGATATAACTTGTATCACCATCACAAGGACATAGAAGATTTTACAGAAAACCGAACAAGATTTTTAATTATTGGAAACATTGATATTGACCGAACCTCCAAAGATAAAACTTCTTTTTTAATTCAGACTGCCAACAGACCAGGCGCTCTTATTGAGCTTTTAAAACCCTTTCAAAAAAGAAAAATTAACCTCAGTAGAATTGAAACTCGGCCATCAAGATCATTGGCAGATACCCATAATTTTTTTATAGATAGTGATGGGCATCAAAAAGATCCTAAGCTTAAGCAAGCGATTGCAGAGCTTAAGTCCATTGGTTCTATGGTTCGAATTCTAGGTTCTTATCCGTCAGAATCATGAGTGCTGACTTATTGCAGAATCTTAACCCTGGGATTGCTGACCTGCATCCATATGAGCCTGGAAAATCAATTGATGAGGTTATGCTCGCATATGGTCATACAGAGGTTGTCAAATTAGCTAGCAATGAGAATCCTCTTGGAGCATCTCCCAAGGCTTTAGCAAAACTTAAGAGCTTGCCAGGTAGTTTTCATCTTTATCCAGATGGAAACGGAACTAAACTGAAGAACGTTATTGCCAAACATGAGAAACTTTTAAGCGAAAATATTATTTTAGGTAATGGGTCTAATGAAATATTGGAGTTAGCTGCTCGAGCTTTTTTAAATCCAGGATCTTCTGCTGTTGCATCTTGTCATGCGTTTGTGGTCTATAAGATTGTGACACAGTCATCTGGAGCAACCTTAATTGAAGTTCCAACCATAGATTGGGGGCACAATCTTGAAGCATTCCCTGCAAACATCAGAGATGATACAAAAGTAATATTTATTGCCAATCCAAATAATCCAACTGGGACTTATAATTCTCATCAAGAAGTACATTGCTTGCTTAAAAATATCCCGTCCTCTATTTTAGTTGTATTGGATTGTGCTTACTTTGAATATGTTAAAAAAAGTGATTATGTAGATCCTTTAGCACTTTTAAATGAATTTGATAATTTGCTCGTGACTAAATCCTTTTCAAAAATTCAAGGCCTTGCGAGTGCAAGAATTGGTTATGGAATTGGTCAGCCAGAGTTAATAGAAGTTCTCAATAGAATTAGACAGCCCTTTAATGTAAATTCATTTGCTCAAGAGCTGGCGTGTGAGGCGATTAATGACAAAGAGCATATCAAAAAAAGTATAGATTTAAATCTTGCAGAAGGAACTTTTCTTTTTGCAGAGCTCACTCAGCTTGGACTGGAATGTATTCCGTCTGTAGGAAACTTCATCTCATTTAAAGGTAACTTTAATGGCAAGGAGATGTTTACAAGCCTCATGGAAAAAGGGGTGGTTGTTAGACCAATTGATTTGTATGGTATGCCAGATTTTCTTCGGGTTACCATCGGAACGCATCAAGAAAATGTGCGTTTCTTGTCTGAGCTAAAAGAGTTGCTATGAAGATCATCATCATTGGCCTTGGTTTAATTGGTGGCTCTATAGCTAAGCAGTTAATGGCAAAGAATGAGATGACAATTCTTGCATATGACTCAAATCAAAACAGCATTCAAAATGCCCTAAATGAATCAAATATTCATGGAGCAATTTCACATCTCGATGAGCTTCAATTGCCTGAGCATGAGAATTCTTTAATAGTTATTGCGACACCGCCAAAAGCCAGCCTAGAAATTTTGCGTTCGTTAAGCCCATTGTTTAACTCCAGTATTACCATCACAGACACCTCAAGCATCAAATTACCAGCTGAAATTATTTTAAATGAGTTCAATAATCCAGATAATATTATTCTCTCTCATCCCATTGCAGGTTCTCATAATTCTGGTGAACAACATTCTCAAGATAACTTATTCTTTGATAAAAACGTCATTGTGTCTGCTTTACCTACTGCAAATAAAGAGCATCTTCAAAAGGTAAAATTATTATGGGAGGCTTTGCAGTCAAGAGTCATTGATCTTGATAGCAAAACACATGACTATATTTTTGCGCATTCAAGCCATCTGCCTCACTTTGCATCATATGCTCTTCTCATGACCCTAATGGATTTAAAAGAAGAGAATATTGCACAATTCTCTGGCGGAGGTTTTGGAGAGTTTTTAAGATTGACCTCATCATCCCCAGAAATGTGGGCTGATATTTTTGCTCTTAATAAAGATAATATTAATGCCAGCATTGACAGCTTTATTGGTAATTTAAATCATCTCAAATCTACTATTAATAAAGAACCTGCAAGTATTCAAGCATTGTTAGCAGATTTAAAAAATTTCAAGGAAGAAAACTATTGAATCTTACCTCAACCCCTGAAAGCTCGCTCACCGGGTCAGTTAGTTGCCCGGGAGATAAATCAATCTCTCAGCGCGTTTTAATGATCTCCTCATTAATAAATGAACCAATAAAGATTAAAGGTTTCTTAGATGGTGAAGATCCCTTGTCTACAATGCACGCACTAAATCAGATGGGTGCTGAAATAGAGATTCATCCAAAAAATGTTATTCAAGTTAAAAAAAGCCTTACAGGCTTTGTGGAGCCCATTGATCCTTTGGATCTTGGTAATTCTGGGACTGGCCTTAGATTGATGCTAGGAATGATTGCTGGTTTAGGAATAAAAACTACGTTTAAGGGAGACAACTCTCTATCGCAGTGACCCATGAGCAGAGTCTTAGATCCTTTAAGTGCTATGGGAGCAGATATTACTTCCAATAATGGAATGCTGCCCATTGCATTAAATAAGTCTGTTCTTGATGATGATTTTGTCTATGAGTTACCTGTGGCAAGTGCTCAGGTGAAGTCGTGTATTTTATTGGCTGGTTTAGCAGCTCAAAAAACAGTCACAATTATTGAGCCAATTCAAACTCGTGATCACACAGAAAGAATGCTAAAGAATTTTGGAGCAAATATTACCATTGCCCAAAAAGACTCAAAGAATATTATCTGCCTTGCAGGCAAAGCCTCTTTAAAAGCTATGGATTATCAAGTGGTAGGAGATATTTCATCAGCAGCTTTTTTAATAGTAGGTGCTCTTATTAGTCAATCAGAAAAATTAGAGATTTGTGATGTTGGAATGAATCCAAGTCGAATCGGGGTATTAAATGTGTTGCGAGATATGGGGGCCAGAATCGAAGTTAAAAATGCTAGAGAAGAATCAGGTGAGCCAATCGCAGACTTAATAGTCCTTCCATCCAAACTATCTGGAGTTATTCTCGATGGATCTATTATTCCTAATATTATTGATGAGATTCCTATTTTATCAATTGCAGCTGCATTTGCAGAAGGCAATACTATTATTAGAGATGCAGCTGAGCTTAGAGTTAAAGAATCTGATCGCTTGAGTGCCATCTCTAACGGGTTGGCAAAGTTAGGTGTTGTCCATGAAAACCTTGATGATGGAATAAAAATTCAGGGCAATCCAGGGTTGCTAGATATTCCTCGACCTGTGCAAATTGATTCTTCTCATGATCATAGAATTGCCATGAGTTTCTTGATTGCAGGATTAAACTGCAATCAACCAATCACAGTTTTGGACTGCGATAATATTTTTACTTCTTTTCCTACTTTCTTAGAATTGACTGCTTCGCTAGGTTATGACATTGAAAAATAAAAAAATTATTACTATTGATGGGCCATCAGCATCTGGAAAAGGCTTGCTGGCTAGAAAGCTATCAACAGAGTTAGACTTTATTCTTTTAGACAGTGGCTTGCTCTATAGAGCTTACTCATATTGTTTTGACAAAGAAAAAAATCACGACTCAGCCATGAATTTTTTTTCACAGTTAACAATAGAAGGGGTTGCTGGCGAAATGGAAGTTTTTGAAGGAAATAATAATATCACCCAATTACTTCGGCATGAAAATGTTGCATTATCTGCCTCGAAATTAAGCAGCTTAAAAGAAACTAGAGAAAATTTAATAGCCTTTCAAAGGGGCCTTGCCAACGACTATGGGTTGATAGCTGATGGCAGGGATATGGGCACAGTAGTCTTTCCTGATGCGGCAACAAAAATATTTTTAATTGCGGATGTCGAGGTAAGAGCTGAGAGACGATTTTTAGAGTTGCAGAATACTGGTCAAGGCGTTAATATGCGCGATCTAATTGAGGATATTAGATTACGGGATGAAGCAGATAGAGCCAGAGAGATTTCTCCCTTGGTTCCAGCAACTGACTCAGTTGAAGTGAATTCTTCCAATCTCACCCCTCAAGAAGTATTAAATAAAGTTCTACAAATATATAAAGAACATATTAAGGAAATATAAAGAATATGTCAGAAAGTTTTGCCGCACTACTAGACGAAAGTCTAAGCACCCTTGAGATGCAACCAGGATCTATAGTCACTGGTGTTGTTTTAGATGTTGATAAGGATTGGGTAACAGTCCATGTTGGCCTGAAGTCTGAAGGAGTCATTTCTTTAGATGAATTTAGAAATAATGATGGAACCGTCCAAATTGAATCAGGTGATGAGGTGCAGGTTGCGCTAGAAGCCGTAGAAGATGGATATGGTGAAACCAGAATCTCCAGAGAAAAAGCCAGAAAAATTGGGACTTGGAAGAAGTTAGAAGATGCTTTAGAAACAGGCGAATTTGTAGAAGGCAAAGTACTAACTAGAGTCAAAGGTGGTTTTTCAGTAGAAGTAGATGTGGTTAAAGCATTCCTTCCTGGCTCACTTGTTGATATTAGACCAGTTAAAGAAGCGCCAGAACTAGAGAATACAGTTCAAGAGTTTAAGGTCATTAAACTTGATTACAAAAGAAATAACGTCGTGCTTTCTAGAAAAGCAGTACTAGAAAAAATTAACTCTGCTGAAAAAGTTGAGCTACTAAAAAATCTTGATGAAGGTCAAATAGTTAAAGGCATAGTGAAGAATCTAACTGACTATGGAGCTTTTGTTGATCTTGGTGGCTTGGATGGCTTACTTCACATTACAGACATTTCATGGTCCAGAGTAACTAATCCATCTGAAGTTCTTAGCCTAGGACAAGAAATTGATGTCAAAATCCTTAGTTTCGACAAAGAAAAATTAAGAGTATCTTTGGGACTGAAGCAAATTCAAAATGATCCATGGGAAACTATTGAAGGGAAATATTCTGTTGGTGGTATTTATGAGGCTACAGTTTCAAATCTTACTGACTATGGTTGTTTTGCTGAGCTAGAGCAAGGCGTTGAAGGCCTGATTCATTTATCAGAACTGGATTGGACGAATAAAAATATCCATCCTTCTAAAGTTGTCAATGTTGGTGACGCTATGGAAGTGATGATCTTGGATGTTGACCAAGAACGTCGCCGTATCTCTTTAGGCATCAAGCAATGTGTGGGTAACCCATGGGCTGAATTTGCGGAGAAGTATGCAGCGGGTGACAAGGTTGTTGGCAATATCAAAACCATCACTGACTTTGGCATCTTCGTTGGCCTAGAAGGCGACCTAGATGGTTTAGTTCACATGTCTGACATTTCTTGGGAAGTGGAAGGCGAAGCTGCCCTTCGCGACTACAAGAAGGGTGATGAAGTGAGTGCAGTGATCTTGTCTGTAGACTCTGAGAAAGAGCGTATTTCTTTGGGCATCAAGCAACAAGAAAG
>ERZ651770.204-NODE-204-length-31695-cov-7.376241_pt1 | contig 31695 bp, 31 predicted proteins | sample MGYA00514756_ERZ651770 | MGnify/ENA metagenome assembly ERZ651770
ATGAAGTCGAACCGCTTATTAAAAATACTATCCTTTGAGGCGTAAAACTTATCATATAGGTCAACATGATGCCCCTTCTCTTCAAGCATTAAAGACAGAGTGGGTCCCGGTCCAGAGCCAAAATCAAGACCATAAGATTTCTCAGGAATTAGTTGTAAAAGAGGGTCTGCTAACTGAGATAAAAAATGACGATAGCGATTATCCGATGGATCATTATTGTGAGTGTCATACCTTAATTTTTCATCAGTCTCTGAAAGATGAAAGGATTTAGGTACAAAGACAAATCTACAATCTGAGCAACTTAGATACTCTCTATGGCTATCTTTATGAATCAGTGAATGATTCTTTGATTGACACAGCGGGCATGTAATGATTTTTATCACTATAGCCCGCTATAGATTTATGATTAGTGAGAGTGGCCGCCTGCTGAGTGGACGTGACCGTGAGATAACTCTTCAGCCTCAGCATCTCTGACATCTTCAATGCTAACTGAAAAATGAAGGGTCTCACCAGCTAAAGGGTGGTTTGCGTCAACAGTAATTTTCTCATCGTCCTGCTTTGTGACTGTCACAACAAAAGGGTTGCCGTCTTGGTCCTGAGATTGAAGCTGCATACCAATTGTTACTTCATCAATGCCTTGAAGTGCTGTGCGAGGGATCTCTTGAATCGCATCCTGCATACGAAGTCCATAACCCTCTTCGGGCTCCACAGATACATCCATCTTGTCACCCTTACTGGCGCCTTCAAGCGCTGACTCAAGACCAGGAATAATGTTTCCATGCCCCTGTAAAAAGTCAAGAGTCTCTTTGCCGTCAGATGAATCAATAACCTCACCAGCATCATTCTTAAGTGTGTAGTGCATTGATACGACTTTATCCTTACTAACTTTCATATTTTCTCCAAAAATAAACAAAAAAACTCCCCAAAACGGAAAGCCTCATTCAATCTTATGTAACAGTGTGAAACTTAAACATATTTTACCATAGGCAAACGCTTTTACATTATGAGGATTGAGCGGCTTTACCCTATTAGATCTCTCATTGCAGTGTCGATGTCAGGATAGTCAAAAACAAAGCCAGCTTGGATTAATCTCATCGGAATAACGGATGCACTTAAAGTTAGGACTTGAGACCCTTTACCAAGAAGGATTTTCAGTTGCCACTCCCATACAGGAATAAAAAAAGGTCTTTTTAAAGACTTAGCAAGAGCTCTTCCAAAGACCTTTTGAGGAACGGGCTCAGGTGATGTGATGTTATAAATGCCTTTACTCTGAGGATCATTGATTAGAAAATGAAACGCTTTAACGAGATCATCAATATGTATCCAAGAGAAACATTGATTTCCACTCATAATAGGGCCGCCTACACCAAAGTAATAAGGCCAGTATAATTTTGCTAATGCTCCGCCCTTTCTTGACAGAACAACACCAAATCTTAAAATAGTAACGTCATCCGAAATAGACTTTGCAGCGCTCTCAACAGCAATGTTAAGATCAGTCAAATAACCCTCACCCTGAATATCATCTTCAGTCTTAGGGTCATTACAGTCAGATTCTGCATAAAAACTAATCCCTGAAGAGCAAATCACTTTAGGCGTCTTAGTAATGAGCTTAATCGCATCTGAGAGCATTTGGTTTGTATTGACTCTGCTTTGCCACATTTCAGCAATAATTTTTTGACTCCACCTCTTTGAAATAGTGGATCCAGCAAGCTGAATAACAAAGTCACTGCCATCAATAATCGAGGATAGATACTCGGCAGACTTAAAAACGGTTCTATTAAATACTTCTACTTGGTGTGTTTTTGAAAAACTTTTTTGGAGCGCACTGCCAATTAATCCAGTTCCACCCAGAATAACAATTTTCATACTACTTGTTCCAGCCTGATGTGTTGTCAAGTACGAGCTGAGTCAAAAATTCAATATGATCTGGTCTGTCATTAAGCGCTGGAATATAGCCAAACTTTTGGCCACCTGACTCCATGAAGTAATCCTTGTTTTCTTCGCTTATTTCCTCAATCGTCTCCAAACAATCGGCTGAAAAACCTGGACAAATAACTTGTACATTTTTAATGCCTTTACTGGGAAGCGACTTCAGAGTTTTATCGGTGTACTCTTTCATCCATTCAGCAACCCCCAATCTAGACTGAAATGTCATTTGATACTCACTCGGCTTCAAATCAAGTTTTTGAGCTAAACGGAATGTGGTTTTGCAGCATTGGCAAGGATAGTTATCGCCTTTATCAAAATATCGTTTAGGGATGCCGTGATAAGACATCAGCAAGAAATCAGGCTTGCCATGGGTTTTTTGATACTCCTTGACGCTGTTAGCAAGAGCATCAATGTATTTCTCTTCCTCGTTATAGCTACTAATGAATCTCAGATCAGGAACATTTCTCCAAGTTAAAAACTCTTTCGCAACGGCGTCAAAAACAGAGCCTGTTGAAGAGGCGGCGTACTGAGGGTAAAGAGGCAACACAATAATTTTTTTACAGCCCTTGGACTCTAACTCGGCGAGAGCTGATTTCATTGATGGGTTGCCGTAACACATACCTAGAGCAACCTCAAACTGTCCTGGAGCTTTTTCTTCTAGTAGCGAGGTAATTTCAGTTTTTTGAAGCTTCGCAATCGACAAAAGTGGTGAGCCCTCACCATGTGTATTCCAAACAGTTTGATAGGCCTTGGCTGATTTTCTAGGTCTCAAGTTAAGGATCACAGCATTCAGAATGATCTTCCAAACCCAGCGTGGAGGTGGGGGCTCTATGACCCTGGTATCTGAAAGAAACTGCCTAAGATAAGGTTTGACTGCTTTCTTAGTTGGCGCGTCAGGCGTTCCTAAATTGGACAAAAGTAATCCAATCTTAGTTTCACCAGCTGATTCATGAATTGACGAACTTTGGTACAAAAGCATGCCTCTAATTTATTTTTTCAACGTGATAAGATACCCTAAAATAATCAATTAATTCAATTTAACGTATTATCGAACTGGTATGAATATATTACTATTGGTTGCTCACGGAAGCCGAAGAGAAGAATCAAACCTTGAGGTTGAAGCCTTATCAAAAAAAATGATTGAATATAATACAAATGATTTTGATCAGATTATGCCGGCCTTTTTAGAATTTGCCTCTCCCTCAATTCCAGAGGCTATTGAAAAATGCAGCGAATTAGGAGCCTTAAACGTCACTGTTTTGCCCTATTTTCTCTCTGCAGGTGTCCACATCAACAGAGATATTCCAGGTGAAGTTAAGGACGCTTCTGTAGATTTTCCAAACCTAAATATCACTATTTCAAATTATTTTGGATCAAGAGACGAGATTGCAGGACTTCTCATGAAGACTGCGTTAGATATTAAATAAATTACTTATAAATTATTGATCTTGTAGGCGCTTCCAATAAGGCCCATGTTTTGTTTTTTTGATATGCAGATTGGAATATCTGTCATGTAATAATCAAGCCTTCCCTTATCTTGAAAGCTCTTCAAGAAGTCACTTTCAAGAAAGAAATCTAAAAAATTTCTTACCAAATCACTTGTAATATAGATCCCGCCAAGACAGCCTGTTGTTAATGCGATTGTTCCGGTGACAGAGCCAAATATTTTGCAAAAAAGGTGAAGCGTCTCTTTTGCTGTTGAATCTGAATTTGATTGAATTGCAGCTGAAGTGACCTCAGCAGGACTCTGAAAAAGAATATCTCTTCCATTAATTTGACATAAAGCCTTATACAAGTTAACAATGCCTGGACCCGACAAAATTCTCTCAACCGAAACGTGTCCAAATTGTTTTTTTAATATTTTTAATATTTCAATTTCTAAATCTGAGTTGGGTGCAAAGTCTGTATGACCACCCTGAGCAGGCAAAGGAATCCATCCATTTGATGATTCAATTAACCCGCAAGTGCCTAGACCTGTACCTGGACCAATGACTAACCTAACTCTATCAATTTGAGCATTGCCTTGATTAACAACAACAACATCATCTTCACTCAATGTCGACGTTGCTAGGGCTTGAGCTGAGAAGTCATTAATCCAATTAACTTCAATGTTATGAAGTGCAGATGAGACATCAGCCTTATTAATGACCCAATCATTATTTGCTGGTTTAAAGATATCCAAATGTGTGGTGCCAGCTGAGGCTATACAGGATGAGTTGATTTCTACATTTTGAATTGAAGAAAGATAAGATGTCAATGCCTCCTGAACCGTTTCAAATTCAGCACATGAAAGCGTTTTGATATTAGTTAATTCTGACTCGCCAGGAGCCACAAGTGCAAACCTGGCATTTGTTCCTCCTATATCACCCACCAAATTATAACTATGAGTCTTAATGGTTTCGGTCTCCATCAAATATACAGACCATGTAAAGGTCCTCTTCTCCAGTGTTGTGAACGCGATGAAAAACCCCGTCCTCAATTAAGATCATCTCTCCGCCAGAAATATCAAACTCATTATCATCTAACTGCATCCTTCCAGTGCCGCTCATAATCATGTAGACCTCCTCTTTACCAGGATGACTATGCCCTCGAGTTGATTTTCCAGGATGCAGCGTTGTGGAGCTAACCACAAGGTTATTAAGTGATGTGTTATCCTTAAGAAGGTATGTTTCGTTATCCTTAACAACTTCACCATCAATGTTACTAATCTTCATATAAGCTTTAAATTTGATTAATGTAAGACAATATTATCCCTAGCTTTTAAAAACTTTACATCAAATAATTATTAATTGATTTATGGGCTCCAGTAAATATCAAGTCCGTCATCAAGGAATGCGTAGATTGGCATTTTGTAAACATCCTTAAGTTCCATCGCCTTTTCAAGTGTATGGAGCTTACTAGATCCATTCAGATGAAGAAAAACTCTTTTTGCATCCATAATGGCCTTTGCAGTCATTCCTAGACGATCATATGGGGCTGATGTTGGCGTCGTTGCAACCAAGCAGTCATTATTATCTAAATCCATTGCAGATCTAATCTCTTCTGAGCATGGAAATAAAGAGGCTGTGTGGCCATCTGTACCCATACCAAGAACTACTATATCAAAGGGCAATGTAAAACTTTTTAGTGCCTCTTCACTGGAAGCTTGACCCTCTTTAGCAGTTAAAGCATTATTTTTTAAAGGAACAAAATTAACATTGCCCGCTTTATTCTTGATTAGGTGTGATTTTACTAATAGCTCGTTGCTATCTTTATGATCTGATTCAACCCAGCGATCATCCACCAAAGTTAGGTCAACCTTGCTCCAATCTATGTCTAGATGGGAGAGCGCCTCAAATAGAGGTATTGGTGTACTCCCACCAGAAACTGCCATACTAGCTCTACCTCTTTTTTTAATCGTCTCAATTAAAATCTCTCTGATATTTTGACTTAAATCAACAGCCAGAGACTCACTGTTATTCGTACTATAAAAGCCTACATGCTCAGGCAGGTAATATGTTTTGCTACTCCTCATGCCATTGATGCCCGTTATTTGTTATGAGCGCCTCACTCTCCCTTGGACCATTGCTTCCAGCCTTGTAATAGAAGAGCTCTTGATTTGAATTGTTGAAAGCATCTAAAGTTTCGTCACACCACTTCCATGCAAGCTCCACCTCTTCTCGACAAAGAAATAAGCTTTGATTGCCATTCAAAATGTCCATTAGAAGACTCTGGTATCCGCTCGGAATATTCAGCAATTGTTGCGTTTTAATAAAATCTAAACTCATTGGATCTGACCTAATAATCGAATGCTTATCAACGCCATGCGGTTTAGTAAAAACTTGGAGAGAGATACCTTCAGTCGGATGAAGACTAATAATTAAAGTGTTACCCTTGAGGCTCTCTTTGTTCTCATTAAAAATATAGTGCCCATCTGACTTAAAGTGGATGACAATCTGGGTCATCTTTGTTTCCATCCTTTTGCCAGTCCTTAGATAGAAAGGGACGCCTGACCAGCGCCAGTTTTGTATCTCAGTTTTAACAGAAACAAAGGTTTCGGTTTTGCTGTCTGGTTTGGCCCCTTCTTCATTAATGTATCCAGGTTTGTGAACGCCATCAACGCCACCATCAGTGTACTGAGCAGAGACGAAGCTAGAGGCTATACTTTCCTCATCGAGCGGTTTTAGCGCCTCTAAAACCTTAACCTTTTCAGAACGAATACTTTGATCATCGAGCCTGTTTGGTGGCTCCATCGCGATCAAACAAAGCAGCTGCAACAGGTGACTCTGAACCATATCCCTTAACTGACCCATGCCATCAAAATAACCCCAACGATCCTCAATACCAACTGATTCTGCTGCAGTTATTTCAACATACTCAACCCCTTTACTATTCCATTGACTAGAGAATAATGAGTTTGCGAACCTCAGTGTAATTAAGTTTTGGACTGTCTCCTTTCCTAAATAATGATCAATTCGATAGATTTGAGATTCATCAAAATGCTTGATCAGCTTCTCATTAATCTCCTGTGATGACTCAAGGTCATAACCAACAGGCTTTTCAACGACGATGCGGCACTCTTTAGTAACAAGGCCTGCTCCTGATAATCCGTCACAAACTGATTCAAAGAGCCCTGGAGAGATAGCCAAATAGTGCGCCATTGGCATATTCCAATCCTGAACTTTAAGCTTTAATTTTTGATAACTGTCTGAGCTTTGAAGGTCACAGCTGCAATAGCTAAAACGATCTATTAGAGTTGAAATAATTGTCTGATCTAAGTACTCTGAAGGGACATAGGTTTCAAGCGACTCTTTAAGAGTATTTTTTAATTCAGAGTCAGAGATTTTTTTCCTACCAACACCCAAAATTTGCAGTGAACCACTGAGCATACTGTCTCTTTCAAGGTAATACCATGCTGGTATTAATTTACGAACTGATAAGTCTCCAAGGACCCCATAAAGGACAAAGCTATCAATTATTTTTGAAGATTCTTTCATCTTACAGCTCGCCCTTAATCAGTGTTTTGAATCCACTCTGTATGAAAAAACTCACCCTTTTTGCCGTCTAGGCGTTCATAGGTGTGAGCGCCAAAATAGTCTCTTTGCGCCTGCAGCAGGTTTGCTGGAAGCCTTTCACTTCTGTAACCATCAAAATAAGAGAGTGATGAGCTCATTGCTGGAACAGGAACCCCATTTGAAATTGCAACAGCAATGATTCTTCTCCATCCCTCTTGAGATTGATTGATTTTGTCCTTAAAGAAAGGGTCAAGCAATAAATTTTTAAGATCAGAATTGTTGTCGTAAGCATCTTTAATTTTTGTTAAGAATGCCGATCTGATAATGCATCCACCTCTCCACATCATGGCAATAGCACCATAATTCAAATTCCAATTGAACGCTTTAGCTGCATCTGAAAGGAGCGTATAGCCCTGAGCATATGAAACCATTTTTGAGGCATACAAAGCATCATGAATATCCTTTAAAGCTTGGGCTTTGTCTCCACTAAAGCTAACTCTTGGGCCACTTAGCTGGCTTGATGCCTCTACCCTCTCCTCTTTAATTGAAGACAGGTATCGTGAAAAAACTGCCTCACCAATAAGCGTTAAGGGTGAGCCAAGATCTAAGGCAACTGAGGCTGTCCATTTACCGGTCCCCTTTTGACCAGCCGTATCAAGAATGTTGTCTACTAAATAACTGCCATCCTCTTCTTTAAATTTAAGTATGTCCGCTGTAATTTCGATGAGGTAGCTATTGAGCTCTCCCTCGTTCCACTCTTTAAAGGTTTGATGCATTTCATCATTGCTCATTCCTAATACATCTTTCATAAGCTGATAGGCTTCACAAATGAGCTGCATATCTCCATACTCAATGCCGTTATGCACCATTTTCACAAAGTGTCCTGAGCCGCCTTCACCAATCCATTCACAGCAAGGCTCGTTATCACCTACTTTTGCAGAAATTTCCTGAAAGATACCCTTGACCTCAGGCCAAGCAGCTATTGAGCCTCCTGGCATAATAGAAGGCCCTTTAAGTGCACCCTCTTCTCCGCCGGATACACCAGCACCAATAAAATGAAAACCTTTGGCCTCTAACTCGTCAGTCCTCCTGGATGTGTCTGGATAATGAGAGTTTCCTCCATCAATAATAATGTCACCCTGATCTAATAAAGGGACTAGCTTTTGAATGTAATCATCAACGACAGATCCAGCAACAACCATCAGCATAATCTTTCTAGGTTTTTTGATAGATTTTACAAACTCATCAAGATTCTCAAAACCATAGAGCTTGTTGTTTAATGATCTATTATTGACTAGGTTGTGTATTTGAGGTGATGTTCGGTTATGAACAGACACAGAAAAGCCATTGCTTTCCATATTTAAAGCGAGACTTGATCCCATGACACCAAGGCCTATTAAGCCAATATCTGTTTCAACGTTTTCTATAACCATACGTAACAATAATTGCTAATATTTTGCTAATTAAACTGGATAAAGTTTAAACTAAAGCCTTTTTTAAAATGTGTCAAAATGTTGCAAAATGTGTTGAAAGAAAGAACTTTAACCTTGAAGCTGTTCTGCTTTGCGAGCACTTAAAAACTCTTGGAACTTAATGGCGCTATTTTTAAGTGTTCTTTCTTGAGTTTCATAGTCAACATAAACAATACCAAACCGCATTTTATACCCCTCAGCCCATTCAAAATTATCCATTAAGCTCCAGGCAAAATAACCCCTAATGTCAACCCCTATTTTAATAGCCTCATGAACCATTGATAAGTGGTTTTGATAGTAACGGCAACGCTGCTCATCGTCAACCACGCCATTAACAACATGATCATCAACCGCTGCACCATTTTCGGTAATGTAAATAGGGGGGAGTTTGTATGTTTGATGTAAGTCCGTCAAAAGCTTTAATAGCGCCTCTGGATGGACCTCCCAACCTATATGAGTGCGCTCGACATCTTGCAAATCAACACTCAGATAGTGGCTTTCTTTTTGGTTCATAAGCTTCTGGAGTTGCTCAGCTTTTGTTTCACCCTCAATAACATCATCAGACTCTAAAATTCTGATTTCTGCTCGCTCTAATTTCTTAAGTATAGTATCAGATACCTTGCCTTGCCTTCCATCAGTCACCATGCTTCTAGAGTAAAAATTTACACCTAAAAAATCAATTTTTTCACTAATAATAGCCATATCATTACTTTCTATTTTTGGCATATGATCAATAAAATGTTGATAAACCGAATCTGGGTAATTGCCTTCCATGATTGGCTTAATAAACCAGTGTGAATGCTCATCATCTGCAAATTTTGCAGCATCTATAGAAGACTCATCTACTGGATAATTAGGAGTAAAGTTCAGTACGATCCCGTGTTGTGACTGATCAGCATTTTGCCTTAATAAAGGCATAGCCATGCCGTGGGCAAGCAATAAATTATGGCATGCCAAAAAGCCCGAGCTTTCATCGGCAATACCTGGGGCATGAATACCATAGCGGTAACCGTGATAGGCGCTGCACCATGGCTCATTGAGTGTCACATAAAAACTAATTCTGTTTCCAAAATATTGACTAACGACATCAGCATACTCTGCAAATTTAACAGAAGTTTCACGATTCAACCAGCCACCCTTATCTTCAAGATATTGAGGCAGATCCCAATGATAAAGTGTTGCCATGACTGTTATATTTTTTCTCTCAAGAGCAGTGATCAGTCTGTCATAAAAATCTAACCCTTTTTGGTTAACACTTCCATCCTCCTTAATAATTCGAGGCCAGGCAATGGAGAGTCTATAAGCATCGACGTTGAGTGATGCAATTAATTCAACATCTTGCTCATATAAGTTATAGTGATTGCAGGCAACATCGCCATTATGCTGCTTATAAACCATTCCTGGTGTTGCGCAAAAAGTATCCCATATTGAGGTGCAACGTTCATCCACTCCTGTGGCGCCTTCTATCTGGTATGAGGCTGTTGCAACCCCAAAAATAAATTTTGGATCATTGAGTTTTGAATCTTTTGGAAATTTATACATTTTTTAATTACCTTTATCAATTAAAGTCTATTTTCAGTATCAAAGTCGAAGAGAGATATATGAGCAGGATCAAAGCCTACATTAACTTTATCTCCAATATTGATAGTTTTGTTTCCATCCACAGTAAAACGAAGCTCTCTTCCATTAATAGTCGACCATACAAGAGTATCTGCACCCATAGGCTCAACGACCTCAACAACTACGTCACAATTAACAGGCATAGCGCCCTTGCCTTCATTAATGAAGATGTTTTCTGGTCTTACGCCTAGCCAGGCTGTTTTTTTATTTTTAGTTTCTGACTCAAAACTATAGCCATCTAACTTGAAAGTAGTCTTATCAAATTCAAAGCTTGATTGATTCAGTGACCCTTTTATAAAGTTCATGCTGGGAGAGCCAATAAATTCAGCTACATATTTATTGACTGGAAAGTTGTAAATTGTTTTAGGGTCATCTAGTTGAAGAATCAAGCCTTCTCTCATAATAGCAATTCTGTTTGCTAATGTCATAGCTTCAATCTGATCATGAGTAACATAAATCATCGTATTCTGAAGCTTGTGATGGAGCCTTTTAATTTCAACTCTGAGCTCAGTTCTTAGCTTTGCATCCAAGTTAGACAAAGGCTCATCAAATAAAAAAACCTCGACATCTCTAACCAGTGCCCTTCCAATGGCGACCCTTTGGCGCTGCCCTCCAGAGAGTGCAGCTGGCTTTCTAGTTAAAAGATCTTCGATTTGTAATATTTCGGATGCATTTTTAACGCGTTCATGGATCTCATCTTTGGACAGCTTAGCATTCTTCAAGCTAAAAGAAAGGTTTCCCTCAACTGACATTTGAGGGTAGAGTGCATAGGACTGAAACACCATTCCAATTCCCCTTTCAGAGGGCTCAAACCATGTTACGTTTTGGTCATTAATAAAAACTTGGCCATCTGTAACGTCTAATAATCCTGCAATACAATTCAGTAATGTTGATTTACCGCAGCCAGAAGCTCCTAATAGCACTAAAAATTCACCTTTTTTAACAGCTAAATTTAAATCTTTTAGAACTTTTACATCCCCAAAATTAAGGGAGAGGTCTTTAATTTCAATACTATTCATAAAACTATTATCCTTTTTTTATCCTTTAACCGCGCCTGCAGCAATCCCTCTTACAAAGAGCCTTCCTGAAATAAAATAAATTGCCAAAGGAACAAGACCTGTAAGCAAGGTTGCGGCCATATTAACGTTGTATTCTTTGACTCCTTGAACTGAATTCACAATATTATTTAGCTGAACTGTCATTGGATAAGTATCAGGTTTCGTATAAATCACTCCAAATAAAAAATCATTCCAAATGCCAGTAACCTGCAAAATAATTGCGACTACAAAAATTGGGAGAGACATTGGCATCATAACGCGAAAGTAAATTCCCCAAAATCCTGCACCATCAACCCTTGCCGCCTTAAAGAGCTCTTCTGGTATCGTTGTAAAATAGTTACGAAAGAGCAAAGTTAGAATCGGCATACCAAAGATCGAGTGAATTAGAATTAGCCCTGGAAGCTTAGTATAAATTCCAAGATCTCTCAATAAGATGACAAGAGGATAAATCATAATTTGATAAGGAATAAAGGCTCCAAATATCAAAATTGTAAAAAACAAATTAGCGCCTTTAAAGCGCCAATTTGCCAGAGCATAACCGTTGACTGATGCAATCGCTATTGAAACAATCACTGAAGGTAGTGTTATCTTGACTGAGTTCCAGAAGCCTCTCGATAAGCCGTCACAATTGAGGCCGGTACAAGCTTGCGACCAAGCTTTAATCCATGGCTCAAATGTTACTTCAATAGGTGGTGAAAAAATATTCCCCAATCGAATTTCAGGCATACCCTTGAGAGAGGTTACAATCATCACATAGAGAGGTATCAAATAATATATTGCAACTATCAAAAGTGTTCCATAAAGAATGATATTACGTCGACTCAAGATCTTTCGTGGCTTGGGACCTCTCGGCTCAGCTTCGTAAAGATTTTTTTTAGATTTAGCCATGCTTACGCCTCCCAAACTCTAGGTATGCAAAGGGAATCAAAACAATAAGAACTGAAACCAGCATCATTGTTGATGCCGCGAATCCTTGACCAAGGTTCTGTGCACTGAACATATAGTCATATACATACTTTGCAGGAACCTCTGAAGATATTCCAGGGCCTCCTGAAGTTTGTGCAACAACAAGATCATAAACTTTGATAATTCCTGCTGCAATAATAACCAGGGTCGTAATAAAAACTGGCCGCATCATAGGAATAACAACCTGGATATAAGTTTTCCACATAGGAATTCCATCAATACGGGCAGCCTTCCATATTTCTTGATCTATACCTCTAAGACCTGCAAGCATGAGACACATAATAAAGCCTGTACCTTGCCAGAGACCAGCTGCAAGAATCCCATAAATAACAATGTCAATATTGTAAAGAGGATTGAAAACAAATGATTCAAATCCAATTGATCTTACTATTTTTTCTACGCCATATTCTGGATTCAAGATCCATTGCCAAACAAGCCCTGTCACAATAAAGCTAAGTGCAAATGGATATAAAAAAATGGTTCTAAATGTATTTTCAAATCTTGTTTTTTGATCAAGCAAAGCGGCCAACATAAAGCCAATAAAAAGAGAAAATATTAATGAGCAGGCACCATAAATAGCTAGATTTTCAATAGACATATACCATCGATCTGAATTCCAGAGTCTTTCATATTGAGCAAGACCAATAAACTCACTCTTTGGAAGCATTCTACTATTTGTGAAAGAATGATAAACAGTCCACAAAGTTGCAATAATGAAGACACCAACCGCTGTAAAAATCATTGGTAATGCTGCAATTTTGCTTGATAAGTTATAAACCAGAGATCGCTCAATAAAGCCTGGACGGTCCATCTTAGAGTCTCTTGCCCCAATAATGAGAAGAACAATAGCAAACAATATAAAAGTAATAGTTGCGAATACAGCAAATGGCTCAAGCGTATTCCACGCTTTTCGATAACCTTTAAGTGCTGGAAGAATTAGCTGTACATCTTTCTGAGCAAAACTCCAAACGAATGAGGAGAATACAGCAGAAATAAGCCAGCCAATAATTTGCTTTTGAAGTCTATTTGAAATCAATTTAATAGTCTTAGATTGAAGACCAATTATTAGAGCAAAAATAGAGGCTAAAAATAAAAAAAAGAATTGAAAATTTTGAAATAGTTGAGATTTAATCCCAACTGTTGCTATTACTAAAGATACAAAGGCCAACATAATTGAAGCAACAAATATTCTTTCAAGTTGAGCTTTGTTTAACATAAGCACTATTTTAATCTAAAGAAGTGAAGCAAATCGAAACTAGGAGTTACCATTTAAAAAACTGCCGAGCCCTAATTTTATGCTCGGCAGTCTTATTGATTAATGCTTAATCAGCGCTTGCAATGATCTTAGCATATTTAGCCTGTGCATCTGCAGGGCTCATATACAAATCACTCCAAAAAGTGTTCATAAGTTCATTAACCTGATTATTAGTATCAGCTGAAAGTAGAATATCACCTGAAGGCACAACATTTCCGCCTGCAAGAATCTTTAGACCTTTCTGCATACAATCATTCGCAGTTGACATATCGATATCTCCACGAATTGGTAACGAACCCTTCTTAAGGTTAAACGCCACCTGAACCGCAGGAGAAACTAGAAGTGCAGCTAACTCTTTTTGAGCCGCTTCAACATCTGCATCATCCTGAACTGGGAAATAAAACGCATCTCCTCCAGTATCTAAGATTGCACGCTCTCCTAAACCAGGTAGGCATGAATAATCAGTTCCTGCAACAGAGCCAGCAACACTAAATTCACCTTGAGCCCAGTCACCGTGAATCTGTCCACCTGCTTTACCAGTAATAACAAGATTCGTAGCTAGGTTCCAGTCACCAACATTTGATCCAATTGCCATTTTACGGGCATCATCAAACGCATTCCAAACTCGGGCATATTCTGCACCACCAGCAACTTTTGAATCTTTGTCGCGGTTTACAGCATACCAAGCATCCTCACTAACTAGAGCTGTAGCTAATACACCAAAAGTTAAACCTGTTTGCCAACCTTGTTGACCTTGGGCTAGTGGAACAATTCCATTAGCACGAAGTGCCGGACCAGCTGCTACAAACTCATCCCAGTTACTCGGGACAGCAACACCTGAGCTTTCATAAGCATCATGACTTAACCACAACCACTGAGCTGAGTGAATGTTAACTGGAGCACAATAGACTCTTCCATCAACAGTACATGCTTCAAGAAGATTACTTGGATAAATAACATCCTTCCAGCCTTCTGCCTCAGCAACATCAGTTAGATCTAAAAGCAGACCGGCCTCAATTAACTCTTCAGCCTGACGACCGTGGTTAAGCTGAGTAGCACCCATAGGCTCACCACCAATAATTCTACTAATGATAATTGGTCTAGCAACACCACCTGATCCCGCTATCGCTCCATCTACCCATGTATGTCCAGTAGCATCAAAAGCTTTAGCAAGTTCACCAACAGCATTTGCCTCACCACCAGATGTCCACCAGTGTGTGACTTCTAATTCAGTCGCTGATGCAACATTGACCGCACCCGTTAAGATGGCAGCTGCAACTAGCGTTGAACTCTTCAACATTTTTCTCATATTTCTCTCCTAGAAAATATATAAACAAAAAACTCCACAACATTTATATTATGGAACCGTTTCCAATTATAAATAAAAAATTAAAATTTAAATGTGACAAAGTGTGTCAAATTGTTACAATAATAATCAAGTAATTATGGCTTATAAAAAATTTTAAATGTCTATATAATAGGCTTTATAGGATATTTTGAACTATTTATTTTGATTATATGGCTACTATTAGAGATGTTGCAAAATTAGCAGATGTTGGAATTGGAACTGTTTCCAGAGTTATTTCTGGAAAAGGCTCTGTCTCCCAAAAAACACGAAACAAAGTGAATAGTGCGATGGCTGCACTTAAATTCATTCCTAATAGTTCTGCTCAGTCCCTCTCATCTAAAAGATATAATACGATTGGCTTATGGGGTACCAAAAGTTCTGGAGAAATGAGCAGAGCAACGCTTACAAAAATTGAGCGTGAACTTCAACCATTTGATGTGAGTCTAATTACAACAGATGGAGAAAGAAACTCAACTAACCATCCAAATGCTTCACGATTATCAATAGACAACCTTGTCAATAAGGGGTGTGATGGCCTCATAATTTGGGGCTCTGACATGCCAGATTTTGATATCCTACAACTAGAAAAAGAATTCCCAAATATTGTTCTGCTTAACAATAAGGTTGATGCCATGAAAGATAAGTCCTTCACTTTTGATCACTATAAAGCAGGCTACATTGCTGGTGAGTATCTAATTAAAAATGGTCATAAAGATATTGCATTAATTACCGGATGGTTTGATACTACTGATGCCAATGAAAGGCACAATGGATTTATTGACGCTCTTAAAGACAACAATGTCTTTATTCATGATAATCTTATTTATCGTGGTGATTACACCTTTAAAAAAGGGTTTGAGGGTGCTAAATATTTACTTAATCAGAAACCATCATTTACTGCCCTGTTCTGTGCAAATGATCAATCTGCTATGTCAGCAATCTCAGCATTGTCAAGCAACGGGGTAAATATCCCAAATGACATCTCAGTTCTAGGATACGATAATATGAATATTTCCTCGTATACCACTCCACCTCTAACTACAATCAACGTGCCTGTTCAAAAAATGGCAATCTCAGCCGCAAGAAAATTAATTAATTTATGCTATGGAGCGGCATTAGAAGTTGATTACAATTTTGAAGTTGAGCTTATAGAAAGACAAAGCATTCTAAATTTAAATTAAGTTTAATCAAAAGGATACTGTAACTCATTAATCTCAAGATTAGGGACTAGACGCTGGTTTCTTGCGAGGCTATATATTGTAAGCATATCTTTATATTCTATCTCGAAGTCAAAAATATCAATATTTTCTCGAAGCCTATAAGAATTAGCCGTTTTAGGAATCGACACAGCATTTTGTTGATATATCCATCTGAGTGCAATTTGAGCAGGCGTTTTTGAGTACTTTTCAGCCAAATCAACAATTACATCATGCCGGGCAACATCACCTCTGCAGATTGGACAATAGGCGACAGGTATCATTTCTAAGTCCTGCATGACCTCTAATAATTTGGCTTGGGATAAAAAAGGATGATATTCAACTTGATTGCAAAAGATATCTTTAAAGCCAAGATCAATACATTCATTTAAAAGGCTTGAGTTAAAGTTAGCAACTCCGACCTCTTTGACTTTTTTTGCATCCTTAAGATCATACAAAATTTCTAATATATCCCCTAAATTAGTTTCAAACTTAGGCCAATGAATAAGAAGCAGATCAACATATTCAGTTTGCAAATCTTTAAGACTTCTCTCAAAGTGCTTAGCAATATCTTTGTTCTTTAGAGGGGAACCATTGCCCTGCGAAGGAGTCCAGCTTGTTGTATTAATTTTTGTAGTTACAAAAATGTCTTCTCGATCTACATTTGAATTAATAATACCTTTTCCAACTTCAATTTCGTTTTCATACATTGAAGCGCCATCAATATGACGATAACCAATTTCAAGAGCTTCCTGAACAATGTTGATGCAGCTATCGCCTTGCAAGTCCCATGTTCCCAGACCCAAAGCAGGTATTGACAATCCTGATTTTGTGAAAGATTCACCCATACAGGTATTGTATCAATAATTATTTGATTCTTAGACCTGAATTCGGATCGAATAAAATTGCCTTACTCGTGTCAACCTGTAAATCAAATCCTTTGCCAGCAATGTTTCCAGATTCAGGACTGAGTCTGGCCATAACCTCGTTATCGTTCCACTGACCTATAGCGATCGTATCTGCGCCCATTGGCTCTAATACATCTACATCAAACTTGATCTGATGAATGTAAGCATTTTTTGCAGCAGAAGGCTGAATTTCAGTAAGCATTTCAGGCCTAATTCCTAGCATGACAACATCTAATTTTGAATTATTAATAGCCTCTTTACAAGGAATAGATAATTCATATTTCTGACCACCACTTTCAATAATTAAGTTTTCATCTTTAACGATGCACTCAATAAAATTCATCCCCGGTGAACCCATAAAGTCAGCCACAAAGTGGCTTACTGGGTCGTTGTAAATTTCATAAGGAGTTCCTACTTGCTGCAATTCCCCGTCTTTAAGAACTGCGATCCTATCAGCAAGCGTCATCGCTTCGATTTGATCATGAGTAACATAGACAATAGTTGTTGCGATACGCTTATGTAATTTTTTTATCTCTGTACGCATCTCAACTCTAAGTTTCGCATCTAGATTTGATAGGGGCTCATCAAATAGAAAGACCTTTGGTGATCTTGCTAATGCCCTTCCCATTGCGACTCTTTGTCTTTGACCGCCTGATAGCTGGCCTGGCTTTCTATCTAATAAGTGATCAATTTGAAGAAGAGTGGAGACTTTTTTAAGAATAACCTCCTGCTCTTCTTTTGGCATCTTGCTCATCTCTAAACCAAAGCAAATATTCCTTGCAACGTTCATTGTTGGGTACAAAGCATAAGACTGAAAAACCATAGCAATATCACGGTCCTTAGGAGACTCTTCTGATACGTCCTTGCCATCGATAACAATTTCACCCCCAGTCAAATCCTCAAGACCGGCAATTAAATTCATTAATGTTGATTTACCACAACCTGATGGGCCAATAAGTATTAAAAATTCTCCATCTTTAATGTCCAAATTGATGTCCTTAAGTACTTCTGTTTCTCCAAAAGATTTTTTAATTCCATTAAGGCTTATACTTCCCATTTTTTTATCCTGTATTTATTAATTATTTCAAATAGATATTGATAGTTTACTTATCCTTTTACTGCGCCAGCAGTTAGGCCTTTAACAAAGTACTTGCCTGCAATGACATAAACAACCAGAGTTGGCATAGCAGCGATAATTGCAGCAGCCATATCAACGTTATATTCTTTGCCACCAACAGACGTATTAACTAGATTATTAAGAGCTACTGTTATTGGCTGAGTTCCAGAGCCAGAGTAAACAACACCAAAAAGGAAGTCATTCCAAATCTGTGTAAACTGCCAGATAATGGTGACCACAAAAATTGGCGTGGACAAAGGAATAAATATGTGTCGAAAGATACTTAAAAAACCAGCCCCATCCAGCTTTGCTGCCTTCACTAATTCAGTTGGAATGCCAACGTAATAGTTTCTAAAGAAAAGCGTTGTAAAGGCGACTCCATATATCACATGGACCAATACCAAGCCTGTTACGGTATTCGCCAAACCTAACTCTCCTAAGAGCTTAGCCATTGGAAGAAGAATAACTTGGAAGGGAATAAAGCAACCAAATAGCAGTGCTCCAAACAACAGCTCACTTCCTTTAAACTTCCACTTAGCTAGAGCGTAGCCATTAAAAGCACCCACAACCGTCGAAATAATGACCGCTGGAACAACAATTCGAACGCTATTCCAAAAATATGGGGCTAGGCCCTGGCACTCACTACCAGTGCAGGCAGATGACCATGCCTTCTTCCAGGCATAAAGCGTTGGATCGAGTGGCAGTGCCATCAAGTTTCCACTTCGTATTTCTTCTATATCTTTGAGAGATGTCGTAAACATAACGTACAAAGGAGCTAAATATATAAGTGCAAAGAAGATCAGAATTAAGTAAATAAATGCACGTCCAAAATTAAAATTTGATAATTTATAGTTATTCATCATTTTTTCTCACGCAATTCTGAATACAAATAGGGAATTAAAACTGCTAATACACCAAATAGCATAATCATGGCACTTGCAGCACCGACACCAATTTGGGAGCGATTAAATGAATAGGTATACATGAAGTTTGCTGGAAGATCTGAAGCGTATCCCGGACCTCCACCAGTCAAAGCTTGAACTAAATCAAAACTTTTAATAGCTATATGAGTCAAAATAACAATTGCACTAAAGAAAACAGGCCTCATTAACGGCAATATAATGTGCCAATAAAGACGAGGCGTTGAAGCGCCATCAATTTTTGCAGCTTTTGTAAGGTTGTCATCAACACCCCTTAAGCCTGCTAAAAAAAGCGCCATTACAAAGCCGCTTGACTGCCATACGGCGGCAATAACTATCGTATAGATAGCCATGTCTTGTTCAACCAGCCATCGAAACTCAAAGCTAGCAAAGCCCCAATCACGCATCAGCTTTTCAATGCCTAACCCAGGATTTAGGATCCACTTCCAGGCTGTACCTGTGACAATGAATGAGATTGCCATTGGATATAAATAAATTGTTCTAATTGCACCTTCAACGCGAATTTTTTGGTCTAGAAATATTGCCAATAAAAGGCCTAATATAAGCGCAATAATAATAAAGAGAATTAAAAATATTAATAGGTTGTCAACTGCCACATCCCATCGTGGGTTATTAAAAAGTCTAGCATATTGATCGAGACCTACAAAGTCCCATTGAGGCATCATTCTACTTTTAGTTAAAGAGAGTAAGCCAGTCCAAATAATGAATCCATACATACATACAATCATCACGATTGTTGTTGGTGCTAAAACTATTTTTGGCAGATTTTTTTCTAAAAAATTGAGCACAGTGATTCTAATTTTATTATGATTTAATAGAATTAGGGCGCCTATATTAGGCGCCCTAAGCGTATAGCAAGCACATTAACAAAAAAGGAGGATTGTTAGAGTGCTTACTTATACTGACTTACTCTTACATTGCTGCAGCCATTGAAGCTACAAGCTGAGCAGCACCATCTTCAGCACTCTGGTCAGAGTTAAAGAAGTTAGTTGCTGAATCAACGACCGCTCCAGCTACTGCTGAAGGCAATGCCATACCGTGAGCAAAGCTCGGTACTAGACCACCACTTGTAGAAGCAGAAACAAAAGCGTCCATTGAGTCATGAGCACATGAATCAAACTCAGATCTTGAAACGCCTAGACGTGCAGGAATTGATCCTTTGTTTAGGTTGAATACTGTCTGAAAGTCAGTACCTAGGATTTCTGCAGCCATAATGTTTTGAGCTCCAGTTCCAGCTGTTGTTCCTTGTGCAAAGAAAGCAAATGAGTCAATGTTGAACGTGTGAGCACCTGAAGTTCCAGGAGCAGCAGTACAAGTGTAATCTGTACCTACGTTCTTTCCAGCAACTTTGAATTCACCTTTTGCCCAGTCACCCATGATTTGCATACCAGCTTTACCTTCAATAACCATTGAAGTCGCAACGTTCCAGTCACGTCCTGGTGCATTAGAGTCAATAAACTGACGTAAGTTTCCGAAAGTTTCAAAAACTTCTACTGTAGTAGCACTGTTAAGTGCGTCCATGTCCATCTCTACGAATGCTTTGTTGTAGTAGTCTGCACCACCAACACCAAGAACCACTGCTTCAAATACAGTTGCATCTTGCCATGGCTGACCACCGTGAGCTAGTGCTACGTAACCAGCGTCTTGAAGTTTCTTGGCTTGAACCATGAAATCATCCCAAGTTGTTGGAATTGTAGCGCCTGCAGCACGAAATACTTCAGGGTTAGACCACATCCAGTTAACTCTGTGAACGTTAACAGGAGCAGCAACATATTTGCCTTCGTGCTTCATTACGTCAGAGACAACTGAAGGTAATAAGTCATCCCAGTTATTTTTAGTTGCAACACCATCGATGTCAGCTAAAAATCCTAGGTCACCCCATTCTTGAATTGAAGGGCCTTTGATTTGTGCTGCAGTAGGAGGGTTTCCTGAAATTGCTCTTGACTTAAGAACAGTCATCGCATTTTCACCACCACCACCAGCAACAGCGAAGTCAGTCCAACCAACTCCAGCGTCACTTAGCTTACCTTTTAAATAATTTACACTTGCAGCTTCACCACCACTAGTCCACCAGTGTAATACCTCAACGTCTCCAGCAGATACTGAAGTCGTGCTTGCTAGTAGCGCTGTTGCCGCTAGCGTTGTTAACTTATTATTCTTCATATTTTCTCCATTAAAATTATATGAATCACATCCTGCACACAATTGAGCAGAATTAGAACCAGTTTATTAGTGGGGTTATTTCAAACTGTATAGAATTGTTACAAACTATGACAATTTGAATCGAACAATGAATAGTAAGGTGTTGAATCTAATAAAGTTTTACTGTTTTTTACTCTGTATTACTTAGATCGAACTCGAAAGGAACTCTGGATGAGTGATGATGCCTGATTGGTGAGTCACTGGAAAGATCAATCAAAAAGCTATACCAAGATAAATATTTCTTATCTCCTTTACTACCCAGACAAAAAATATAATCTCCTGTTATTAAAAAGTTGTTTTCAGGCAACTCTTTAATTATGGCATTTTCAACATTTACCTCAACAGAAGCATCACCATTAAAAGCAACCTCAAAATAGCCTTTTATTTCGTTATTTGAAGTTAAGAGTTTTGGTAGAAAGGTAGGCAAAAGGGTTGCACTATCATGGTAAAGGCTGAGGATGTTTTTCGTATCTGCATTATTGAAATAGTTAGCCCACTGCTCAATTACATTTTCAGGTGTCATAAACTCATTAGCATTATTAAAATCAGTTTGCTATTTTAAACTAGGAAGCACTTTTAAGAGAAATAGATAGAAAGTTTTATTCTTTTTCCTTTTTAAATCCTTGATATACCTGCAACAAGACAATTAGAATAGCAATAATAAATAAAGACAAGCTGATTGGCCTTTCCCAAATGAAAGAGAAAGATCCATCATTAATAAGGACTGCTCTTCTCAAGTTCTTTTCAATCATTCCACCAAGAATAAATCCAAGTATTAGTGGTGGCATTGGGTAGTTTAAAACCCTTAAAACTAATGAAAGTAATGCAACTATAGCCATAAAGTAAATATCAAAAGAATTGAACGAAATCAAATAGACGCCAGTTACCGAAAAGAACAAAACCAGAGGAACTAGAATGTTTTTAGGTATTGCTAATATTCTTGCTATATAGGGTATTAAGGGTAAATTTAATACCAATAAAACTACGTTTCCAATATACATAGAGATAATTACAGCCCAAAAAAGTTCTGGCTGCTCAACATAAAGCCTTGGGCCAGGCTGAACACCAAATGAGAGTAATGCTCCTAACATAACTGCAGTAGTTCCAGATCCTGGAATGCCCAAAGTTAATAGAGGTACAAAAGATCCAGTGCAAGCCGCATTATTAGCAGTTTCAGGCGCCGTTAAACCCTTTATAGAGCCTTTACCAAATTTTAGTTTTTCTTTAGCAGAGGCTATACTTCTCTCGAAGCCCCAAGCTAAAAAACTAGCAATTGTAGCTCCAGCACCTGGAAGAACACCAACAAAAAAACCTAATACAGAAGTTCTTCCAATAGTTGGAATCATTTCTTTTACCTCTTTCTTGGATAATTTAATCGAACCCAGACTAGACTTACTCACATCGGAAGATTTGAAATTAATATCCATTTTTTTAAAAATAATCATAAATGCTTCACTCATTGCGAAGGTTGCCATTACAAGTAGCACAAAGCTAATACCATCCATTAAATTAATGTTTCCAAATGCGAAACGCGTGATGTCAGACAAAGAATCCTGTCCAACAGTTGCAAGTGCCAAACCAAGCGCTGTCATAATCATTGCCTTTAAGAATTGACCTTTACTTGCAAACGCTGCAATAGAGAGTAACCCTACACACATTAAGGCAAAATAATCTGCAGACTGGAAGCTAAGACTAACCTTAGCTAATTGAGGAGCGGCTACCAATAAAAATAATGCAGCAATTGTGCCGCCAGAAAATGAAGCATAAGCCGCAATAGCAAGCGCCTTTCCTGCTTGCCCTTTTTGGGACATCGGGTAGCCGTCAAATGAACTTGAAACAGTTCCAGCAACTCCTGGTGCGTTAATCAGAATCGATGATGTAGAACCACCAAAGATGGCGCCATAATATACCCCAGCCATTAATATCATCGCTGAAGCTGGATCAAAGCCATAGGTTATAGGAATCATTAGCGCTATCGCAGACATAGGACCAAGACCTGGAAGCATCCCTATAATGGTTCCTGCAAAACAACCCATCATAACCATCAGAATGTTATAACCACTAAAAGCAGTGTTAATGCCCATCATCATGCCTTCTATCATGATATAACTCCTAAAAACTGTAAAAATGGATCTCTAATATAAACATCCAGCAAGCCATGAAGCATAAACTGAAGTCCTGCCACTACTGGTAATGAACTAAGAATTATTACCTTGTAGCTTCGAACACCTAAATACAAATAAGATACGATTAAAAACAAGTTGGTTGAGACAAAAAACCCAATTGTTTTAATTAAAAGTCCGTATGAAAAAACGAGTGCGAATAAAATGATAACGCTGATCCATTCATACTGGACCATATTCTCTTCTTCATTTTTTGATAGAACCAATGTAAGAAGTGAGACAATAATCCCTAAATAAGAAATAAGCTTAGGAAATGTTCTTGCATTAAAGTCTGCATTTTCATCAAATGCAAATACTCTTATCTCACCCGCAAGATAGGAATAAATAAGAAAAATAAGGAGAAAGATAAAAGCACTTATCCTTGTATAGTTGATAGTCATTTATCTTTCTCCTAGTAGATATAGATTAAATAACGCCTAATTGTTTCATTAAGTCAGTCATTTCTTCTGTTTGCTTTTCTAAGAAGCCCATAAAGTCAAATCCAGGATTATAGATATTTACATAAGCATTACGCTTACGAACAACTTCCCACTCTGGAGTGCTTTGCATGTCTCCTAGCATTTTAGCAATTTCATATCTATCTGCTGCATTCATATTCGGTGGACCAAAGAATCCTCTCCAGTTTACAAAGTATGCATCATATCCCTGCTCTTTAAGTGTTGGAACACTTGGAGCATCTGCCGAACGTTCATTTGCAGTAATACCTAAAATACGCACTTGGTCTCCTGCAGCTAATGCTTCACTGAATCCAGTAGAAAGAATTTGACCTTCACCAGATAATAGTCCAGCTAGAGCCGCACCACCACCATCATAAGGTATATAAACTACATCATTAGGATTTGCACCAGCTGATTGAAATGCCAGAGCACCAATCAAATGGTCCATGCTTCCACGAGTTGAACCACCAGCCATCTTCACTGACTTAGGATTTGCTATATATGCATCAACAACATCTTGGAATGTTTTGAAAGGTGAGTCTGCAGCAACAGCTAAGGCACCATAATCACCAATAATTCCAGCAATTGGAGTTACATCCTTATACGATAATACGCCACTAGCAGCACTATCAGAAACGTAACCAGAATGACGACTAATTGAACGAAGTACAATTGGAGTTGATTGAACCATAACTGTATTTTCAGGCATTGTTTTAATCATCCATGAAAGCGCTTTACCGCCGCCTCCACCAGACATATTTTCAAAAGATGCAGATTCAAGTAAGCCTGATTTAACTAAAGCCTCACCTGTTCCTCTTGCGCATCCATCCCATCCACCGCCAGCACCACCAGGAACAACAAAGTGCAATTTATCAACTGCAATTGCTGAACTCGAAAGAGCACCAACCATAAACAAGAACGATACTAATTTTATGAATATTTTTTTCATAATTTATCTCTCCGTTTAAATATCTACTCAACATTAAGTAGACAATACCAATTACTCAAATATTAAGGAGATTCAAAAAAATATTAGATAATTGGAGTTTAGATGATATGCCTGAAGTCTTTCAGAAACCTGTCTGATTTTTACTATATTTTTTTTGGATATTAAAGATTTAAACTATAACTATTATTTAGCCAGTTTTTAACCCAAGAAATTGCTACAGGGTCAATTTGAGTAGCAATTTCTTTGAATTTGATTGCCTTTTCACCAGTTGATTGAGGATAAATACCAATGTACTTTTCAGAAGTTTCAACAAAACTGGGTTTATTAATAATGCTTTCAAATGCTTCTGAAAATGCATTAATAATTTCTGGATCAGTTTCCTTGTCAATGACAACCATTTTTTGAGTTGAAAAGCCTGCAATAAAGAAAGCCTTCCAGGCATTCCAATCACTTCCTGATGGCTCTTTACTATGAATTTGCATATAGACCTCTCTAAATGTTGGTATGTCTGGAAAATTAGGATCCCTGATGATGTCTCCATTATCGTCAAGAATACCCCAGGTCATTATTGGAATCGCCGTACCCCTTTGAACCAAGGGTGTAACCTTAGACAAAAATGAAGAAGAGGTTTGATAGTCAATATTAACGTAGCCTTGCTCAAACATTAATCTTCCATCTGCCCTACCCTTTATTCCAAAGATTGGGTCAACATTCATACCAAGCATACTCCAGGCCAAAAGAGGAACAAGATCTAACCTGGTTGGACCTTGCGAGGCATAAGTATAGTTCTCATTAAGAGTCAGTTTCGGGTCTTTATTCCATAGCGCTCCTAATTCTTTCGGAAGATAGGCAACTCCTCCAGTTGACGACGCTAAGATAACTTCCCAATCTTTGTAATCATATTTAACTCTCGGATCATCTAATAAAAATGGGAATTGAGTTGAGCCCGATGTTGAAAAAATAACCGAACCATCTGTTGGGGCCTGCGCACTAAACCAGTTTGCCCCTTTTGTAGAACCGGCTCCAGGCATATTTATAACTTCAACATTTGGATTTCCAGGTAAATTTTGGCTCAACAAAGGAGCATAAAAACGAGCCAATACATCTGCTCCCCCTCCTTCAGAAAAAGGGACCACCCATTTAATACTTTTTCCATTCAGATCAACCTCAGCTAAACTTTGATGTGAAAAAGTAAATAAAATACAAACGATTAAAGTTGATAAAAAAAGTTTAATATTAATTTTTATAAAGACTGTCATTTGTTTTAATAATATATATAGTTGATTGAATTTACAATAATTATCTGTTTATCAAAACAATCATAAGAATTTAAGCTTTCAAGAACCTGTCAACAACAATATTCTGCAATTTTTAACGTAAAAATTCATTTATACTTTTTTTAGGGGTTGAACTTAAATATGCGAATTGTATTAGTTGAAGATAATCAAATGTTAGCTGAAGGGATCCAAAAAATTCTTTTGGATGGTGGACATTCGGTTGATTATTTTATTGATGGCGCTCTTGCTGACCAACACTTTAAACGTGAGGGAGCAGATTTAGCGATTATCGACGTAAATCTTCCTAATTTAGATGGAATATCAATCACTAAAAACATAAGAAGCAGAAAACAAATCTTCCCCATCATTATATTAACTGCACGAGGTGCCACAAAAGATAGGGTTATAGGTCTAGATGCAGGTGCTGATGATTATTTAGTTAAGCCATTTAAAATGGATGAATTGGAGGCAAGAATAAGGGCTTTATCACGAAGAAATTCTGAATTACATCCAACTACTGAAAAAATAGGTAACCTAGAATTCAATCGAAACTCTCGAAGACTTTTTTTTAATCAAGAGGAGTTAAATCTTAATCGAAGAGAGCTAACTTTATTTGAAATACTTTTAAACAAAAAAGGGCAATATATTTCTAAATTATTTCTTGCTGATAGTCAATATGGAGTTGGATCAGATATAAACATTAATGCAGTTGAAATTAGTATATCGCGACTCAGAAAAACACTATTAAATTATGATATTCAAATCATAACAGCTAGAGGTATCGGATATATGATGGATGAGAATACAAAAAATGAGTGATAAGATATTTTCTCTTCGAAGTCGACTCCTTTTATTGATTATACTTCCTCTTACATTCATTGTATCCATAGGTACGGTAGCTCTTTATTTCGACTCTCAAAAAAAATCTCAAGAAATATTTGATAACTTACTTCATACAATTTCACAGGTTATTTTAAGGGATGCAGTTTTAAGTGATGGTGATCTACTAACAGAGCAACTTTTAGAAACCTTGACAGATTCACTAAATGATCAAATATTCTATCAAGTTCGAGATGAAAGCAATGCATTATTTGTTGGATATTCCAACCCACCTCAAATTCCTGAGATATCTGAAATACGGCCCTATCAACCCATTTATTTTGATTCTGTTTATAGAGATCAATCTGTTAGGGTTATTTATTCAAGAGAATTTATATCCTCAATGGACACCCCTGGCTGGGTTGATATTTATGTATGGCAAACTCAGGTAGGACAAAGACAACTCCTTCTTGAGCTTGCAAGTGACGCATTTGTAACAATGATCATTATGTTAATTTCAACGGGTTTAATTGTTTGGTTTGGCGTCCAGTTTGGATTAAAACCTCTACTTGAACTCCAAAGTGCAATTAGAAAACGCTCTGCTGATGATCTAAGTGAAATAAAGCGAGAGGTTCCAAAGGAGGTTTCAAGCCTATTAAGCTCTATGAATAATTTATTCTCCCAACTTAGAAAAGCTTTTACAGAAAAAGATGACTTCATTGCTAATGCTGCCCATCAACTGAGAAATCCAATTGCAGGCATCCAGAGCCAAGCTGAAGCTGCCGAAAGATCAAAAACACTTGAAAGTATGAAGCTTCGTGTCAAAGATGTTGCAAAAGCAGCTAAACAAACCTCTCGATTGACTCAGCAGCTTCTTTCAATGGAGCATATATCTCAAAGATCAATTAAGTCAGAATTTAAAGATGTAGATCTTGTAAAAATAACTCAAGAAGTTTTAACTAAATTTGCTTTAAGGGCTGACAAGCAAAAAGTCAATTTATCTTTGGACTCTGCCGAACAATCAATTCGAATCACTGGCAGTGAAACATACCTGGGGGAGGCAATTGATAACCTCATAGATAATGCTCTTCTTTATGGATGCCCAAATGGAGGAGTAATTCATGTTGAACTTAAGCTTGAGGATCATTCTGCAGTGTTAGTGATTAAAGATAATGGAAATGGGATTAAAGCAGAACTAATTGACAGCGTATTTGATAGATTTTTTCATGATTCTGAATCTAGTAATACAGGGAGCGGTTTAGGCCTATCAATTGCTAAAACAGTCATTGAACTTCATGATGGCAAATTAAACTTAAATTCTGATAATAATGGCACCAGTCTGTCTATTGTGATCCCTATATAAAAAGCTAAAGATCCAAAACATTCATTACTTCGTAACAAGCTCCCATCGTATGGTAATCTACTTTTCCAGCTGGACTTTTAAGATCATCGTACTTATTGTTGTTTAAGTCCAGAATACGATACCAAGCACCATATTTATGATCAATCATATACTCCCAACTAAAACTCCAGATTCGATCATACCAATCCCAATAATATTTATCATTAGTCCTATGAGCTAACAATGCTGCAGCTGCAATCGTCTCGGCCTGCACCCAAAAATATTTATCTTTATCAGAAACATCACCATTTGGCGCAAAACCATAATAAAGCCCCTCATTTTTTTCATCCCAGCCCATTTCAATTGCATCTTCAAACAGCTCTTGAGCACGAGGCAAAAGCCAATCCTCTTCTACATGCCTTTCAAGGATTAGTAATAACTTTGACCATTCAGTAAGGTGTCCCACTTGAAAGCCCCATGGTCTAAACAAGTCGTCAGGTTTATCTTTATTGAAAGACCAGTTGATTAGCCAGTTTGAATCATAGTGTTCCCAAATTAAGCCGTCTGCTTGCTCAGCTTGCCTGATACAGATGCTCTTGGATATTGCTAAAGCCCTATCCAGATACTTTTGTTCATTTGTCACTTCAAAAGCAGCTATTAAAGCTTCGCATGCGTGCATGTTCGCATTCTGTCCACGATAACTTGACTCTTGAGTCCAGTCAGAGTTTTTTTCATCAGAATAAAGCTCATACTCATTTATCCAAAATTGCTTTTCCATTAACTCAAAAGTTTCTGCAATGTAGTGTTTTGCTTCATTAATACCGGCCTTATAGGCTGTTGAATAGGCTAGTAATACAAAAGCCAACCCGTAACAGTAGTTCGTTGAGTCTTTCGCTTTTTCACCTTCTAGTATCCACCTATAGCCACCAGTACTTTTATCAAGATGGTAATCTCTTAAAAAGTTTATTCCATGACGAGCAGCTTCAATATATTCATCATTATCGAAATGAATTGAAGCCATTGAATAATTAAAGATAAAGCGAGTGCTGCTTACTAGGTGTCTGGTACTAGAATCATAGATGCTCCCATCGTCCCTAAAGTGATGAAAAAACCCTCCAAACTCCTTATCGATACAATGTGGATGATAAAAGTCCATAATCGAGCTTATATGCTCAGTCAGGAATTTCTTATCTCTAAAGACTGGGTTGCTTTTTGATTTCATTAAACAGGAAAGTACACTTCAACAACAAGCCCACCACCAGATCGATCTCTGAGCTCAAGCTCACCGCCATGAATATTTGCTATGCTTCTTGCAATTCCAAGACCCAAACCTGAGTGAGCATCATTTAATTCGTGATCCAATCGGTAGTAGGGCTTAAAAACATTTGCCTTTTCAATATCACTTAAACCTGGCCCTTTATCTTTAATTTGAATATAGATTCCAGTTTTCTTTTTTTGCCCAGTGACTTCAACTCCATTTCCATAGGTTAAAGCATTATTTATTAAATTGGAAAATAAACGCTCGATGGCTAGAGCTCTACCCTTCATAGAAATTGTTCTCTTAAAATCAATTTTGATTGGCAATCCTTTTATTTCTTCTTTTTTTAGAATCGCCGTTAACATTGTTGTTAATTCAATCTTAGAGGTATTTTCGTGCTCAATTCCATCAGTCATAATCTTTAGGCTTCCTTTGACCATAGACTCAAGATAGTCTAGATCGCCGATCAAGTCTTCCTTCACAGGGCTATCTTCAATTTGCTCTACTCTGAGACGCGCTCTGGTTAATGGTGTTTTTAAATCATGTGAGATAGCAGCAAATGATCTTTCTCTATCGGCTATAAATTTTTGAATGCGCCTTGCCATTGAATTAAAGGCGCCAATTGTTGCCACCATCTCCTTAGAGCCTTTCTCTTCCATTTGACGAGGGTTGCGACCCTTTCCAAGAAGATCTGCTTGGTGCGCTAAAGTCTTTAATGGCAAAACAAGCCACCTCACGAACAAAAAGGTTAGCAAGAGTACTGTAAGAGAGACCGCTAAAAGCGTAAATATTCTCTCTCCATTAATCCAGTCAATGCCTAATAATAATTCACCATTTGGAACCACTGTCGTTAGATACATCCATTCATCTTTATCCACTGGAAACTGAATGACCACAAAAGGACTTTCATCCCCAGGGTCAAGGAGTGAAAACCTTTTCCAGTTTGGGGATAGAGATACCATTAGGTTTTCACCGGTCAAGATTTTTAGGTTGTCAAAATCAACAAATATAATGTCCATGTCATCAATCTGACCAATCTGAGCGGTTATGCTTGACTGCAAGTTCTCTCTAACCAATGTGGAAAATTCAGACTCTTGAATTGGAACTAAATCGATATATTGCTTGTTTACAGATACAAAGAAGCGAGTTCCTCCCATGTCTCTGAGCTGATCAAGAACAATATGGCGGTATTCTTTTGGTAGTTCTTCAAAGAACTTCACTGTCTGGGCAATTCGAGAGCCCATAGCTTGAGAGACTTCAACCATTCTCTCTCTTTCTGAGTTTTGAAGCTGACCTACCCATAGCCATGCACCAAGTATTTGCGCCAGAAAGATTCCAACAAATAAAACTGATGTCATTCTACCGACAACAGTTTTAGGCATGAATCGAGATATATAGGTAAACACTCTGCTCAACTTTTTAGCAGGAGGACATAACCTTTACCTCTTACACTTTGAATAATTTCTCCATCAAAATGACTACTGAGTTTGTGCCTTAATCGGCTCACAATTGTATCAATCGAGCGATCTAGTGGATCCACTTTTCTTCCGTGGAGTAGCTCTCCAATTTCGTCTCTACTTAGAACTGTCCCTATTTGCTTATGAAAAACACAGAGTAAGTCAAACTCAGTCCCAGTTAGTTCAAGCTCTTCTCCACCAATGAAGGCGCTTCTTGCAGCATAATTCATAACGATATTGTTATCAACGTCCTCTTCTTTTATTTCAGAACGCCTTAATAGTGCTTTAATTCTGGCAAGAAGCTCTCTCGGATTGAATGGCTTGCCCATATAGTCATCAGATCCCAACTCCAAGCCTAGAATGCGGTCAAGGTCATCACTTGCGGCAGTCAGCATAATAATAGGTATATTTGAGTTTTGGCGCACCCTTTTACAAACTTCGAGACCATCAATGCCTGGGAGGCCAATATCTAAAACAATTAAACTGAATTTGTTTACATCTTTTTTTAAAAAGGATTCACCATCAGTAAAAGCTTCAACTTCAAAGCCATTTTTTGTTAGATATTGATCCAACAATTTAAGAATTTCTGGATCATCATCGATGATTGCGAGCTGCTTCATTCTTAAATATTATCCAGTATAAAAACGATTTATTATAGACATAGAAAATATTTATGCAATTTTGGACAAAAAAAATGACCTTAAAAGGTCATTTTTTTTGTTTCATATTAAAGGTTTTACGCTAAGAAATATTCACCTATTTGAGTCATCACTGTTGTTGATGAAACATCTGCGCCTCCCGCCTCTCTAATTTCAACAATATCAGCGCGCTCACCAAATGTTTTTACAAATGATGGGTCTTTCGCTTCAGCCAATACAAAAACAGCGGTCTCATCAGGGTTTGCTCCTGCCCAAATCATCTTTGCACCTTGCTCATTCATTTGAGGTTCTAGGCCTTTTGCCATCTC
>ERZ651770.211-NODE-211-length-31218-cov-4.036800_pt1 | contig 31218 bp, 41 predicted proteins | sample MGYA00514756_ERZ651770 | MGnify/ENA metagenome assembly ERZ651770
AATGATTTATGAAAAAGGGCGGTTAAGCCCTTGAATTTGTTACTCTTCGTAGATAAATTCTTCTTTATAAAGCTTATCGACTTCTGAAAGTGGCAATCTATAAAGTTGCTCTTTCAAATCTTTTATGTCGTAATTACCCATATTTTCGATAGCTTGAAGAAAGCAAAGATTTAATTTACAACAATCTTTAGGTATATAGATAGCGCCTAAAACAGTTTCTACTTGATTGAAACATACTGTTTCAAAAAATGGGGTATCTTGCCAATTCATACCGGCGTATAAGCGATTGAATTCATACTTTACGATTCCAGCAAGTTTTCTTGTTGTCTTGTCAGAAATAAAATCGAGATTGTTTAAATTTGTTACAGTCATTTTTTTGAGATTTAAAAGGTTATAAATAAGTGTTTGTATTAATTATAACGCAATATACACAAAAAAGTTTACAAAATGTAAAAAAAACTTTACAAAAGTTAAACTTTTTATTTTTTGAATTGTATAAATAAATATAAATACTTAAAATATGAACTTAGAAAAGAATATAAAAATAAAAATGGTTGTTGCTGGAATAGATTCTAAAACGGAACTTTGCGAAATGATTAATATTTCAAGACCTTCTCTTGATTACATATTTAAAAAAAATGATTGCAAAATAAGTACTTTGATCAAGATTGCTGAAGTCCTGAATTGTAGCGTTTCGGATTTGGTCCAATAAAAAAAGCCTTTGCATCTCAAAACAAAGGCTTTCTTTACTAATTTTAAACACTTTTTTAAACTTCAAAAAATGACTACGTTTCGAAATCCTTATAAAGGTAGTAAAATTTTAACAAAATAAAAATATATGAGTATTTCAAGCGTTCCGGTTTCTTTGCACAAAGCGTTTTCAACGCTGTCAGAGGATCAACAAGAAACTTTCTTAGCACAATATAAAAGCAGTAAAAAAAGCGTTCTTATTTGTTATTTATGGTTTGTTATGTTGGGCGCTCATTACGCCTATTTAAACAAGACCGCTTTGCTCCTTGCGTACTGGGTAACTTTTGGCGGTTGTTTTGTTTGGTTAATTGCTGACATTTTCCGGATTCCGTTTTTGGTCCGCGATCACAATAAAAAAATAGCTTTGGAAATAATGCAAAAAGTGAAAATATTTGAAATGTAAATAACTGAAAGCAAAGGAAATTAAAAAATCCTTTGCTTTTTTTGTTATTTACAACTTGTAATTGTCTGGAACTTTGGACCAATTTGCCAAAACTACATTTTCAACGTAACAACCAAGTTGCTTTTCAACTTCTTCTTGAGCAGCTTTCAACGTTGGTATCTGGTCCATGATTATATTTATCATGTTTCTTTTTCTTGCGAATTGTTGCGTATAAGAAACGCAAAGTAAGTATTTCATAAGTCTATTTTTTATTTTCTCTTTCTTCGCAATCTTCAGCGAAATATTTTAAGTATTCAATTATTTCTTCTTTCTCATGTCCTTCAACTAACATTCCAGCGATCAACATATAGTTATGTTTTTCAATAGTCGTTTGATTACATGCTAGTTTTCGCATATCAAGCTCGTTTTTATCTTTATTTGTCATAAGTCTATTTTTTAAAATGTTCCTGGTACTTCTTTCCGGTCTTGTACCTTTTATAAAGCTCTTCAGCTTTTTTACACAAGACTACCTTTCCATTTTGGAAATAGCAGTCTTGGCAAAGATAAGGACGTTCAACTCTTGTACTCATTCAATTATAATTTCTGTTTTTGTAGAAGGGCAAACGATCAACGGCTCCGGCTCTTGCTGCATTAGATGTTTTTTAGAAATTATCAATTTGCCTTTTTTTTCTCGGATAAAGAATTGCTTTTTATCTTCTGTTTCGATTACCAAAAGATTTGTTTTTTCAGTCGCTTTCATCATAAATTAAAATCTTAGGTTTATTTTTTTGCGGCTTCTATTGTTGTAAATCTTTTCTATTAATTCGATAGTAGTATCCACATTTACGCAATCAACTAAACTTGTTGATTGTCTTTTTAATTTAGATTTAAACACTTCAAAAGAAAATTCTTTATTCTTAAAACATCTAAGCATAGCGGCAATAAAAGTCTTTCTTCTTACTCCTTCGTAATATTCGCCAAGTGATAAAATAGCGTCGGCTCTTGCGCAAGATAGATTATAGTTTTCTACCTTAAATTTACCTTCTCGAAATGTTTTTGCGATTTTTGAATTGTCCCTTGCGTGCAAAAATAACATTGTACAGGAGGAAGTTAATTTATATCTTTCTTTGAACTCCTTAAACTTGATATAGTTGTCTTCGCCAAGATCGCAATAACCTTCAAGATAATCCTCATTACTCCAATTCTTAGCGTTTTGATTTAGGATATGAACTTCGTTCAAACTATATCCTTCTTGTACAACATAATACAAAGGTAAATTCAATTCTTTGATGACTTCGAAGCGGTGTTGACCGTCAATAATTTCAAACTTTTCATTCACTAAAATAATGGTAAGCAAATAATGCTGTTTCATACTTTCTCTTAATCTATTGATATGAGAAAGGTTTTTGGTCCTATTTCCGCCAATGTTTTTGAAGCGGTTATACTGAAACGTTCTTTGTACTGGAGATATTCCTTTGAATAAGTTCATAAGTGTTTTATTTATTTGTTTCTGTAAAGATAATAAAAATATATATAAAAACATATATAATTATATATAAATGTGTATATTGCATTCATGGAAACGAGCAAAGAAAAAAAATACATTGGTTTACAGTTGGAGACTGAAATCATAAAAGACTTGAAGGACCAAGCAAAGAAGGAGCACAGGACAACGGCTAACTTTCTTAGAATAATTATCACAAAATATTTAGAATCAGTAAAACAAGATTAATTTATGAGAGACGCTTTTTATTTTAGCCACGACAGCAACGCAAAAGACGATCCTAAAATAATGCTTTTAGTTGATGAGTTAGGACTTGAAGGTTACGGTATCTTTTGGGTATTGATTGAAGAATTGAGAAATCAAGAAGGATATATGTATCCGTTGCGTCTTGTTCGCGTTCTTGCGCGAAGATATAATACAACTGAAGCAAAAATGCAGACAGTTATAAAAAATTACGATCTTTTTAAATTTACTGAAAATGATTTCTTTTTTTCAGAAAGTTTATTACAAAGAATGAGGCACTTAGACGAAAAAAGAAGAAAAAGACAAATTGCTGGATCAAAAGGAGGAAGAAAAACTCAAAAAGCTTTGCGCAATTCAAGCAATGCTTCAAGCAATGCTTCGAGTAATGCTTTGAGCATTGCTTCAAGTGTTGCTAAAGCAAGTAAAGTAAATAAAAGTAAAGAAAAAGATATTACGCATTTTGCAAATACGTGCTTTAGCTTTGAAGAATTTTGGGAAACATACAAAAGGAAGAAAGACAGAGCAAGAGCCGAAAAAGCTTATTCAAAAATTTCTGAAGCTGACAGACAAAAAATAAAAGATACTTTAGAAGCTTACGTTCAAAATACAGAAGTTCAATTTCGTAAGTATCCAGTATCTTATCTTAACGGCGAAAATTGGAATGATGAGATTAACGTCTCCGGCGGCGCCGGTGGTCCAATGGGAACAAAAACAAGAGTATTAAACAGGGTACAAGATTAAACACTTTCAAAAAATGACTGAAAACTTAGAACAAACACAAAAGCAATTAATTTCTTATGTAATCTCAAATTCGGCACTTCATGAGGTAATAAAAGAAGGAATTAAGCCGGAACACTTCGGAAAATATAAAGACTTCGCCGAAACACTTTACAAATTACATTCTGACGGCGTTGTAGTTAGTTTTGACGCTATTTCAGCGAAATATAAAGGAAAAGCATTCAAAGCAGTTTTAGAACTTGCAAGCACTGAAATAGGATATGACTTTTACAAAAATATTTCTTTCTTTTGTTCAAACTTAAAAGAAGCACTCACAAAGAAGAAATTTGAAACCTTGCTTTCAAGTAGCTTGCAAAATATTGAAAGCATTGAAGTATCTAGCGAGATAACAAAATACACGAACTTAGAAAAAGAAGCAAGCAGCTTGACATCTATTAAAAGCGTAGCAGACTTACAGGAATCAATTCTAAAATCCTTAGACGATCCAAACGAACAAGGGCTACAAACAAATATGAAATGTTTTGACCTTCCTTCGGGCGGTTGTAAAGTTGGTAAATTGGTTACTATTGCAGCACGTCCGGGCATGGGGAAAACCGCCTTTGTTCTTTGCTTACTTGAAGGATTATTGGAACAAGGCATTCCGACAGGATTTATTTCTTTAGAAATGACAAACAAAGAAATAGTCGAACGTCTTATTTGTATGCGTGGTTTTGACAACAATAACATAAGAAAGGGAAATCATATTGAAGATCCTTTTGTCAGAGCTGAATACATAAGAAACTTAGAAGCGGTTTGTACGGCTCCATTTTATGTTGATGAAGATTCGGGAATCGGAATAAACGACATAAAGCAAAAACTTTATTCTTTGTCTTCCAAAGGTTGCAAAGTGGTTGCAATAGATTATTTACAATTAATTTCTTTAGCTGGAAGAAAAACAACGACGGAAGAAATCGGAGAAATAACAAGAATGTTGAAATCACTTGCCAAAAAATTAGGCATGACTATTTTTCTTTTATCTCAATTATCAAGAGAAGTGGAAAAAAGATCGGATAAAATCCCTTCACTTGCTGACCTTAGAAGTTCCGGAGACATCGAACAAGATTCCGACATGGTAATCTTTTTATTTAGACCGGCTTATTACATTGACAAAGGTTCACTTTCTGAAGAATTCGTAATAAACGAACTACAACTTCAACCGGAACAAACCGCCGTAATATTTGACAAAAACAGAGGAGGACAAACAAGAACGGAAATTTGCTACTTTGAAGGAAAACACTATAAATTTACTGAAGAATGAAAAACGAACAAACACATTATTTGAATTGTATTCTTGAAATGGTATCCAGTCAAGAAGAAGGAAACGCAGAACTTGCAAGGACTTTAATTTATTCTTTAGGATTAAAAAATGAATTCATTGATTTATTGGTTCATGAAATACAGGAAAAGCGCGCAAAAATTTCTTTTGTAAGATTTGAAAGCAAGTCATTGCCTTTCGGTAAAAAGAGACTTTACAAAAAGGAAGAACTTGACACGTTAAGAACTTCAATTTTAGCCTTACAATTATTCAAACTTAATTTAACAAATCAATGATGACTTTATCAATAATATTTTCCGTACTCTTTTTTATTTCTTATCTAGGAAGAAGGGACCAAAACTAAAAAAGCTTACTAAATAAATAGTAAGCTTAATTAAAATTTGTTTTATATCGCTGTTCACCTTGAACAGTACAAAAATAGTAAAAAAATGGAAAACTTGACAACAAAAGAAAAGGAATTGTTTCTTCAATGGTCCTTTGTTTATACGGTCGCTGAATACGAAAAGAAAGTTTCTGAATATTTGAAAGCGAAAAAGGAAATTGAAAACAGTTTGGAAAAATAGATAAACAATAGAGCAAGGGAAAAACCTTTGCTTTTTTTGTTTTTTACGTTTTAAATGAAAAATACGTATATTAAGGCACAACAAACAAATATAAATATGGCAGCGCCAAAAAGAAACTTATTCGGATTAGGAAACAACGGAGGAAGACCGCCGAAATACGAAACACCTGAAGAGCTTCAAAAAAAATGTAGTGAATATTTTGAAAGTGCTATTAAGCTGGAAGAAAAGATAACCATTACCGGCTTGGCTTTATTCTTAGGTTTTGACAGTAGACAGTCTCTTTACGATTACAAAGAAAAGAAAGCGTTTTCTTACATAATAAAAAATGCTATGCTTACAGTAGAAAATTCTTATGAAAGCAAGGGCACTAATTTTGATATATTTGCGCTTAAAAATATGGGGTGGACTGATAAGCAAGAAATTGACCATACCACAAAAGGAAACGAAGTAAATATTCCGATTACTCACTGGACCACGACAGGAGGAGCAGGAAGTGAAGAAGATTTCGATAAGGCTTTTGACGATCTTGACTGATGGGAAAATTTAGTATCAATGAAAATTACCAAAGATTATACACTTCAAAAAAAAGATATTTTTTTGTGAGTGGTGGACGTGGTTCGTTAAAGTCTCATTCATTACATGACTTTATATTAAAGCTTACTTATGAAAAAGGGCATGGTATTTTATTTACACGTTATACAATGACAAGCGCAAAGGCTTCTATTATTCCGGAATTCAAGGAAGCTATTTCAAGGCTTGAAGTTGAACAAGACTTTCATATTACAGAAAAAGAAATCTATAACAAGAAAACGAAGTCTTTCATTTTGTTTCGTGGTATTAAAACAAGTTCCGGATTGCAAACAGGTAATTTAAAAAGTTTATCCGGCATTACTACTTGGGTGGTTGAAGAAGCCGAAGATTTCAGAGACGAAAAAACCTTTGAAACAATAGACGACAGTGTAAGGACAACAGAAAAACAAAATAGAATTATTCTTGTAATGAATCCAACGACACCGGAACACTTTCTTTTCGATCGTTGGTTCAAAAATACATCAAAACAAATTATGATAGACGGCTTTCCGGTTACGGTATCGGACCACCCAGAAGTCGAACATATTCATACAACTTTTCTAATTGGTTTTGAGTATCTTGCAAAAGATTGGCTCAAGAAGGCGAAAAAATGGAGAACAAGAGCAAAGAAGGGTATTGATATTGTTACAGGTCGAACGCTAACAGAGACAGAGCAAGAACGATCAAAACTTTTTTACGTCAATAATTATCTTGGCGGTTGGAGGGAAAAACAAGAAGGTTGCATTTTTGATAATTGGGAAATCGGAGACTTCGACGAATCACTTCCTTTCGTGTTTGGACAGGATTACGGATATGACGATCCAACGACATTGGTAAAAGTTTCTATTAATAAAAAGAAAAAATTACTATATTTAGACGAAATCTTTTATCTAAGTGGTTTAGATGATGACAAAATATTCGAATTGAATTTGAAAAATTGTGGAAGAAACCTTATAATTGGAGATTCTGAAGCAAAAACAACGATTATAACTTTGCAACGTAAAAAAGATGACGGAAAGAATCTGAACATTATTCCTTGCGTAAAAGGAAAAGGAAGTATTTTAGCCGGTATTCAAAAAATGCAAAAATATCAAATCATTGTCACGCAAAGAAGTAAGAACTTAATAAAAGAATTGAATAACTATATTTGGCTTGATAAAAAAAGCGACGTTCCAATCGCTGACTTTGATCACTTAATTGATCCGGTACGTTACGCTGTTAATTATTTAGATAGATAAAAAAATGAAATGGTAATAATTGACAAAATAAAGAGTTTATTTTCTGTAAAAAATTATTCTAATAATTCAAACGATTGGAACGTAAACGGATCAAGTTTTTCTTTTTTCGGTGGTTGGTCCTCATGGATCTATAAAGATAAGGAAAACGAAGAGAAGTTAATCAATGAAGGTTATCTTTCAAATGAAGACGTTTTTGCAGTTGTCAAGAAACTATTTGACGCGGCTTCAGATGTTCCATTACTTTTGTGCGTAAAGGAAAATGAAGAATACGTTCCGGTAACTGATGAAAGTAATCCATATTACAGGTTGATAAAAAGACCAAACAAGGACCAAACCTTAAAAGAATACAGGAAAGAACAGTATTCAAATTTCTTATTGACTGGAGATACTTTCGAGTGGAAGATTCAAGCCGCCGGATTTAATTATCCAACTTCTTTGAAGATTATTCCAAGTCAGTACACCACGATAAATATGATGAATGACAATGACTATTTTTCAGAAATAAAGAATTATTATTTTTGTTGGGGTGGTCAAAATAAATATTTTGGTCCTGAAGAAGTGGTTCATACTCAAAATTTAGACCCAAGCTATTGCAGTAATAAAGGACTTTCGTTTCTTCAACCGGCTTACAAAGCTTTAAGCACTTCGAACCAAGTGCATAATGCGGAAGCCCATATGATCGAAAATAGAGGCGCAACCGGAATGATTAGTTCGGACCAAGAAGGGTATCCATTGACAGAAGAAGAACGCGAAGAAATCAACGAACGATTCAAAAAGAAAGCCGGAGGTTCTCACAACTATAATAAAATGCTTACGGTTGGAAGTAAAGTGAAATACACTTCTTTAGGATTAAGCCCAAAAGACTTGACCTTAACAGATTTAGACATCAATAAACTTCGTAAGTTTTGCAATGTTTACGGTATGTCTTCACAGCTTTTCAACGATCCAGCAAACAAGACGTTTAACAATTTAGGAGAAGCGAAAAAGTCACTTTATACCGAAGCAGCTATTCCTTTGGCGCAATTATTCGTTGACTCATGGAACGAACACTTAACACCAATTTTCAACGAAGCAGAAGGTCGCGAGTATATGATCAAGCTTGATACTTCAAAAATAGAAGTTTTACAAAAAGATAAGAAAGCGGAAGCAGAAAAGAATAAAATTGTATCGGAAAGTATCAGTAATTTAGCTTCTAAAGTATCTTTAAACCAAATTGATAGTAATACAGCGAAAAATATATTAATTTACTCATACGGTATGACAGAACAGCAAGCGAACGAACTTATTCCAGACAACCAAATCAGAACAAATGAATAAGAAAGGATATAAAAATATGTCTTGCAGTCTTCCAATTTTGGAAGTAAAAGCAGACAGCGAAAGCGGAATAGTTGAAGGGTATTTTTCCGGCTTTGGGAATATTGATTCGGACCAAGATCGAATTCTTTCCGGTGCTTTCTCAAAAAGTATCAAAGAACATGGTCCCGATTCTTCAAGCAATAGAAAAATTGCTCATCTTGCTTACCATGATACAACAAGACCTTTGGGCGTTATTCAGGAACTTAAAGAAGATGAAGCCGGCTTATATTTTCGTTCAAAAATGGGGGGACATACCGAAGGACAAGATTTTTTAAAAATGTATCAAGAAGGAATCATTCGTGAACATTCAATCGGTTTCAACTATATTGCTGACAAGATTAAGCAAACAACAGAAAGAGACGAAGAAGGAAGAGAATATTCGGTTTGGGACATTTCAGAAGTTAAGCTTTGGGAGGGTTCGGCGGTTGTGTTTGGTGCAAATTCAGAAACTCCAAATTTATCTATTGTTAAAAGTCAAAAGGACATCAACAAACACTTAGAAGAAATCAACGAAAGAATGGAAGTCTTCATCAAAGCATTGACAGACGACAAACTTTCGCAAAAATATAATAATCTTTTTACTTTAGAATTGATGCAATTAAAACATCAATATAATTCACTTTTGAATTTTGAAGAGCCGTTGAAAAACACTTTACAGGACCAAGAGCCGACAGCAGAAGAAAAAAGAAAAGCAGAAGAAAAAGAAATTAGAACTAAATTAAATTTACTATAATGGGTTTATCATTTCCAAAATTCGACGTAAAAAGCGCTGAAGAAATCAAGAACATGACTTCAGAAGAAGTTATTGCTTACAAACAAAAGCAACAAGAATACTTTGACAACAATTTCAAATTGATGCAAGAGCACGCGGCGAAAAGCTCGGAAGAACTTGCAGAACTTGAGGCGAAAGCAAAGAAGAACGACGAAATTATTCTTGCTCAAGGAGAAGAAATCACAAAATTAAAAAGCGGTGGTTTTGCTGGTCCTAAGAAAAAGAAAGCTTTGAAATCTGTTATTCAGGAAAACATTGAAGAAACAGGTCTTGAAAAAGTTAAGAAAGGACTTGGAAGTATCACTATTGATGCAACAAAAGTTTCAATTGCTGATACTGGAAACTATTTCGGAGAACGTTTAGACGGCGTTTCAAAAGAGCCGGTTCGTACTCCAATGATTGCAGAACTTTTCAGAGTTCGTCGTTTAGGTACTGGAACAGGTGCAAAAATCAAATATATTGAACAAGATGTTGTCACTCGTGGCGCTGATAATATTTCTTTTTGCGCTCCGTTTCCTTCTTCTGACATCACTTTCGATACAGTAGAAGAACCAATTCAAAAAATTGCTGATTCAATTATAGTTTGTAATGATGACTTAGAAGACTATGATTTCTTAGAAAGAGAAATCGTTGACTTGATGAGCGAAAACATTCCTTTAAAATTGGATCAACAACTTTTATTAGGAACAGGAGTTGCGCCTCAAATGAATTCTATTGATTCAGTTGCGCAAGATTGGTCTGTAGCGGTTGGAAGTCCAATTGAAGCATGGGCTGGAGCAGTAGCGAACGCAAATATCTTTGATTTAATGCGAAGTGCTGTTTATCAAATTCGTTTATCAATGCAAACTGATTCTCGTTTTTCTCCGGACACTATTTTAATCAATCCGGCTGACATGGGACTTTTGAAAAGTACAAAAGACGGAGAAGGACAACCATTTTTACCTTACTTTGTAATTGGTAATGATGTTGTAATTGAAGGCGCAACAGTTAAAGAAGATATTTTAGTTCCAGCAGGCACAATGTATGTTTTCGATTCTCGTCAAGCTGACATCTATTTGACAAGAGACTTCAGAATTGATTTCGCAACACAACACGCGGACAATTTCTTAGAAGATAAGGTTGCATGGAGAGCAAGCATGAAAGGACAGTTTATTGTTCGTAATCAGTACAAAAACGCTTTCTTAAAAGTTTCTGACATTGCAACAGCAATCGCAGCAATAACAAAACCATAATTTAACAAAAGCCCTTTATTTATTTAGAGGGCTTTTTAAACTTATTTTTATCATGGTTATAGAATTTACAAAAAAACACCCTATAGGAATTCCACTAGGAGCAATAAAAGAAGTAGATCAAAAGCTTGGCGAAAAATTAATCCTTCAAGGTTACGCCGTTGAAAGTACTTCTGAAAAATTGGACCAAGCAAAAGCAGAATCCAAAGCAGCAGAAAAAAAGAAAATTGAAGAAATGAAAAAACCTTCAGTAAAAAAAGAAGATTGTTGCGACGATAAGGAAGAGCATGAAGAAGAATGCGAAGATTGCAGAAAAAGAGCAGCAGCGCAAGCAAAAAAGAAAACAACAGCTAAAAAAACAACACCTAAAAAGAGAACACCTAAAAAATAATTATGGGTATATTGATTGATACTTCAGATTTTGCCGACAGGGTTAATTTCGCAAAGTTTTATATTCCTTTTTCAAGTTCGCTTTGTGGATCTACAGAACAACTTGAAGGATATATAAAAAGGTATGAAAAAAAGTATATTAATCAATTGCTTGGGGTTGATCTTGCAAATTTATTTATTGCTGACTTAGTGGACCAAGTTCCAGTTGATCCAATTTATTTAGCAATATACAATCCAATCGAAAAGGACCTTACAAACGACCAAAATTCACAAATATTTTATTCTTCTTTGTGTGGTTGCAAAAATAAACAGATTGAAACTAACGGCATGAAGTCACTTCTTATGGGTTTCATTTTTTTCCAGTACATGAGGGACCAACCTTTTTCAAAGGAATTAACAGGAGTAAGCCGAAAAATTGCGGAAAATTCTGAAAATAATTCTTTTTATCAATGGGGAATTGCAGAACATTACAACGAAAGCGTAAAAGATTACAAAGAAACACAATATTATATACTTCTTGAAAAAAACGAAAACGACATTTATCAAGAATTCAACGGAGTAAAAAAACAATTTACAAGTACATTATTTTAAAATATGGGAACTCAAGGAATAGCGACAAATTGCAATAATTTAAAACAATTTTATTTCTTGGACCAAGCAACAGGAAACCCTATCGACGGTTCTTTTTCCGCTGGTCCTTTTACATCTGAAGAAATCGAATTCAATCATGAAGGAGTATGGCAAATTCAAGCCGGCGCAAGTAGCGGAGCAAGTGGAACAATAACTTTGCAACAAAGTGCGGACGGTTCTTTTTGGGACGATCTTCCAAACGCAACAGCGGTTCCAGTTCCTTTAAATGATTCGGTAACTTTAGAAGATGACTTTTTAAGCGGTCGATATATTCGCGCAATTTATGCGGAAACAACAGCCGGAAACCTTTCTTTAATTTTGACGCAAAAATCGTAATTCATGGGAATAACTATAAGAATACATGATTCAAGCGGCGGCGGTGGTGGTGGCGTTACTTCTGTAAATAGCGATACAGGTCCGGCTGTTGTCTTGAGCGCTGATGATATAAGCGACACAGGAACAACAAATAAATGGGCTTCACAAAGTGAAATCGACCAAATAAGCACAAATACTAACGATATTAGCACGAATGCTAATGATATTAGTACGAATGTTTCTAACATATCAAGCAACACAACACAAATAAACCGCTTGAAAGGTAGTTCAACAAGAGCAAGCGTCGCCACTTTAACGCCGAATATTAGCAATAATAGTCTTGAGCAAATTACAGCGCAAGCCGTAAATTTAACCGTTTCGGCTCCTTCAGGAACTCCGGTACTAGGTCAAAAGTTAATTATTAATATTACAGATGACGGAACAGCAAGGACCATTTCTTGGAATGCTGTCTATAATGTTATAAATGTAACATTGCCAATTACAACAACTGTAAACAAATCTTTATATATTGGTTGCATATACAACGCCGACACTTCACAATGGGACGTTGTCGCAGTAAAAGAAGAAGCTTAAAATATTTATTATGTTTATAATAATCACAAAAATAGAACTTGAAACCTTTGATACTTTGAAGCATACTGAATTTGCTTACACAACAGATTCAAATATTGCTGATGAAGTAAACGAAGATTATGATGTAACGCTTGGTATTTATTTAGCTGAAAATAGAACAGGTTTAGAAAATGGAAGCATTACAATAGACGGTTTTTTTGTGGGCGGTGTAACTTATGTATATGAAGCGCGAATGGTTGCGGAAACGATCGAGGGCTTAGATTTAATAGAAATAAATGATATAAGTAATTTATCTTAATTTATGGCTGTAATCATAGGAAATAAAACGCAAGTAAACCAAACACCAGCAGCAAGCTTTTATCAATTTACTCACAACCAAAATTCCGGCTTGAATGGGTTGTTAATATTTAGCGTTGCAATGACTACAACAAGAAGTTTCACAACCGCTACTTATGGAGGTGTAGCAATGACTCAAATATTGGTCCGTAACTTGGGAGGCTTGAGCCAAACGACAAAATTGTTTGTTTTAGAGAATCCGCCAACAGGAAACAACACTTTAAGAATAAATTTTACAGGAAGTCAATTCAATCCAATTTCCGCATACGCTTTAAGTTGTACAGGAGCGCAATCCGGTGGTAACGTTATTAATTTAAGCGGAACATCTTCGCCAAAAACAGCAAGCATTTCTCTTTCTGATGGCTCTTTCGTTTATTCTTACGGAATTTCAACAAGTGCAATTACAAGCATTCAAATTCCACAAGGAAACCCAAGACCGGCGGAATTTACGCATAATACAAATAGACAAGTTCGCGGAGGATTAAGCGGTTCAAGTTTTACCGCCGGAAGTTATAATATAAGACACGTTACAACTTTTACAAGTGTTACAATGCACAGCTACGAAATACAAGAAGCAACAGCGCCGCCGGTCACAGATACGGACGGAGATTTCTTTTTGATGATGTAAAATAAAATTAAAAAAATGGGTTCAACTATAAGAGTACATAATACAAGCGGCGGCGGCGGCGGAGACGTTGATTCTTTCAACGGAAGAACCGGCGTTGTTGTTTCTGAAAACGGCGACTACAATACCGGACAAGTACCAGAAAGCACAGATAAAAATTATGTTACTGACGCGGAAGGCACAACAATAAATAATACTTCCGGAACAAACACAGGAGACGAAACAGCGGTAACTATAAAAGCAAAATATGAAAGTAACCCAAATACCAACGCATATACAGACGGCGAAAAAACAAAACTTGCTGGATTAGAGTCTTCCAAATTCTTAGGAGAATTCGTTTCTTTGGTTGCGTTACAAACCGCTCTTCCTTCTCCTTCAGTTGGTTCTTATGCCTATGTTGATACAGGAACCGGACAAGATGTTGAAAAATATTTATGGGATTCTTCAGATAGTCAATATGTCCTTCAGCAAGGAAGTTCAACGGCTGAAACTCCAGCAACGATAAAAGCAAAGTATGAAAGCAACGTAAATACCAACGCTTTTACTGATACTGAAAAGACTAATTTAAACAATCAAAGCGGAACAAACACAGGAGACGAAACGGCGGTAACAATAAAAGCAAAGTATGAAAGCAATCCAAATACCAACGCTTTTACTAATGCTGAAAAGACTAATTTAAACAATCAAAGTAACACAAACACAGGAGACGAAACCGCTTCAACGATACAAACGAAAAGACCGTTAAAAACTGTAAACGGCACAAGCTTAGAAGGTACAGGAAACGTTTCTATAAGTGGCGCTACACTTACAAAAGAAACTTCTTTTAGTAGTACCCAAATAAACAACTTCAACAGTAACACTTTAACAGACGTGCCTAACATGAAGATAACGATCGTTACGGCTGGAAACTATTCTTTTATATCGACTATTAATTGTTTTAACGATCAAAATGAAGAGGTTGAAGTGACCCTTGCAATTACTCCAATTTCTTCAAGAAGCATTACTTTAATAGACGGAACAACACAATCTTTGACAGCCGGATCTCAATTTTCTTTTGTAAAACAGTTACAGTTTGACACGCAAAGAAAAAAACAGGACCAAACATTGCAAAGAGATTTTATAATTGACGGCTTACTTGTTGGCGATGAAATAGACGTTCAAATTAACACAAGAGGCGATAATATAGACATTGAAAATAGGTGGCTAACAGGTTTTACAGTTTCATAAATGATAGATTGCAAAAGATGTGTAAATAGTGGTTGTTGCAAACTTAAAATAGAAATAAGTAAGCAAGAATACGAAAGTCTTTCAGACGTGGTAAAAAAAGAGTTTACAAAACATATTGATTCTTTTTTGGAAAAAAACCCACATCTTAAAGGTTTGGTTGAAAACGATCTTGAAATTTTATTCAATGATAATTACGCAATTATGAACAAAGGAATTGACGGTTATTGCAATTTATTAAATAAGAAATCAATGCTTTGTTCCGTTTACGAAGAAAGACCACAAACTTGTAAAGATTACAAAAACAATAAATGTCAAAATATTAGATTAATGGATTATGAAATTTCAAATTGACACAAGAGAAGAAGTCGATCAAAAACAATTCAACTTTAATATAAATAATAATTATGATATTCAGAGTATTGTTAATTTTGATAATAAAATAACTGTAACCGCAAATATTACAGAGATAGAAAAAACAGAAATTATAAATTATTATAATTCTTTGAGTTCTGATTCTTCTTCCGATCTTCCTTATTCTTTGCAAAAATATATGAATGATTATGACATCAAAGAAAAAGACGGTCATAATTATTACAACAAGAAAAGAAGTGAATTAGTACTTAGTATTATTAATTTAGAAAGAACAGAGCAAGAAGCCTTTCAAATTGATACAAAATTAAAAAACGTAAAAGATTCTTTATTGTCCGGAGACTGGAAGACCGCAAAAGCTTATTTAGATTTAGTAATAGTTGAAGAAGCTTTTACTCAAGATTTAAAAGACGAATATTTAATTGAAATTTCCGAATATATAACAAATAAATATTTATAATGGAAATAGTACTAAAACAAAAAAGCGGTAAAAAGTGGGAATTGCATCAAGAAATTAGACACGTTTTGCACAATAAAGAGGAAATTATAATTTATAGAGGGTTTCCGACTGACCTTTCAAGCGTTCCCAAATTTCTTTGGGGTGTCTTACCGCCTTATGGAGACTTTCTTCTTGCTTCTTTGGTACATGATTATCTTTATACAAAAAACAAAAGCAGAGGGCGCAAATTTGCTGACAAAGAAATGTTGATCGTAAGTAATAAGATTAACAAAAACAAGATAGATAATTATATCAGATATTTTGGAGTTCGTCTTTTTGGTTGGTATTATTGGAAATATTACGATATTTAGAAATATGTATGACTTAACACCTATATTGAGAACAGCAGCCGAGCAAAACGCAACGTTCAAAGTATCAAGCTTTGCAAATATAGAAGGGCAAAAGTATATCTTTTATTCTTGTAATTACCATACATATTGGTTGAAACCTTGCTTTCAGTTTGAAATTATTGCTGAAAATGGGCTTTCTTTGGTCCTTAAAGTTTTAGAAGTTGAAAATAATAATTTCGTAAAAGCGGAAATAATCGGAGGCGACGGCGATCAAATTCCGGAGGACTTGCAAGAATTTGAAATTCCTTCAGGAACTTTTATTCATGGTACCTTACCAATGGCAGACGTTGAAATTTCTAAAATTGGAAACGGAGATCCAGCAAAGCAAGACTTTAAACCAATGCCGGTAATTTACCACCAAGAAATATATAGAAAAGTAAAGCAAATAAACGAAAGCGCAAATGATTACATTGCGCAAAACTTACGCATTTATTTTCTTGATGACTATTTGCAAAATAATTCAATGCTTACACAGGACCACTTCAATAATATTATTTATGAAATGGAGAATTACGCCAATTTCTTTGTGAATAATTTGAAAAAAGACCTTAGGATCAACAAAGATTATATTGACGACAATACGCATGATATTATTTTTAGGGTAAAAGCCGGCGAATATGTTTCTGGAAAAAATGTAAAACAAACTTTCGCAAGAAATCTTTCGGGCGTTGAATTGATAATTAGCTTAGCAGTAAAAAAAGATGATCGTTGCGGCGGTTGTTAAAAAAATTAGTAAATTAAATTTAAAATAAAATAAATACAATTATGGCAGTATGTAAATGCGATACAGGAATAGTGAACAGCGGTATTCCTTCTTGTGTAAGTGGATTCGGAAGAATAGCAAAATTATTCTTTGTTTATCAAGTTGCAACTGACGGAACTTCAAACGCGATTCCTTGCAGTCAAACAATTGATGAAGCTTATTTGACTTCAAAATTAAACGAATCGGATCCTTCAAAGCGTTGGTATCCTACGGACAAGATTTCAAATGTTACTGAAGTTCGTAACGATCCAACAACTGAAACAATAGACAATATTGATTCAATCGTTGAACAAGGTTCAAGAACTTTCAATGGTTTCTTTGTTGGAAAAGCAGCAAGCACACCAACTTACTTGAAATTTTTAAAATCTGTTCAATGTCCTTCTGTTATGTATTTCGGTATTGATGTGAACGGAACAATTGTTGGAGTTGAAACTCTTTTGTCTGGAGCTGCAGCCTTGACAGGTATTAACATTCAACCACAAACTTTAAATTCTCGTCCGGTTCCGGCAACTTCAACAACTTTGGCAAAGAATGAAATTACATTTTCAGTTGATTCTTTGGTCCAAGATGAAACAATCGCTTATATTTCAGCTGATGAAATTACAGCGGATTTATTAAACGCGAACGGTTTAATTGATGTGACTTTGATCGAAGGAGCAGCCGCAACAGTTGGAACAGCAAACGTTTTAGCTTCTTTTATTTACGGTTCTTTATGCAACAAAGAAAAGTTCGAAGGCGCTATTGCAGCGGATTTCTTAATTAATAACGTGACATCTTCTTCAGTTGTAACAGTTACAGGAGCAACAGAAGCAAGCGGCGGAAATTACGAATTAACTTTTGCAGCGCAAACAGCCGGCGACGTTTTAAACGTTCAAATAAGTAAAGAAGGTTTTTCTTCTAATGTGGTTACGATCACTATTCCTTAGTTTTACTCTAAACACAAGTATATTAAAGAGCCTATAAAATTTTATAGGCTTTTTTCGTATATTAAAGCATGAACTTTGAAGACTGTATAAAAGAAGCGATTTCATTCTTTGAAAATATCGAAAGTATTCTTTTTGAAATTACAAACGAAAAAGATACTCAAGATTTTTTAATTGATACTTTACAGGACCAACTTTTCACAACAGGAGAAGACGGTGACGGGGTTTCTTTAGGAGATTATAGTCCTATAACAATCAAGACAAAAAAGCGAAAAGGACAACCGACCGACCGAATAACTTTAAAAGATACCGGCGCTTTTTATGATTCATATTCAATACAACCTTTTAATGGCGGTTTCTTTATTGAAGCGGAAGGAAAAAAGAACTTTGTCTTTTTTCGATATGGGGACAATATTCTTAAACCAAATGAAGAAAGCTTGATATTAATTTCTGAATATTATAAACAAAAATTGCATGAGTATTTTATCAATATTTTCAACTAGAAAGAAATATGACAGCATCAAGAGTCTTCCAATTTCGATTTGGTGGTCCATTACTGAAGGCGGTTCTTTTGAAAGTCTTGTAATTTCCGGAAAATATTCTAAATTGGAATTGTACAAAACGTATTTAGATTTATTACAGGAATATTATGACAATTTCGGAACAACGGAAACGCATGAAGCATTTATAAAAGCACGATATGAATACGCGTTGAAACTTGCAAGGTATGTTCATACACAAAACGGATTTGATAAAACGCTATTAAAAATGGCTTTAATTGATTTGAAAGAATTAACGCCAAGACAGGACCAAAACGGAAACAAACAAACACTTCCTGAAGCAATAGCGATAATAGAAGAGAACTTTAATTTTCCAGTCGATCAAGATAAACTTTCTGTACTAAAGTTTTATTCGTATCAAAAGAGGATAACTGACAAAATTCAAGCGCAAAAAATAAAATAATGGCTAAAATAACGAACAAAGAATTTATTAGTAATGATTTCGGACAGCCGGCAATTGATGCACTGAAAGAAATACTTTCTTTAACTGATGACCTTATCGGAACACTTAAAAAAGTAGGTAAGGAATCAGAGGGAGCGCTTGAAGGATTGGATCCGGCGAAAAGTGTAAAAGATTCAAACAAGTTAAATGATATTTTAGAAAAGTTACTCAAGACAGAAACAGAACTTGCAGAACTTCAAAAAGATAAAAAGAAAGTTGTAAGCGATCTAAAAAAACTAGAGGACCAGAAACTCAAGACAGATAAAGAAGCGCTTGCAATCGCTGTAAAAAGCACAAAAGCAAAGCAAGAAGAACAAAAGCTTTTACTTGCTGAAAAAAGAACACAAGCCCAAGCATTAAAAAATTCAACAGCAAGAAGAAAGGAAAGAGAAAGACAATTTGCTTCAAGAGAAAAAGAACGAAAGCAAAGGACCAAACAATTAACAGAATACCAAAAAGAAAGCCGTAGATTAACTCAATTACGAAATTCATACAAAGACTTAGCGGTCGCAGAAAAAGAGAACACGAAGGAAGCAAAAGCACTATTAAAAGAAATTACAGCACTTGACAAGAAGCTCAAGGAAATAGACGAAAGTGTCGGACAAAATCAAAGATCCGTCGGTAATTATGAAAAAGCATTAAACGGCTTAAATTCCGGACTTGCAAAGCTTGGAATCGTTGCAGCAATCACAAAAGGTTTTGAATTGTTGGGTTCGGCTTTTGGAGACACCAGAGAAGGAGCACTTCAGCTTCAAATCTTGTTTTCTAAATTTACGGAAACGTCAAAAGTTTTTATAAATAATTTAATTGATTCGGGGGAAGGATTAAAAAATATTTTCGCCGGAATCGTTGCCCCTATTGAAGCTTCTCTTTTAAGACAGGTACTTGCAATCAAAAAAGTTCAAGAAGCTTTATCATTTGGAGACACCGCAAAAAGATTGCAAGGAGAAATTGCAGCGATTGAAGAAAGACTTGTTTTTCTTGATAAGCCTTTGATTACTGAAGGAGTTGAAAAAGTTAAAAAAGCCTTTGAAGGAACAGTTCAAACCACGTCGAAAGCAATAAAAGAACAAGAAAAGTTTCTTCGTTTACAATTAGAAACTAGAATACAAATACAACAACAAGAAAAAGCGCTTGCTGGACTTGCAGAACAACGTCAAATATTACAGGATATAAGCGACGACGACACAATCGGATTTGTAACAAGAACCAAAGCAGTTGAAAGAGCGCAAAAAGCCGCCGTTGATTTTGCCAAACAAGAAAACGAACTTGCTTTGCTTAAAGAAAAATTAACTATTGAAGCGGTAAAACAGGATCTAAGAAGAGCGAAAGTATTAAATGAATCACAACTTCAAGCGATCAAAACAGGGGAACAACTTCAAGCGATACTTGAGGACGAAGCAAAAGCAAGGAAAGTTTCTGATGCAAACGACGAAGCTTTTTCAGCGGCTTTCATTGAAAGAGTGAATAAACAAGTTGAAGCGGAAGCGTTCGCAAGGGACCAAGAAGAAAAGAACAGAAAAACGGCTCGTGATGCCTTTGAACAAGAACTTGATATTTTAGAAGAATTCACAGAAAAAAGAGTTGCTTCAAATGAAAAAATCATTTCTAGTGATTCGGCGACATTACAGGAAAGACAAAAAGCACTTTTAGAAAATGAAAAACTAGAAAAAGAATTATTTGACGAAAGCATCAAAAGAATATTTGCACAAGCAAAAGCATCAATTGACCTAAGAAAAGACCTTACGCAAGCGGAAAAGGACCAACAAAAAGCGTTAATTGATACGGCGGATATTCAAAAAATATTGAATACGCAAGATGAACAAGAAAGATTTAATTTAATTAGATCGCTTGATCTTGGAGAAATTGAAGAAAAACGATTGAAAGATTCTTTGAAAATCAAGCAAGATATTGCAATAGTAAACAAGGAATCTTTAAAAGTAGAAGAAGAAGCGGCAAGAAAAACAATTGAATTACAAGCTGAAATTTCAATTCAAGAAAAGAAACTTGCAAATGAATCTTTTGATCTTGATAAAGCAAAGCTTGACAGCCAAAAGAAAAACCTAAACGAAAGGATTTCATTACTGAAAAAAGATTCAATCGAAAGGTTACAACTTGAAAAACAATTAAATGATTTGTTGATCCAAGAACAAGGAGAAAAACTTGATAAGGAAACACAAAAAACAGAAGAAGCAGCAGAAAAAAGAGCGGACGCAATCCAGACAGCCGCAACACTTGCAACCGACTTTATACAAAAGAATAATGAAAAAAGACTGAAAAATATTGATGATACTTTGACAGGTATCGAAGAAAGACAAAGTTCTTTAAGAGCAGCAGCCGAGCAAGGAAACGAGCAAGCCGTCAAAAGCTTAGCGGAAAGCGAAAGACAGGAAGCAGAAGTTCGAGCACAAAAAGAAAAGGAACTCAAAAGACAACAAAGAATTGAAGCCGGTCTTGCAGCCTTCCAAGTATTTTCAGCGAACGCCGAAAACGATCCGAATACGGCACTTTCTAAAACGTTTACAGATATTACAGCTTTAAGCGCTTTTATTTCTTCATTGCCTTCCTTTTATTCAGGAACCGAAGACACCGGAACAGTTGCGAATGCTTTGGACCAAAACGGAGGAAGACTTTCTGTTTTACATGATAACGAAAGAGTAATTACAGCCGAGCAAAACAAAAAGATTGGTAATATATCAAATGAAGAATTGGCACGAATTGCAGTAGATCATAAAAGAGGGACATTCCGACAGTTTGAAAATGTTACTCCTTCAAGTGGTCCTTTATTAGTTCAGAATAACAATGAAAGTTTAAAAGCTGAAATGAATGAATTGATAAAAGCAGTAAAAGCAAACAAACAAGGCGATCCAGTGCAAAGCTTTGATAAAAGAACCGGAGTATTAAAAGAAGTAGTAAAAACAGGAATGAAAATAAATAATACTCATAAACAATTATTTTACCCTAAACGCAAAAGATAATCATGTCGCAACCTTATTTTGTTCAATATAGATTAGGGGGTAATTTAATTGATAACCCCACAGAGCGCCAAGATACAAGTGTACAGGTGCAATTTGACGAAGGCACGCAAGGAAGCATTGAAACTTCACAACTTACCTTTGTCAATGAAGCTTATACAATCATAAAAGAAACGGTTGAAAGTGGATTAATTACCGAAGGGTTACCACTTACAATCACAATACAAGAAGGCGAAGAATCAACAGAAGTTTTTAACGGCTATTTAGATTTTTCAACACTTGAAGACTTGACAGGAAGCGAGCCAAAATTCTTGGCTTCTATTGTCGAACAAGACGGGCTTACAAATTTATCTGAAAGTTTGGAGGGGGTTACCTTTGCATTATTGGAGGCAAAAGGATTTATAACTTCTTCAGATTATCAAGAGGTAAAATATTTAATCGAAAAGCAAGTCGCACTTCTTGAGCAAGCTTTTCTTGCGCTTTCTGTTTTTTTAATGATAAAGGAAATCGCGGAGGCTTCTTTTCGTTTATCACAACAAATCGCTATTATTTCGGCTATTGTAACCACTCCAATAAGTGGACAGGTAGGCGCTTTAATTTATGCGGTGGCTTCAGCACTTTTTGAAATTGCGTATATTTTCATCATGGGAGCGGCGCTTCTCGATCTTATTCAGCAATTTATCGAAAACTTAATTTCCTTTGAAAGAGAATTTCAAGGTATCAAATATAAAACAGCACTTGAAAAAATATTTTCCTATCTTGGTTATACTTTTGTTTCGCCTATTCCGGAAATAGATACTTATGTTTATTTACCTTCAAAAGCTGAAGGAAGATCGGACAAAGGAATTCCTTTTGATTCGGATTTCGGTTTCGTTGCAAATGAATTTGTTTCAATGGTCCTTGATATGTTCAGAGCTGAAATATTTGTCGTAAATAATGAAGTACAATTAAGGACAAAGAAGGATCCGTTCTTCCAGTCGCAAAGCACTTTTCAATTACCGGACGTATTGGAACAACCTTTTTCACTGAATATAAATGAAATTAAAGAAAGCCGTTTCATATCTTTTCAAGATGATATTTCGGACGCTTACACAGTTTCAAATTGGAAAGGAACAAGTTTTGTTGTAACCACATTGCCAATTACTCAAAATATACCTAAGAATAATTTAATAAAAGGACTTGAGGAAACACGTTTTCCAGTTGCTTTAGGGAACAGGAAAGAAGAACTTTCAATTCTTGAAGAAGCTTTGAATACTTTTTTTGAAGCCGCCAATTTTGCCTTAAGTGCTTTAGGCGCTTCAAATATTACGAATACTATACAAGCAAGAAAAGGAATGTTGATCATATCACAACCTTTTTTCAACGTTCCAAAGGTTTTGAATATGCAAGGCAATAGACTTGCGCAAAATTCAAGAGAAGGACTTTCGGCTCGTTATTTATGGGAAAACTATTTGAATTATGATAGTTTTATCGAGGACAATTTCAAGAGACAAAGAAAAGTATTTGAAGGTATCGAAATTCCTTTTTCGTATTCAGATTATAAAAAAGTAAAAGAAAATTCTTATTTTATCACTCCGAACGGAAAGAGGGGTAAATTCACATCTTTGGAATGGATAATTGAAGCAGACAGAGCCGAAGCTTCTTTTTGGGTTGAAGATGTTTATACGCGTAATTTACAGGAAGAAACAACAGAAGTAAGCTAATTATGGAAAAGAATCAATATTTAAACAAAGCATTGAAAGAAGCTGAAAAAGTTTTTAAGACAATAGAGCCACAAAGGCAAGCGGTCAATAGAATTATTCCAGAGATTAAAAAGAAACTTTCTGAAAATGGCGCTGATGTTTCTATTATTTCAAAAATGGAAATTGCAGCAAAAGCCGGAGACATAAAAACAATTATAGACCTTAAAAACAAAATGAATAATGCCGATTAAGGGAGATATAATTTCAAGCAGTTTTTCGCCACAGATAAGGTTATACGATACCGCCAACGGATCAAAGAAGCTAAAAGCCGGAATAACTGAATTTGTACGCGCTGAATACGAAGTTCGTATTTATTGGTACGCAGAGCCTTCAATCTTTTCTATATTTGACAACGGCGGCGAAATTGTACGAAGAGACGGACAAAGCTTTTTGACTGATGGCTTTCAAGTTGGAGAAGGTTTTTCAATTCAATTTGGTTTCGGATCAACAGGACAAACAGCGTTCGGAACAATTACCGCAATTTCTGAAGACGGTTTTACATTATTTACAAATATTGTTACGCTTACTAATGGAGATTATGATTCAACCGATGAATGCTTAATTGCCGGTTTACAAGATTTGGACCAAGCAATTTATCGTTTTGGACTTATAGAAAATGAAGAAAGCTTTAATACAAATTCAAAACTTACAGGAGAAGACCAAAAATATTACGTTGAAGACATAACAACGACAGCAACTTTCGGCACAATTTCCGGAAACATTAAAGGTTGGGCGGCTGAAACTGAAGCCGTAAATATAAGAAAAAACACAAATACGGCTATACCTATAAATAGGGACGCAAATTTCGGCGGAGTAGGTGGAACAGTTCAAGGAAGTAACGTCTTAAATTATAGAGTAAGACACACATTTCCTATATTGCCTTACTTCACAGTTGGACAACTTCAAAATATAAAAGATTTGATTTCGCCAAGCTTCTTGGCTGGAAACAATTCTTTAAAACACGTTTTCGAATTAACAGTAAAAGCAAATATAACTGATGAGGAAAACAGTAAAAGTGTAAGATTTCAAAGTTTAGACGGTTCAATCGGTTTTTTTGATGAACTTTTCAACGGATTACAAAGTCAATATTCGGTTACTTCAGTAGATTATGAAGCCGTATCTTCAGGACTTTCAAATCCTTCTCTTTTAGTTGAAGGAGTGACAAGGGTTATAATCACTTTGAATTCAGATAATGGAACTTTTACCACATCAACGCCGATAATAGCAACGCATTCTTACTTACCGGACACCGAGAACGAATACATAGGAAGTCAAAACTATTTCAATGACAATTTCGCTTTTGAATCAACACCAAAAGGAGCCGGCGGTTCAATTATTACAAGTGTTATTACAAATGTAGTTGATGTAAATACTTTAGAAGTTACTTTACTAATTAACGTTTCAAGCGTTTTGCCGGAACTAACTGAACAAAGCAATTATCTTTTAGCCGTAACAGTTGAAGACGAAACACTTTCGCAAAGCGATCCAGACAGAACGGTTCTTTTAGTTGATGTAAATACTTACGACAAGGATCCGGACATTCCGGATTTATTGGTCCTAAATTCTTTTGAAAATTACGATCACATTACAGACATAACAGCAACAGGAAAGACAGATTATAAAGGGTGGATTCAAGACGGGTACGCGGTTCAAGGTAGTTTTTCCTTAGACCGTTCAAAATTTGCAGTACTTGAAAGATTATTTATTGATATTATTGCAGCAAACGACACAACAGGAGACAGCTTTACAATACAATCAAACGAATTTAATTTAGTTAATCAAGTAATTGACAGCGACGGAAACCAACAAATAAATATTGATACGCTTCAAGGTTTCAAGCTTGATGACTTGGACCAATTCAACCAAAAAAAGCTAACAACCGGAACTTTTGACGGTACTTTCATTGAATATAGTTTCTTACTTGGGTTAAAAATAAATTGGCAAGATTGGCTTTCTTTAGAAGGTGCCGACACTGTTTTTTATGATGCTACGCAACCGAATAATGGATTGAATCAAAACGCTTCAAGATATAATTTAAAAGAAGGTTATGAACTAAAAACGATAGTAAGAGCCGAAGTACTAGAAAGCGTTCAAAACATTACAACGGAATATATTTTAAGGTCAGAATTAAATGCTTTAGATTTTGACGAAATAAGCGGAGAAGATTGGTCCGGAACAATTACAACAAAGGTAGATGAAACAGGAGCAAGCGCCGACGGTGCAATTTTAGGAAGTGGACAAAGTACGCAAATAATCGCAACTTTTACGCCTAATTTTGTGGTAACTCCAGATGTGAATGAGTATACCGGAATTATAAGAATAGTTGAAAGATTACCACAAGGAGATAAAACAATTTATGAACTTTCTTCGGTACGATCTTCACAGCCAAACAATTTATTGATACCTTTGGACGGCGAAGCACTTACAAAGGTTTCGGTTGTTGGTTCTGATGTTGTACTTGAATGCAGAACAGACAAAACATTGATTGAAAATGTTAATTATACGGTTTCGGCTCGTTTGCTTGGTCCGGCGGCTTCTGTTATTGTGGGAGATTTTAACGACGATTTTTCAAACGATTTCTTTAACTAAATATGGCTATAATAATAGATAATACGAACAGCAACGCAATGGACCAAGCAGTCCTTGCAATAAGTCAAGAAACGCCAGTTGTAAACTTGCCAACTGAAGGCGTTTCAATTGATTTTTGCGTATGTAATTATGTTTGTGAATATGAAAACAACGTCTTCGCTTCTCTTACAGATTCGGCGGACTATAAAAATGACAAGACAAGTTTCTTAATAGGATTGACAGCAAATTCTTCAATTCTTGAAATTACTCTTGTTGGTCCTGATGATGAAACAGTAATAACGAATAATACTTTTGGACAATACTTTTCAAAAGGAAGTTTTACAAACACAGACAATCAAATTAATTATGTTGGATTTATTGCAAATTGGAATAATATTCTTTCAATTAAAGGCGCCGGCTTATATTATTTTAAGTTTAAAGAGACGGTTTTTTCGCAAGATTATGAAAGCGAAAGTATAAAGTATAAATTACAGAATTACAATGAAGCACAAGCAAATAAAACGATCCGTTTTAAGTTCATACAAAATGGAATAATTGAGAACGGTTTGGATTATACCGGCTTAAATTGGGAGGTTCAAATTCGCATAAAAGCGAAATTAAAATATCTAGGTTTTACTTTAGAGCAAGACAATTATTTGACTTCTTCAAGGACCATAAGACAAATTCAAGATAAAAAAATAAGAAATTTTGAAATTGAAACTTATTTGATACCTTCAGCAGTTGGAAACATTTTGGAAACTGGAGTACTTGCAAATAATATTTTAATTTCAAATTATGACTTTTTCGCTTACGAATTGCTTGATGACTTGGCGATCACAATAACGGAAAATTCAGATTTTAAAGGTAATTATAACACAAACAATCAAGGTTCTTTTGTATTTACAGCGGAAGAAAGAACACAAAACAGTATAAAAAGAAACGTATAAATATGTCACAGGAAACAAGAACCGATTTAAAAGCGCTCATAGACCTTTATATTACAACGAACGGAAACAAAGATATAACAGGGGCGCAACTCAATGAAATATTAACAAATATAATAGATTCCGGCTTTCTTCAGCTTGACGAATTGCGAACCGCTTTAAGTACTTCGTATGACCCAGCAACGCCGGCAAATTGGAACGCAACTATTCCGACAGAAGTAAAGGCAGCTTTGGACCAAGCAATTTCAAGAGTTGCAACGGTTGAAGATTCTATTTCAACTAATCCAAGTGACGATATTGCTTACGTAAGTGAAACAGGAAGCGACGTTATAGGAGAATACGAAATCGGCAATCCGTTAAAGCCTTTTGCTACATTTAACAGTGCGATAAATTCACTCGGAAACGGTGGAGTTATAAAAGCTTTGGGTGGTACTTATAACCAAAGTATTGCAAGTATTGCAAATAAAAACGGCTTGTTGATTATATTAGATGGTTGTACGTTAAACGGAACAATTACAGTTTCGGGAACGTCTCAAAATATAACAATTTCTTTAGTAGGTGGCACGATAAACAACACAAACGACTCGACCACTTTATTAATCCAAGGGAGTAACAATTTTATATTAGAAGGTGGTAAGGTAATAAATACAAATACTGGTACTAATTCATATAATATAAATGGGACGGGCTCTAATAAATTAATAAAAAATACATCTTTTGAGAGTCAGTACAGAAATACAAGTAACGTGAATGATGCTGTCTTTGATACTTGTAAATTTAATTCACTCAATACGGGTTTATTTCAAATAAACAATAGCACTTTTTATAATTGTAAAATTGAAAGTACTAACGGGAATGGTTATAATTGTTCACTAACTGCAAACACTTTTTATAATTGTGATATAAAAGGGGCGGCTGGTATAACAAATCAAGTTAATACTTTAGGATATTTTTATAATTGCAGAATAGAGGGGAAAACATTAGAAGCTGTAACAATAGAAAGAGCAGCAGACGAGTTATTTTTTAAAGATTGTGATATAATAGGAAATACTGATGCTATAACATATTCTGGTAACACACAAAGAGCAGCCACGACAAATAATGTTTTTCAAAATTGCAAGATATACGCTGGTACAGGAGATGTATTTAATGAACCAACATATTTGGGAACTGATTTAGGTAACGCACAAGTAATAAATTGTACTTACAATAAATCATTCACACCAGCAACAGTACCACAAAAAATATTTGAATACAATAAAGTAGAAATAGTAGGACTTCAAGAACCTTTAAAATAAAAAAATATGAGTTTAAAAATAACAAATGCAGAAGGTTTCACTATAGGAGGCGTTCAAAATCCTTCAATTACTGAAATTTATGTTCGCACTCTTGTTGATATGAGCAAACAAAAATTAATTGATAGCGATTTTATTTCGATCAGAACAGAAGCAAAAACAACTATTGAAGGCGGTCTTTTTGATAATAGCATTCAAGTTGAAGGAATAAGTCCCTTGTATTGGCTTCAGTATTCGACAGATGTTGAAGACATGAACAGCCAATATTCAGAAATACAGGAAGACTTGAAAGTCAAGTTGTTAGAAAGCCAACCGGATTGGACCATTGAAATAGTAACACTCGGCACGCTTTAAAATTATAGAGTAGCAATAATATAAGCAAAGAAAAATAGTATATTGGCGAAATAAAGGGCTTTTGGTCCTTGTTTCGTCAATTTAATAATATACTTATGTTTACTTTTAACTTTTACAAAGGAAGTCTTTCTTGGTTCAAAAAAATTACAAGAAGAGATTTATTCATGGTTTTTGTTTTTTGTTTTATTATCGCTTCAATATTTAGAGAAGAAATAAAAGAAATGATTCCGCATTATGAAAAAGATATTTTTGCCGTCGGCGTTGATGAACAACTAGATCTTCAATATATTTTAGACGATATTTGCAAAACTCATAATGTTGATTATCTAAATATAAACCTTTTTCATAACGGGACAATTTCCGCAAGTGGTTACCACTTCAAAAAAATGAGTTGCATAGCTGAAGCAACAAAGGAAGGTAAACTTCCAAGAATTCAACACTTACAAAATTGGGTCATTGAACCCTTTAAGACAAAAATATCTATTGTGAAAAAAGTTGGTTTCGTTTATTTATCTGAATTAAAAAAAGACAAAGAACCGTATTTTTCACAAGTTTTGACAAAGTACAAGATCGGATCCGTTTTTTATGTTGGTTTATTTGACTCAAGAAAAAAGGACCAAAACGGAAACAATCACTTTATCGGTTATTTATCCTTTGCTTGGGAGCATGAAACAAACTGGAAAGAAAGCGACCTTTTAAACATGATAAAAGAAAAACATAGGATTAAAGAATTCATTTTAAAATAAACTTATGGAAGGATTAATACTAATAAACGAAGAAACAGGTAAGAAATATAAACTTGTTGAAATAAAAGAGCAAGCAAAGAAAAAAATAGCTTTTGTAATTGGTCACACGTCAAAAGACAAAGGCGCTTTTTCCACATTTTTACAAATTTCTGAATTCGATCTTTTCAAAGAATTTGCAAATAAACATCTTTCGGAAGTTGGAGATATATTTTTGCATGATGAAACAATAACTTCATACACACAAAGGCAAGCCGACACCGCGACAAAAACAACGTCTTACGAATATGTATTTGAATTGCATTTTAATTCAGCAACACCAGCGGCGGAAGGTTGCGAGGCTCTTTACTACACAGGAAACACAAAAGCCGAAAAGATAGCTGAAAAGTTTTGCTCTTTAATGGTCCAAGAAATGGATATGAAAAATAGAGGCGCAAAAGCCTTGAATGCTTCTGATAGAGGTTTCGGTTTCGTATCAAAACAAAAGCCAACAGCATTGATATTAGAGCCTTTTTTTGGCAGTAATGAAGACGATTGTCGAAACTTCAAACAAGAAAAATATAAAAAGGTAATATTTGAATTGATTAATTACGTAAATGCTTTATAAAGTGCACCAAAGAATAAGTAACATTATTAATATTTTAGCTGTTTTAATTGCTTTTTGCGGTCTTGGTTACGGATTTTACACAAGAAACAAAGATAAAACAGCGGAATTCTATGAAAAAGAAGCGCAAGAACGCGAAGAAATACGCGCTATCATACAAAGTATTGACAAAGGCAATAAAAAAGCCTTAGAGGATCACAAAAATGATTTCAATAAATACATTTTGAAGAATCAAGAAGTAATCTTTCAGCATGAAAAAAAAATTGAAAGCTTGGAAGCGAAAGCGGATCACTTGAAGAACCAAAATGAATATTTGCATACGCAAACAAAAACAGATAATAACATTTTGAAATCTGAATTAAAAAGTTGGACCGAAAAACATTTTAAAAAAGATGACTAAAACACAAAAGAAAAAGTTCAAAGATACAAAGCTTGGTCAATGGCTGAAAATAAAAGCGCCTGAATTACTTTCGCAAGTTGGCGACTTTCTTCCAGATGCCGGAACTTTGGGAATAGTGAAAAGAGGTATTTCTATTCTTTCGCCGGACGATCAAAAAGAAGGAATTGAAGAAATAAAAAAAGTTGAAAGGAAATTGACGGAAATTGATCTTGAAAACGCAAGAATTGACCTTGAAATATTAAAGACGAAATTAAGCGATAGAGAGAGCGCAAGAAGTCGAGAAATACAAAGTATCAAGACAGGAAATAAAAGCGATTTAATGTATGTTTTAGGCTTTGGGATGCTAGGCTGTTATATTGGTTTACTTATTTCATTAATCTTTTTAAATATTCCGGAACAAAACAAGGACCAACTTATTCACATGGAAGGAATAATGGAAGGCGGACTCCTTGCAATGATTTCTTATTATTTTGGAGATTCGCAACGATCAGAGAAGAAATAAAAAAAGCCGTATAAACTAATATACGGCTTCTTTCATCATCCTTTATTTAACATATAACAGATTGTAAGATAATCAATTTACTTGAGGGTTCAAACTTTGTAAAAGCATTGTTTCAGCTTCTTTGATGTTTCCGGCTTGTACAAGGTCGTAAATTCCGACAGTTTCAAATAATGCTCTTGTTTCAAGTGTTATTACCCTACCTTCAAACCATTCTTTTAGTTCCTTAAGCTCCAATGCAGCCAATTCAGCAATGTTTTTATCGTCAATTTTAAAGTTCAAGGATTCCTTCTTAAGGCGTGTTCCATGGCATTCATGGCATTCGACCTTATTCATAAAGGCGGAGGCCCATTTTTGACAGTTAGATGAAGCGCTGTCTTCAAATTGATCCATCAGAATGTTAGCTACGCC
>ERZ651770.216-NODE-216-length-30954-cov-7.863750_pt1 | contig 30954 bp, 29 predicted proteins | sample MGYA00514756_ERZ651770 | MGnify/ENA metagenome assembly ERZ651770
TCAGGCTTGCGCCCATTGTCTAAGATTCCCCACTGCTGCCTCCCGTAGGAGTCTGGGCCGTGTCTCAGTCCCAGTGTGGCTGATCATCCTCTCAAACCAGCTATAGATCGTAGGCTTGGTAGGCCATTACCCCACCAACTACCTAATCTAACGCGGGCTAATCCTTCTCCGATAAATCTTTCCCCCAAAGGGCGTATAAGGTATTACTCTCCGTTTCCAGAGGCTATTCCTTAGAGAAGGGCATATTCCCACGCGTTACTCACCCGTCCGCCGCTCACCCCGAAGGGCGCGCTCGACTTGCATGTATTAGGCCTGCCGCCAGCGTTCGTTCTGAGCCAGGATCAAACTCTCAAGTTGAAATACAGTTACCTGTATAACCTTGACGTTCGAACCTCTGCACATCGTCCCGCTGTTCAGGCGGGACATCATTTCTGTTCATTGTGCTTCAGTTTCAAAAGAAACAAAAACCTAACAAACAGTGAAGCTGACCTTACATCATCGGACACCCTCAAAAGAAGTAGCCCTAGTAAGTCGATATGCAGTTGTTTGTTCATCGAATGAACCAAACCGCCCACATATCTCTTCAGATACCAAAATTTCAAATAACGTGACACAAAAAAGGCCAAATTACGCAATAACCATATGCGCAAAATGATCGTTTTATCTTTCTGTGTCTGACCAGCGCGGCGTCTCTGCGTTGCTGATAGAGGGCTTCTAAGGTTACTGATCAAAAGCCGCAAGAGCTTTTTTGCAGAAATGTCTAATTTTTTGAATTAAGTTTTTAAACGATTAAAAACAGTGCCATAATTTGACTTTCAATGACGGCTGCCTGCCGGTGAGGCATTCAAAACCCATGCGGACAGGCCAAAAAACAAGAATTCGTGGGAATCTTGGCAGCGCAAACATGCCAGCCGCCAAAGACTCACCTGCAAACCGGCCGAGGTGCCCTCATCCGATGAGCTTTTTCCGCAGCCCCTGAAGGCCTGACTGCAATCCACGACGCCATTTGCTCACACGGAGGGCCAAAAACGCCAGGATCACGACCATATGGGCCAGCGCTTCCACATCAAAGCCTTTAGACAGCATGATGAAATGCAGCCCAGCCAAAATAGCCACCAGATAGGTCAGGCGATGCAGTATACGCCAGAAGCGTCCCAGGCGCCGGACCGAGAGATCATTGGACGTGATCGCCAAGGGGATCATCGCGACAAAGCCTGCGAACCCTACGGTCACATAGGGGCGTTTGACAATCTCAGTCCAGATTTGGGTGAGGCCTTGCAGATCAAGTACGAACCAGACCAAGAAATGCGCCGTGACATAGGCAAAAGCCATCACGCCGATGGCTCTGCGGAATCGCACCAAATTGATCCGAGTAAAATGCAACAGCGGTGAAATGGCGAGACCCAGAATTAAGAGCTTGAGGGCAAATTCGCCCAGCTCCTCTTCCAGTTCATTAATAGGTTCTGGTCCAAGGTTATCGGTCAAGCCCGCCGCAATGACCAAGAGGCCCGGAATAGGGAGAATGAGGTACAGCATCCAGATCGGAATTTTGCGCAGACCCGTGTTGATCCATTGTATAAGCATTGTGGCAATCCATTTTCATTTAATAGATGCCACAATAGCCGAATGGCTGCCCCATGCAAACACCCTGCGCCGCGCTGGCGAGACGCTAAAAATACGTCGTGAGATCCATACCCTTGTAGAGATCTGCAACTTCAGCCTCATACCCGTTGAACATCAATGTTGGTTGCCGACGATTAAACAGGCCACCGCCAATCTTGCGTTCTGAGGCTTGCGACCAGCGTGGGTGGCTCACCGTTGGGTTCACATTGCTGTAAAAGCCATATTCGCGGGCATTGGCCATATTCCAGCTCGTGGCGGGCTCTTGGTCCGTCAACGTGATCCGCACGATGGATTTGATCGATTTGAATCCATATTTCCAAGGCACCACCAATCGGATCGGCGCGCCATTCTGATTTGGGATGGGCTTGCCGTAAATTCCCGTCGCCATCAGGGTCAAAGAATGCAGCGCCTCATCAAGCCGCAACCCCTCGCGATAGGGCCAATCCAGGACAGGATAGCGCAGACCTGGCATTTCATCGGGACGGTTGGCGGTCTCAAAGGCAACATATTTGGCCCCCGACTGTACGCCGACCTTATCGAGAATGTCTTTCAGCTCCACCCCATTCCAAGGCACGACCATCGACCAGGCTTCAACGCAACGGAACCGATAGATACGCTCCTCTTCACTTAACCCCTCAAGCAGCGAGGTCAGCGAATAGCGCCCAGGCGCATCGACCAAACCATCTACTTCAATCTCCCAACCAGAGGTGTTCAACCGGTGGGCGTTGGCGGCAGGATCTTCCTTATCGGTGCCAAATTCATAGAAATTGTTATAGCTGGTGATATTCTCCCAAGTGTTGGGCTCTAAGGTTTCCGCCAGAGCCGGGCTGGCGATCGAAGCCATAGCCCCTGCCCCTAAGGCGCCTGCGATAACTTGCCTGCGATTGAGCCAAAGCGGCTCCGGAGTAACATCCGCGCGTGTCAGCGTATTCGTCCAGCGATGTGCCATGGTGAGATCCTTTCTCTTGAGGAAAATATAGCCCAAAAGCCGCTTCTGTCCACTACAAGTCACATCACAGCTTCGCTAGGTGCCTGAAACATTTTGAACACTTGCCTCTGCTGCGACCCGGCGGCACAGTCAGGCAAAAGGAGAATGATATGAAAACTGCACTCATTACCGGCGCGGCGCGCGGCATTGGACTTGCCACAACGGATATACTCTGCGCGCAGGGATGGCATGTGGTCATGGTGGACAGAGACGCAGAAGAGTTGACGGCGAGAGCATTTGAGCGCCAAGCAGTGACCGCGGCGGTGCATGATATTTCAGATCCAGACCAAGTGGACAGTATGATCGCAGCGACGCTGGCCGCGCGCGGGCAGATTGACGCTTTGGTCAATAACGCTGGGGTTGCCGATTTTGGCCCGATTGAGCAAACCACCTTCGCGCGCTGGCGGCGGGTCATGGACACCAATCTGGACGGGGCATTTCTGTGCACCCAAGCGGCCACTCCAGCCCTCAAGGCCAGTCGCGGCGCAGTGGTTAATATCGCCTCAATCTCTGGTCTGCGCGCCTCGACCCTGCGGGTGGCCTATGGAACGTCGAAAGCTGCAATCATTCATATGACACAGCAATATGCGGCAGAGCTTGGCGAATATGGCATTCGGGTCAATTCTGTGGCGCCTGGCCCGGTGCGCACCAAACTGGCCATGGCCGTCCATACCCAAGACATCATCGATGCCTATCACGACGCCATTCCACTGGGTCGCTATGGCAGCGAAGCGGAAATCGGGCACGTCATCGCCTTTCTATGCTCAGATGAGGCCAGCTTTGTGACCGGGCAAAATATCTCGGTCGATGGGGGATTTGAAAGCACGGGTATTGGTCTGCCGTCACTCCGCGGGCAAACCAAGTAGCGCAGGCAGCTGCGCCATATCGTCAAACACGAGATCCGTAAGACCTTCAAATTTGGCGCGCGGAGTGTCGCGCGTAAATCCCAAAACGGCCATGCCCGCAGCCACCGCGGCCTGTGCTCCGGTGGCGCTGTCTTCAACCACCACACAGTCTTGCGGCGCCACACCCGCTTGGCTGGCAGCCAATAGATAAACATCCGGAGCAGGTTTGGGCGCGGCGACATCTTCGCGCGAATAGATCCGCCCAGCAAAGCGCGCCGCCAAGCCGCAGCGTGCCAAGGTAATTTCCATCTTGCGATGCGGCCCGTTTGAGCCAATCGCATAGGGAATGCCCTGATGATCCAAACGATCCAACACCGCGGCAATGCCCGGGATAGGCGCGACACTGCGGGCCAAAACAGCAAACACTTTGTCATAGATTTGATCGACCCAATCTGCTGGAATATCCGCGCCCATGGCCCGCGCTTGGGCACCGGCCCCGGCAATGGTTCCACCCACGAACAGATCGGTGATTTTCGGCAACTCAAGCGGCAAGCCTCTTGCGGCCAGATCGTCACGGATCAGTTGCAGTGTCAGAGGTTCACTATCTACCACAACGCCGTCACAATCAAAAATTACCATCTTAGGCAGGCGTTCAAGCTGTCGCATATAGTGTTCCTTGTGAAATAAAGCGCCCCCGCGCGATTGCACGGGGGCGCTGGTGTTCGAGAGATTAATGCACGACCACGTCTTTGGGTGGCAATCGGTTGGAACCGCTCACCCTGTCTCCAACGATCAAGCCCTCACTGCCCGCCGTGACGGGCACAATGTCACCATCTGAGACTTCACCGGCCAAAAGCATCTCGGCCAATTGGTTTTGCAACGCCGATTGGATCACCCGCTTCAACGGACGCGCACCAAAGACCGGATCATACCCTTCATCGGCCAACCAAGTTTTGGCGGAGCCATCAAGTTCCAAGCTGATCTCCCGCGGTGCCAGACGGCTCTGCAAAAGTCCCAATTGGATATCCACAATACCGTCCATGTCCTGCCGGTTCAGACGATCAAAGATGATGGTCTCGTCCAAACGGTTGAGGAATTCCGGGCGGAAATGCCCCCGCACAGCCTCCATCACTTCGCGCCGCGCCTCAGAAGATTCCATCCCTTCGGGCAGCTCGCTGAGCACCTGCGCCCCAAGATTTGACGTGAGTACGATTAAAGTTTGCTTAAAGTCCACGGTTCGGCCCTGGCTGTCGGTGAGCACACCATCGTCCAAAACCTGCAACAGAATATTGAACACATCCGGATGGGCCTTCTCCACCTCATCAAACAAAACCACTTGATAAGGCCGGCGGCGCACAGCTTCGGTCAAAACGCCCCCTTCATCATAACCGACATAGCCTGGAGGCGCGCCGATCAACCGCGACACACTATGTTTTTCCATGAATTCTGACATATCAATCCGAACCATCGCGGCGTCGTCATCGAACAAGAAATTCGCCACTGCCTTGGTCAATTCGGTCTTACCCACGCCGGTTGGGCCCAAAAAGAGAAAGCTCCCCAGAGGTCGGCTTTCATCATTGAGCCCAGCCCGCGCCCGGCGCACTGCATTGGACACGGCTTTGACCGCGGCAGATTGACCAATCACCCGCGCATGTAGCTCCTCCTCCATGCGCAGCAATTTATCCCGCTCGCCTTCCAGCATCCGCGAGGTCGGAATCCCGGTCCAGCGCTCGACCACACCGGCGATTTGATCTGGGCGCACGGCCTCCTCAACCATATGACCTTCGGCCGCTTCCGCCTCCGCTAGGCTTTTTTCCAACCCCGGAATCACCCCATAGGACAGCTCACCGGCTTTGCCGAGATTGCCCTCACGTTTGGCGATATCCAGATCGGCCCGGGCCCGGTCCAACTGCTCTTTGATCTCGCGCGCTGAGGCGAGTTTATCCCGCTCTGCCTGCCATTGGGCGTTCAGCTCGCTGGAGCGCTCTTGTAGATCGGCCAAAGATTTCTCCAAAGCCGCAAGCCGAGTTTTCGACGCCGCATCATCCTCCAGCTTGAGCGCCTCAACCTCGATTTGTTTTTGCAAGATATCGCGGTCCAGCGCGTCCAGCTCTTCGGGCTTGCTATCGACCTGCATCCGCAAGCGACTGGCCGCCTCATCCACGAGGTCAATGGCCTTGTCGGGCAGAAAGCGATCCGTGATATAGCGGTTTGACAGGGTCGCCGCCGCCACAAGCGCCGCATCGGCAATGCGCACGCCATGGTGCAGCTCGTATTTCTCCTTGATCCCACGCAGGATCGAGATGGTATCGGTGACGCTTGGCTCTTCGACCTGGACCGGTTGAAAGCGCCGAGCAAGGGCGGCATCTTTTTCGACATATTTGCGATACTCATTCAGCGTGGTCGCTCCGATGCAGTGCAATTCGCCGCGGGCCAATGCCGGTTTGATCAAATTGGCCGCGTCCATCGCACCATCGCCTTTGCCCGCGCCGACAAGCGTGTGCATCTCATCGATGAACAATAGGATTTCGCCCGCCGCAGATGTCACCTCATTCAACACCGCCTTGAGACGCTCTTCAAATTCGCCGCGATACTTCGCCCCGGCAATCAAGGCGCCCATATCCAAAGCCAAGAGCCGCTTGTTGCGCAGGCTTTCGGGCACATCACCGTTGATAATGCGCAGCGCCATACCCTCGGCAATCGCCGTTTTTCCAACGCCCGGCTCACCGATCAACACCGGGTTATTCTTGGTGCGCCGCGATAGGACCTGCATGGCGCGGCGGATTTCTTCTTCTCGGCCAATGATCGGGTCAATCTTCCCTTCCCGCGCCCGCGCGGTCAAATCTTGGGCATATTTCTTTAACGCCTCATAGCTGTCTTCGGCGCTGGCCGAATCCGCGGTGCGACCCTGACGAATGTCTTCAATCGCGCCATTGAGCTTTTGCGCCGTTACGGCGCCGGCGTCGAGTGCCTCCTTCGCTTTGGATTTCACCATGCAAAGCGCCATCAAAATGCGCTCCACGGGCACAAAACTGTCGCCCGCCTTTTGCGCCAGTTTTTCCGCCTCAGCTAAAACCTTGCCGGTTGTGCCGTCGACATAGACCTGCGCATCACCCGTGACCTTGGCAATTTTGGACAGGGTAAGGTTCAAATGTTCGAGCACGCGCTGCGGCACGCCACCGGATCGCGCGATCAAATTGCTCGCCAACCCCTCTTTGTCGTCCAACAGCGCTTTGAGCAAATGCTCCGGCCCAAGGCGCGCGTGATCTTCTCTTTGTGCAATGGTTTGGGCCGCCTGAATGAAACCGCGCGACCGTTCGGTGAATTTGTCTAAATTCATCGTCTCTCTCCTTCGTAAGCGTCGCGGATCTTACGCTGCCCGACTTCGGCACAGCCATTATGCGACCTTAACCGTTATTTGGGCATCGTCCACTGGCTCGACAAGTGCTCGGCCCACATAAACAGGGATTTTTGGCAATAAATCGCAATTTATGACCCTTGGCATAGACAGGCGCGGTTACAATGGATAATTCACCCCCAACGCGCAAACTCTGGAGATCCCCATGGCTGATGACAAATTAATTGTGGCGATGGATATGCCAAATGCCATTGAAGCCTTGAAGATGGCCGAGCAACTCGGGGATGCTGTCAACTTCTACAAAATCGGCCTCGGTATGCTGACCGGCGGTGGTTTGGCGCTGGCCAATGAGTTAAAGGCGGAATTGGGCAAGCGTATTTTTCTCGACATGAAATTGTTCGACATCGGTGCCACCGTTGAACATGCGGTGCGCGGTATCGCGCAATTTGATCTCGATTTTCTAACCGTCCACGGCGACCCCTATGTGGTGCGCGCGGCCAAAGAGGGCGCGGCAGGGAAGGATTTGAAAATCCTGGCCGTGACTATTCTAACGTCACTGGATCGTGCCGATCTCAATGATGCCTTAATCAAGCCCGGAGATATTGCCGATTTGGTGGCAGAGCGCGCGGGCAAGGCCTTTGACGCCGGAGCGGACGGGGTGATTGCCAGCCCGCAAGAGGCCGCTGTCATCCGCGCACTTCCCGAGGCCAAAGGCAAATTGATCGTCACCCCCGGTGTGCGCCCCACGGGCGCCGACTTGGGCGACCAAAAACGCATCGCCACACCGGCGCAGGCCATTGCCAATGGCGCAGATCATGTGGTCGTGGGTCGGCCAATTTGGACCGCCCCCTCCCCACGCGATGCAGCGCTTTCTATTTTGGCGGAACTGGCCAGCCCACAAGCCGAACGCCCAAACGCTTAATCGTTGATATCACCCTCAAAGGTTTTGACCTGCCCTTTGGGCAGCGAGAAAATCCGGCGCAGGATCAAAGTGGCGACAAGCGAGGTCACGGCGAATATCAGCACCGAGACCGGCGCGCCGATAGAGCCAGCGCCTCCCAAAAGCATCACCAGCGCGACGCAGGCAGCCCCGATGGTCATGCCCAAAAACACAAAGGCCGGCACGATGATTTCAAGAAAGGCCAAGGCCAGGGCCAAAATCGCCCAAGCCCACCAGGTGGCATGGAGTGTCTGAAGCATCACTTCGACCCTTTCAGCATTTTGAACGCATCTGCAAAAGCATCCATCGCGTTGGAGGGAACCAGGATGGTTTGCTTGCCCTCACCACCACCTAAGGCGGTCAGCGCTTCAACCTGCTTGAGCGCCACCTGGTATTGCGCCGCTTCAACGCCATTCTTGGCAATGGCGCGTGCAACAACACCCGTGGCATAGGCTTCGGCATCCGCTTGCACACGGCGCGCTTTGGCCGCTTGCTCGGCAGAATAGAGTTCTGCATCGGCGTTGAGCTCCACAGCGCGCTTATATCCTTCTGCCTCAGTCACCTGCGCCCGGCGGGCCCGCTCGGCGTTGAGCTGTTGCAGCATAGCATCTTGAGTGGCCCGGTCGAGGTTCACATCCAGCAATTCTGCCCGTGTCACCTCAACGCCCCAGTCATCAACCGCGACCTCAATCGCCGACTTGATCGCATTGATCAGCTCAGAGCGGTTCGATTGCACCTCGTCCAACTCCATTTGACCGATTTCCGCCCGCACGATCCCGGCCACAGTGGTTGAAATCGCCGCGTCCACATCGCGGATTCGGTAAACTGTTTTTGCCGGTTCGGTAATGCGATAGAAAACCGAGGTATCGACTTTCACCAGAACATTATCGCTGGTGATTGCGTCTTGGCTGTTGGTTGGCAACTGCCGCTCAAGAACCGAAACCCGATGCCGCACCCGATCCAGGAAGGGCACAATGAAGTTCAACCCTGGGCCCAGAACAGATTTAAGGCGGCCGAACCGTTCGACCACAAATTTCTCAGATTGCGGCACGATGCGCACACCTTTGAAGAGGACGACCAAAATAATAATCGCCAAGGCGATGAGAAAGCCATTTTGCCCCAATTGGCTTAAAGTCGCTTCAAAATCCATAAATTTTCTCCCCATGAGTCAGTTCTATATAGGGACTATATAGGGCGTGTTATGCAAAAATGAAATCTTCGATGCGGGCCGACAGTCGGCTTGCGCGTGGACGCAGCCGCGCTTCCGCGTTAGCTTACGAACATGCCTGCATTTTGCCGCGATTGTTTGACCACCTTTGAGACTGCCCCGCGCCGGTGCACGGCTTGTGGGCGGCCACGCATAGCCGCCCATCCAGAGCTCTTCTCCCTCTCCATCGCCCATATGGATTGCGACGCCTTCTATGCCTCGGTTGAAAAGCGCGATAATCCAGAGCTGGCCAGCAAACCCGTTATCATTGGCGGCGGTCGGCGCGGGGTGGTGAGCACGGCTTGCTATGTGGCCCGCGTGCGGGGTGTGAAATCTGCGATGCCTATGTTTCAGGCGCTAAAACTTTGCCCAGAAGCCGTGGTGGTGAGGCCGCGCATGGAGGAATATGTAAAAGCCAGCGCCGCCATCCGCAAAATGATGCAAGAGCTCACCCCAGCCATTGAGCCCTTGTCTCTGGATGAAGCCTTCCTCGATATGACCGGCACCACAGCGCTGCATGGGGCGCCGCCTGCGGTGATGTTGGCCCGTTTGGTGAAACGCATGAGGGAGGAATTGGGCCTCACCGGCTCGATCGGTCTGTCACATAATAAATTTCTCGCAAAAGTGGCCAGTGATCTCGACAAACCAAGGGGATTCTCGGTGATCGGAAAGGCGGAGACAAATCAGTTCCTCAAAGATAAACCCATCGGCCTGATCTGGGGCGTGGGAGCCGTGGCACAGGGCGCATTGGACAAGGCGGGCATCCGCACATTTGCCGATCTTTTGCGTTGGGAACGGCAGGACCTGACCGCACGCTTCGGATCCATGGGGGATCGGTTGTGGCATCTGGCCCGCGGCGAGGACCGACGGCAGGTCTCAGCCCATGCACCTGTGAAAAGCATCTCAAATGAAACGACATTCTTTGAAGACACCTCAGATGCAGATGTGCTCGACGGGCATATCTGGCGCCTTGCGGAAAAGGTCAGTGACCGCGCAAAGGCGCGGGATTTGGCGGGGCGTGTCGTGACGTTGAAACTCAAGCGCAAAGATCACAGCGCTTTGTCGCGCCGTGTATCGTTGCGTGAGGCCACGCAGATCGCCGATCGCATCTACCGCACGGCGCGAGATTTGTTTGACCAGTCCGGCCCGCAGGGTCCCTATCGCTTGATTGGCGTTGGCCTGTCGGATTTGGTGCGTGCGGAGGAAAGTGATTTGACCGGCGATCTTCTGGACCCCGAGGCAAGCACCCGCGCCAAGGCCGAACGGGCGACCGATACTATTCGGGCAAAATTTGGCAAGGATGCGATCGTGAAGGGACGGTCTTTGCGCTAGGGCGTCACTGGGCCGCGAGCTCTTGCCCCGATTGTCCCAGTCTTGCAATATCCGCAATGACGCCAACCAGACGGCGACGGACGGCATCGAACTCAGCGCTTGGCCGGATACGCGCTTCATCCATATAGAGGCTGCGATCAATTTCGATCTGCACCGCATGTTGCCCCATCTGCGGCTTGCCATAACGCCGACTGATAAACGCGCCGGCAAAGGGCGTGTTGCGCGCCACCCGAAATCCAGCCTCCACAAAAGCGCCGTGAATATGCGCCATCAGCGTCTCATCGGCAGCCGCCCCAAAACGGTCGCCCAAAACGATCTGCGGCGCCGTGCCCTCAAGCGGGCCGCGACTGACGGCGGAATGGGGCATGGAATGACAATCAATTAAGATAGCTTGCCCAAACTGCACGCGAGTCTGGTCCAAAAGCGCAGTCAGCTTATGATGATATGGCCACCAAATGCGGTCGATGCGCTCTTGCGCCTCTTTTAGGCTGATCTTTCCGCGGTAAATCGGTGTCCCAATCGCCACAACCCGCGGCACAACACCGAGACCCGAGGCAATCCTTGCATTAACGCCCAGGCTTTTGACACCCTCAATCACCGCAGGATCCAGCTCATCGCAGGCACGGTTGAGGTCCACATAAGCCCGCGGCGCATTGGCAACCAAGAGCGGCGCGCCGAACTGAACGGCAGGCTCAAACAAGTGATCGACAAAAGCATCTTCAGAGGCGCGAATCGCATGCGAATCAAGCACAGACTGCGCCAGAAACTCCGGTGCATAGTGGCGCCCCGAATGCGGCGTGGCAAAGACAACGCAACTGCTACGGTGGACAGGCTCAAAAAGGGTGAAAGGAGCATCTTGCATGGGGCAACCATAGCATAGAGCCCAGATTGAGGAAACAATTCCTATGAAATCCGCCAAAATCGCCATTGTCCCAGCAATTTCTCAGCTCAATTGCGATTTCAGCTTGAAGACTCGCGACCTGCTGCATATACGGCCGCTACCGGCGCGATTTTTGCGTCCTTTTTTGTGGGGCGTGGGGAAAACATCGGTTCAACGGGCGCGTAGCTCAGCGGTAGAGCACTTCGTTGACATCGAAGGGGTCACTGGTTCGATCCCAGTCGTGCCCACCATTTTATTTACTTGGGCTACTCCGCGGCCCGGTTTTGAAGGAGAAGGCCATGAAGGTCAAAAACTCGCTTCGCTCGCTTAAGAGCCGCCACCGCGATTGTCGTGTGGTACGCCGTAAGGGCCGTGTTTATGTGATCAACAAAACACAGCCTCGCTTTAAAGCACGTCAGGGTTAATCTCTGATACAGCGTTTTTAAAAAGGCCGTCCCTCCGGGGGCGGCTTTTTTTATGGCCTAAGTCCAAGGCTCACTCATAGCTGCGTTGATCTTCAATCACGACGCCATCACGCGGCAAGCTGCCGGAGGCGACCACTTCTACTTGACCGCGCAATTTCAACGTCTCTGTCAAGGAGGCTGCGTAGTCAGCGGCTTTCTCAGCCACACCTTCGATTTTCACAGCCATTGCATCCGCCTCACCATCCCGGCTGGCAATGACACGGGCGCGGGTGACTTCGGGGTGTTTGGCCACAAAGGCCGCCACTTGCTCAGGGCGGATGAACATCCCTTTGATCTTGGTGGTTTGATCTGCGCGGCCCATCCATCCTTTGATTCGCAGGTTGCTCCGTCCGCAGGAGCTTTCACCCGGCATAAAGGCAGAAAGATCTCCGGTGGCAAATCGCACCAATGGGTAGTCATTGTTCAGCGTGGTGACCAAGACCTCGCCCACCTCACCAAAGGGGACAGGATCGCCCGTGCCGGGCGTGACGATCTCGACCACCACACCCTCATCCAGGATCAATCCGTCCATTGCCTCGCTTTCATAGGCGACATTGCCAAGATCAGCGGTCGCATAGCATTGGCGGCAAATGATGCCCCGGTCTGCATACCATTGCCGCAACGAGGGAAACAGCGCTCCGCCCCCAACCGCGGCTTTGCCAATACCGAGCGTCAGGCCCATCTCATCGGCCTTTTCCAAAATCACTTTCAAGTAATCTGGCGTGCCGGCATAGCCGGTGACCCCCACATCGTGCGCCGCTTGAGCTTGTAGTTCGGTTTGCCCGGTCCCGGCCGGCAAAACGGCAGCGCCCACGGCCCGTGCGCCGTTCTCAAACATCGTTCCAGCGGGCGTCAGATGATAGGAAAAACAATTTTGCACAATATCGCCTGGCCCGAACCCGGTGGCATGCAAAAACCGCGCGAAACGCCACCAATCATGACTGTTTCGGCCAGGCTCATAAAGCGGCCCTGGCGATTGGAAGGCATAATCGAATTCTCCGCCACTATAGCCCCCAAAGGGTGGCAAGCGTTTTTGCGCAGCGCCAAGCTCTGACTTACGCAGAACTGGCAAGCGGATGAGATCGTCGGCAGAGGCAATGCTGGACAGATCAAACTGTGCCAAATGCTCATAACCCGCAAGGCCCTGCGCATGGGTCAAAAGCGCCGGCAAACATTCGGCCAAAGAGGCTGCACGGGCATCCGCAGAGCGGGTTTCTAAGGCGTCGTAAAATGTCATTGCGTGGCTTCCATCTATGAACAGGTCAGCTGAGCCATCTTTTGCGGCGGCGATAGCTACGGGTGTCGCGGAAAGACTTGCGCCCCTCATCGGACATACCGAGATAAAATTCCTTCACATCCGGATTTTCGCGCAATTCCGCGGCCGGACCATCCATCACCACACGACCAGATTCCAAAATATAGCCATAATGGGCGAATCTTAGCGCAACATTGGTATTTTGCTCCGCCAAGAGGAAAGACACGCCCTCTTTCTCATTAAGATCTTTCACAATGCCAAAAATTTCTTCAACCAATTGCGGCGCCAAACCCATAGAGGGTTCATCCAGCAAAATCGTTTCGGGACGAGACATCAAAGCGCGCCCGATGGCACACATCTGTTGCTCACCACCAGAGGTATAACCCGCTTGGCTTTTGCGTCTTTCGGCAAGCCTTGGGAAATAGGCGTAAACTTTTTCCAAATCCGCCGCGACCGCGGCCGAGCCATCCGTGCGGGTATAGCTGCCGGTCAGCAGATTTTCTTCGATTGTTAAATGTTCGAAACAATGGCGTCCTTCCATCACTTGGATTACGCCGCGTTTCACCAAATCCGACGGGTTCAAACCAGAAACCGATTGGCCGCGATAGGCAATCGTTCCTTTGGTGACTTCGCCGCGTTCGGAATGAAGCAATTGAGAAATCGCTTTCAATGTCGTGGTTTTACCCGCGCCATTACCGCCCAAAAGCGCGGTGATCCCGCCTTTTGGCACACTTAAAGACACGCCCTTCAATACCAAAATCACGTGATTATAAATCACTTCGATATTATTGACTTCGAGCAGTGTTTCGTTCGTTGAGCTGTCATCAAGCATGGCATTCATCCTATTGGAAATGCTCTGGCCCAGAGGGGGCCAGAGCGCTCTTATTCGTCTTAGTTACAACCTTCTGTGATGTTGTTTTCCGCAGCAAAGGCCGCAGAATCGGCATCAATCAGAGGCTGGATCACGGACATATCCGGGCTGGAGAAGTCAGAGATCAAAGACCATTTCTTGGCAGAAGCATCCCACTGTGCAACAGCGCCGGTGCCTGGACCGCCGTGGTTTTCACAGGAGACTGCGAAGCTTGGACCAAAGCCAGGCATGCCCAGTTCGGCCATACGCGCCTCGGTGATTTCCAAAGCTTCCATGCCATCACGCATCATAGCAGGGGTGATATCGCCGACACCGTGAATTTCCTGTGCTTTGCGCACCGCTTCCGCAGCAAGCATCGCAGCGTAGAAACCGCGGTTATAGAGCACTGTACCGACTTGATCGCCCGCACCGGCGGCTTTGCCAGCACCCACAACATATTTGGCCACATCCTCAAAGATTGGATAATCGTCGCCCACGTTGTGGAAGGTAATGTGCTTATAGCCATCTGCTGCATCGCCTGCAGGCAGAACGTCATTTTCAGAACCGGACCACCAAACACCAATGAAATTCTCCATTGGATAACGGATATTCGCCGCTTCTTGGATGGCAACCTGGTTCATAACACCCCAGCCCCACATGACCACATAGTCTGGACGCTCACGGCGGATTTGCAACCACTGTGACTTTTGCTCTTGGCCTGGGTGATCCACAGCCAGCAAGCTCACGTTAAAGCCGTGTTTCGCAGCCAAAGCCTCGAGCGTTGGGATAGGTTCCTTACCATAGGCAGAGTTGTGATAGACCAGTGCCACGGTTTTGCCCTTGATGTCGCCACCGTTGATGTCGAGCAGGTGGTTCACAACCAATGAGGCGCCGTTCCAATAGTTGGCAGGATAGTTAAACACATTGGAGAACACCTTGCCATTGGCCGCTGATGTCCGGCCATAGCCCATAGTGTGCATGGGGATGCCATCTGCAGTGGCTTTCGGGATCAGCTGATAGGTGATGCCGGTGGACAGCGGTTGATAGACCAAAGATCCCTCACCCTTTGTCGCCTCATAACATTCCACACCTTTTTCGGTGTTATAGCCGGTTTCGCATTCCACAAGCCGAGTCATAACCCCGCCAATACCACCGTCGCGCTCATTAAGAAGTGTGAAGTAGTCGGCATAGCCATCTGCAAACGGAATACCGTTCGCGGCATAGGCGCCTGTGCGATATGACAGAGATGGGAACACAAGGTCTGCCATCACTGGGGCTGCTGCCATGACGGCCGCCACTGTTGCTGTTGCTAGTCTTTTCATCGGATAATTCCTCCCTTGGTTTGTCCGAAATGCCGGGTATCCCGGTCGTATTATGAACCTGTCCCTAATGCGGGAAAGGCCAAAGTCGTAATTTTTCCTTGGCCACGCGCCAAAGCTGCGCCAATCCGTGCGGTTCGGCAATCAAAAACACGATAATCAATGCGCCAACGATGACAAATTCCAAATGGGCCGCAAGCGCCGTGTCCCATCCAAGCCCGCCCACAAGGACATTTTTGAGCAGAACCGGCAACAGAACCATAAAGGCCGCCCCAGCAAAACTGCCGAAGATGGACCCGAGACCACCGATAATGATCATGAAGAGCACAAGGAATGATTTTTGGATGCCAAAGACCTCTCCAACCTCAGCGGCGCCGAGGTAGACACTGAAAAACAGCGCTCCTGAGATGCCGATGAAAAAGCCAGATATGGCAAAGGCCGAAAGTTTGGCCGTCAACGGGTTCACCCCGATGATCTCAGCGGCAATATCCATATCGCGAATTGCCGACCATTTGCGCCCGAGCGCGCCGCGGGTCATGTTGCGCGCCAAGATGCCCGCAACCGTGAGGAACACGAGGCAAATCATGTATTTTGCCCAGGCCTCTGTGTTTGGACCCGTCACCAAATGTCCAAAGACCGTGCGGTCAGGTGCGTTGATTTGGCCAGAAGCGGAGTAATTGTAGAACCAGGCCACCCGGTTGAACAACCAGACCAAAAAGAACTGCGCCGCCAATGTGGCCACCGCGAGATAAAACCCCTTGATCCGCAGGCTTGGCAGGCCGAAAACCGTGACCACCGCCGCGGTTATTCCACCAGAGATCACCACATGGATCATGATGCTCACCTCGGGAAAGGCTGTCATGAGCTTGTAACACGCATAGGCGCCCACAGCCATAAATCCACCCGTCCCCAAGGACACCTGGCCACAGTAACCCACAAGAATATTCAGCCCAATCGCGGCAATCGCGTAGATCAAAAACGGCACCAAGACCGCATTGGCCCAGTAATCATTTATGATAAATGGGATCACCAAAAAGGCGAAAGCCAAGACCGCATAGTAGCGATAGCGATCAAATTTGATCGGAAAGGTTTGACTGTCCGCTTTATAGGTTTCGCTGAAATCGCCAGATTCACGATATAACATGCGCTGTCCCCTTCACATTGAGATCATTCGTCGCAAAGCCCCTTGGGGCGCAGATACATGAGTTAAACACGCTCAATGATTTTCTCCCCAAACAAGCCTTGTGGACGAAAGACCAAAAACACCAGGGCCAGCATATAGGCGAACCAATTCTCCGTCGCGCCGCCCAAGAAGGGCGCGCCGATGAGAAATTCGAACAGTTTTTCACCGACACCCACGATCAATCCGCCGACGATCGCACCGGGGATCGAGGTGAAGCCTCCAAGCATCAACACAGGCAGGGCTTTGAGCGCGATAAGGGACAAGGAGAACTGCACGCCTGATTTCGCCCCCCACATGATGCCGGCCACAAGGGCGACAAACCCCGCCAGCGACCAGACCAAGACCCAGATAAAACTCAACGAGATCCCAACAGACAAAGCCGCTTGGTGATCATCGGCCACCGCCCGCATGGCGCGGCCTTGCTTGGTGTATTGCGCAAAGGCCACCAGAAGAACCACCAGAATAATCGCCACAACCGCCGCAACAATATCCAGCTGATCTATGAAAAATCCGTAGAAGTTTGAGCCGCCCAAAAAGGCCGTGGCTTCTTCAATCCAAAAGCTGCCACCTTGCGGAATGCCAACATCAAGTTTCTTGATGTCAGAGCCCCACATCATATCGCCAAATCCTTCCATAAAATAGGCCAAACCAATGGTCGCCATGAAAAGGATAATTGGCTCCTGCCCCACCAAATGGCGGAAAATGAAATGCTGCACCATCCAGGCCAGGCCGACCATCACCGCCATCGCCAAAAGAATGGAGGCAAAGGCCGGAACGTGCCAGCCGAAGTGATGCACATCCGTGCCAAAAATCGCGTTGATCAAATGCGAAAACGGCACCTGACCGTCCATAATGCCCACAAGGGTCAGCGCCGCGAACAAAGCCATAACCCCTTGCGCATAGTTGAAAATGCCCGAGGCTTTGAAAATCAAAACAAATCCCAAGGCCACAAGCGCATAAAGCACCCCAGCCATCAAACCATTGAGCAAAACTTCGACACCGAATAAAAACTGATCTGGGAACATAGCTTACGCCTCCGCGCCGGTGTGGTGGGCCGCCTGCATGACGCAGCCGCCCATAAATTTCATATGATCAATCATGCGCGACCCCCAAATAGGCATCAATCACCGCCTGATTGTTGCGCACTTCGTCGGGCGGTCCATCGCCAATTTTCTTGCCATAATCCATCACAACCACGCGGTCGGACAGATCCATCACAACACCCATGTCATGCTCAATCAACACAATCGTCGTGCCAAATTCATCGTTCACGTCGAGAATAAAGCGGCTCATGTCCTCTTTTTCCTCCACATTCATCCCCGCCATCGGCTCATCAAGCAGCAAAATCTTGGGATCCGCCGCCAAGGCGCGGGCCAATTCAACGCGTTTTTTCAAACCATAGGGCAAGCGGCTGACAGGTGTTTTGCGGATATGTTGAATTTCGAGAAAATCAATGACACGCTCCACAACTGCGCGGTTTTCTGTCTCTTCACGTTCGGCTTTTCCATACCAAATCGCCTGGCTTAAAATACCACTTTTCATATGGTTCAATCGGCCGGTCATGACGTTATCCAAAACGCTCATGCCTTCGAAAAGCGCAATATTTTGGAAGGTCCGCGCGATGCCTTGGCGGGCGACTTCAAAGGGTTTCATTTCAGGCCGGCGGGCGCCTTTGTACCAGACCTCCCCTTCCTGGGGATGGTAAAAGCCAGAAATAACATTGAGCATCGAGGATTTCCCAGCGCCATTGGGTCCGATAATCGCGCGAATTTCTCCCTCGCGCACATCAAAGGAAATATCCTTGATCGCCACCACCCCGCCAAACCGCAGGGTGATATTCTTCATTTCCATCATCACAGAACCAATGGTGCGGCCATCTGCGGTTACAAAACTTTCAGCTTGGTCAAACATGGGGCGGATACTCCAAAGAATATTGAATGATCACTGCGGGCATGGATACAATCATTGGGCAGCCATCTGTTGCTCAGCGGCAAGCGCTGCATCCCGCAGCTCCAATTTTGCCGAAATCGAGCCCTTGCGCCCATCCTCATATGTCACCTCAGTAGTGGTCTCAACAAACAGCGCGCCGCCGTAAAGGCCAGCGATCAGATCATCAAATTTATCCTCAACCGTGCGACGACGCACCTTGCGCGTGCGGGTCATTTCACCGTCATCGGCGTCCAATTCCTTATGCAGAACCAAGAAGCGGCGCACTTGGCAGCCCGACAACATCGGATCTTGCGCGATGCTTTGATTGGTTTCTTCAATATGGGCTTGGATCATGTCCAATACCTGCGGGTGCTGGGACAGCTCTTGATAGCCGCCATAGGCAATATTGTTACGCTCGGCCCAATTGCCCACTGCATTTAGATCAATATTCACAAAGGCGGTGCAATAGTCCCGGTCATTGCCGAAAACGACAGCCTCCAAAATATTTGGATAGAATTTGAGCTTATTCTCAACATATTTTGGCGCAAACAAACGCCCATCAGCCATTTTGCCAACATCTTTGGCCCGGTCAATAATGCGCAGATGGCCCGTGTCCTCTTCAAAAAAGCCCGCATCTCCCGTGGCCACCCAGCCTTCGGCATCCTTGGTTGATGCTGTGCTTTCAGGGTTGTTGTAATATTCCACAAAAACGCCCGGTGACCGGTAATAGATCTCGCCATTGTCTCCAATGCGCACTTCGACGCCCGGTGCCGGAACGCCAACCGTATCGGCCCGCACCTCGCCATCGGGTTGAATGGTGACATAAACCGTAGCTTCTGTTTGCCCATACAGCTGTTTGAGGTTGATCCCAAGCGAGCGGTAAAAATCGAACAGCTCCGGCCCAATCGCCTCACCGGCTGTATAGCCAATGCGCACGCGGCTCAGGCCAAGGGTGTTTTTCAACGGGCCATAGATAAAAATATCCCCCAGAAAATACTTCACCCGATCCATAAAGCCGACCGAGGCCCCGCTCAATAGCGCGGGCCCGACGCGCTTGGCATGGGCCATCGCCTTGTCAAACATCCATTTCTTGAGACGGCCCGCATCTTCCATGCGGATCATCACATTGGTCAACTGGTTTTCAAACACGCGCGGCGGGGCGAAATAATAGGTCGGACCGATTTCACGCAAATCCGTCATCATCGTCTCTGCGCTCTCAGGGCAATTGACGCAAAAACCCGTCCACAGGGCTTGCCCCATCGAGAAGGTATAATCACCGACCCAGGCCATCGGCAGATAAGCCAACACTTCTTCGCCCGGGCCCAAGTCATCAAATTGCGATGAGTTTTTTGAGGTTTCAATGACGTTTCGATTGGACAAGACCACGCCCTTTGGGCGGCCCGTTGTCCCGGAGGTATAGAGCATCACGCAGGTGTCATCATAGGTCTGCGCCGCTTGGCGTTTGGCCAGCTCGTCGCCCAAATCTCCCCGCGCCGCCCGGCCTTCCTCTTGCAAGCTTTGATATTGCTTGAGGATGCTGTGGTCATATTTGCGCAGACCGCGTGGATCCAAATAGATGACCGTCTGAAGATTTTTCAAACTGTCGCGAATGTCGAGGATCTTATCCACCTGCTCCTGATCACCGGCCACGATAAACCGCGCATTGCAGTGATCCAGAACATAGGCAATCTCATCTCCCACCGCATCTTGATAAATTGGCACGGGTACAGCGCCAATGGATTGCGCCGCCAACATTGCCCAATAAAGATACGGACGGTTGCGACCCGCAATCGCCACATGATCGCCTTTTTGTGCACCCAGCGAGAGCAAACCCAAGGCCAAAGCCTCCACTTGCTCCACCGCCTCAACCCAAGTCCAGCTTTGCCAAATGCCAAATTCTTTCTCGCGATAGGCCGCTTTATCGCCAAACTCACGCGCATTGCGTGCCAATAATGCTGGAATAGAGACCAGATCCGCCGAATCCGTCGCAGTCAAAATACTATCCTCCCAATGCCGGTTCCCGGCGCCTTTTCATAGGCTCTGGTCAGATAATGGGACTGCGGGTTGCCAAAGGTCAATCAATTTTTTTGAACATCCGTTCAATTCCACCCAAAATCGTCATGCGAAGACCCATCAAAGGATGCAAAAGGCACAGGAACGAGGGCGGCACTTACTCTTGCAAGATCACCCGCGTCGGATGAATTTCGCCTGATTTATAACGCCCAATCGCCTGGGCTTTGCCCTCATGGCTGACCCAAATTTCATCGCCATACTCTGCGGCGGTAAAACAAATCGCCGGATTGCCATTGCGCAATTTTGCCGCGCCTTCGGCATTGGTTGTTCCTTGCAACAGATCCGTCAAACCTTCTTCTAAAGGACGCAGAAACTGGTCAATCTCAGCGGTTTTTGCAAAGGGTTCGATCTGTTCGAGGCTGACCGCATGTTCCAAATCGAACGGGCCCGACCACAGGCGACGCAATTGCGCCACATGGCCATAGCAGCCCAAAACCTCTCCCAAATCCCGCGCAATCGAACGCACATATCCGCCCTTGCCACAGGTCATTTCCAAGACCGCTTGATCGGCTGAGGGTCGATCACTAAGCAACAGCTCTTCGACCCAAAGCGGCCGGGCGGCAATCTGCATTTCTTCGCCCGCGCGCGCCAATTTATAGGCCCGCTGCCCGTCAATTTTCACAGCGGAAAATTGCGGCGGCACCTGCATGATTTCCCCAAGAAACTCCTGTAAGGCTTCAACAATCTGCGCATCATCGGGTCGCAGATCAGAGGTTTTGATCACCTCCCCCTCCGCATCATCCGTATTCGTGGCCGCACCAAAGTTTACTGTAAATTCATAGGCTTTCGTTGCATCCGTGATATAGGGGATGGTCTTAGTCGCCTCGCCCAGCGCCACAGCCAAAAGCCCCGTGGCCTCGGGATCCAAAGTCCCCGCATGGCCCGCTTTTTTAGCATCAAATGCCCAGCGAATTTTATTGACCACAGCCGTGCTGGTCAGGCCTGCAGGCTTATCAACAATGACCCAACCGGAAATGTCCCGGCCCTTGCGTGTGCGTCCCATAAGTCCCTCATGCGTTTTAGGCGGCTGCCCTAGCCCGGGCAGCGCAGCAGGTCAATCGCTCTGAGAGCCCGTATCTGCTGCATCCTCAACCTCTGGATCCGGCCCGAGATCGCGGCGCACCTCTTCGCGCTCAAATAAGGCGCGGGTGCTGTCTATCCGATCAAAAGTCTCATCGATGCGAAACCGCAGATCAGGGGCAAATTTCAGCCCTGCTTTGCGACCGACGATGCTGCGAATCTGGCCTTTGTTCCGCGCCAATGCGGCAATCGACTCCTCATAGAGCTTACCCCCCAGAGGCATGATGTAGACAGTCGCAATCTGCAAATCTGGCGAGGTGGTCACCTCTGAGACAGTGATTGAAATGCGGTTCAGTTCGGGATCGTGAATCTCGTCACGGGCCAGAATTTCAGACAGCGTTCGGCGAATAACCTCGCCGACTTTCAGTTGCCGTTGCGAAGGTCCGGATTTTTTGTGTGATCTGCTTTGTACCATGGAAGAGGTCATAGGCGCTGTACCAATAGGTTTGCAAGTGGCAAAACTTTGCGCCACATAAGCAAGAAAGGAGAATGTCATGGCTCAAACCCCCGCAATCACCATCACCGGCGCCTCTGGGCGCATGGGGCAAATGCTGCTGCAAACTGTTTTGAACAGCGATAAAGCAAGGCTTGTCGGCGCAGTTGAACGCAAGGGACACCCCTGGGTCGGCCGCGATGTTGGTGAGGCTATGGGCGGCCAAGCTGTGGGCGTGGTTGTCACCGATGAGCCGCTTGAGGCTTTTGCGCTCTCTCAGGCTGTGATCGATTTCACCGCCCCCGCCGCCACGCTGGAATTTGCCGCCCTCGCCGCGCAAGCCCGCGCCGTGCATGTCATCGGAACCACTGGCATGAGCGAGGACGATCTAGAAAAGCTCGAACCGGCCAGCCGCCACGCGGTGATTGTGCGTGCTGGGAATATGTCACTTGGCGTAAATCTTCTTACGAAATTGACCGAAAAAGTCGCCGCCGCCTTGGATGAGGATTTTGACATCGAAATTATCGAAGCGCATCACCACCACAAAGTGGATGCCCCTTCTGGTACGGCCCTCATGCTGGGGGAAGCGGCCGCCGCAGGCCGCGGTGTCTCATTGAGTGATATGCGCGACAGTGGCCGCGATGGCATCACCGGTGCCCGCAAACGCGGTGATATTGGCTTTGCCGCGATTCGCGGCGGTGATATCGTTGGCGAACACGACGTGCTCTTCGCCTCAGCCGGCGAACGCATCATTTTGCGCCATGTCGCCACAGATCGCGCCATTTTCGCCCGCGGCGCGCTGAAAGCCGCGCTTTGGGGGCAGGGGAAAAAACCTGGTCACTATGATATGATGGATGTCTTGGGGCTGTAAAAACCCGTTCTAAAGCCTGGACTGCGCTGATAATATCGGTCCGCTCTTAAAAATCCACCGCGATGCCTTTGCGCTCCCAGTCGCCAAATCGTACGGGCTCGGGTCCGTCACGCCCGCCAAGCTCTGGCGGCAGAGACTGCTCAGGTTGTGCCGCTTTGCGGGCTTCAGCTTCAGCCAGTGCGCGCGCGGCGGCGGCTTTGAGATCGGGTTTCTTGTTTTCTGTCATAAGGCTGATATACGCCGATTTCATCAGATCGCAAGGATAGCTCATGCCCCGCCCCCCGCAAAAATCAGGTCGCCCCGGACTTTCCATGGCCGGTCAAACCAACAAACGTCCCGTTTTGAACCTGCCACGGCAGGCGGCTGTGCGGATATTGAACGGTGTGATGACTGAGCATAAACAGCTTTCTGAATTAACGCAGTCAGACGACTTCCAAGCCTTAGCGCCCGAAGATCGGGCCCGCAGCCAGCGTTTGGCCACCCATACCCTCCGCCATGTGGGCCGGGCGGATCGGGCTTTGCGGCCGCATTTGGCCAAGCTGCCAGCTGTCGAAGTGCTGAACATTTTGCGTCTGGGTTTGGTCGAGATCGCAGGGCTCGGCGCTCCAGCCCATGCTGTGGTCAATGATTTGGTCTCTATTTGCGCCGCCTCCAATCAAACCCGTCCCTATAAGGGCCTTATCAACGCTGTGCTGCGCAAGGCTGTCGCAGATGTGACTGGAAAATGGGACAAATCCCCCGTGCAAATGCTGCCAAAATGGCTGCGCAATCCTCTGCGCGAAGCCTATGGCAATGGCACAATTATGGCCATCGAAACCGCGCACATGCGCGGCGCACCGGTGGATTTGACGGTCACTGGCGATCTTGCAACCTGGGCGTCCACTTTGGGCGGCACGCCCTTGGCAAATGGATCCCTGCGCCTGGGCGAGATTGGGCAGATTTCTGCGCTTGAGGGTTTTGCAGAGGGCAAATGGTGGGTGCAGGATGCCGCGGCCGCTTGGCCTGCTGCCGCTTTGGCGGTGACGCCCGGTGAAACCGTGTTGGACGTCTGCGCCGCGCCCGGCGGAAAAACCATGCAAATGGCAGCCCAAGGTGGTGTCCTCACGGCTTTAGATATCTCCGCCAGTCGGATGGAGCGGGTGGCAGAAAATCTGGCCCGCACCCAATTGGCCGCTGAATTGGTGGTGGCAAATATTCTTGAATGGCAAGATCCACGGCAGTTTGATGCCGTTTTGCTCGATGCGCCCTGTTCCGCCACCGGGACAATTCGCCGGCACCCGGATCTACCTTTCGCCAAGGATGGCACCGGCATTTCAGAGCTGATTGAGCTTCAAACACAAATGCTTAATGCAACAGTAGGACGGGTGAAGCCGGGCGGCAAGCTGGTATTTTGCACCTGCTCATTGATTCCCGATGAGGGCGAAGTGCAGGCGGAAAATTTCTTGCGCAGACATAAAGATTTCACCGTGGATACGAGCCTGCCTCAGGGCATGGATCCAGCTTGGCGCACCGAGGAGGGCGGGTTTCGTTTGCGTCCAGATTATTGGTCCGAGCTCGGCGGAATGGATGGGTTTTATCTTATCCGAATGAACCGGCGCGGGTGACATTTATCAGGGTGACAGGGTAAGGTGTTCGCCGTATAAAAACCTCGAAACACTCAATTTTTAGGATCGCGTACGCCTGTGGCCCGATATTCTCATCAACTGTCTTGGATACAGCAACTCCGGTATCGCTGGCTGTTGCGCTTGGCGGCTTGGTCTAAGCCGAAGGTGGGTTTGATCGCGACGCCAGAGCCTTGGACAACGGGCGATTTTGATCGCGGCCTACGCATTCTCTCAGGAAAAATTGTCTTCACCGGGCATATGATGGACATTGGTGAAAGCTCGATATGGAACCACAAGCCGCCATCCCCGCTGTTTGCAGCTGAATTGCATGGGTTTCGATGGCTCGATGACTTGGCGACCTATGGCGATGCCCGCGCCATGGGTACCGCCCAAGCTTGGATTTTGGATTGGATAGATGGTTTTGGCATGGGGCTCGGGCCCGGCTGGAGCGCAGATGTCACCGGCCGGCGCTTGATCCGCTGGATCAACCATTCGGCCTTTTTGCTGCACGGCCTGTCGCAAAGCCGGCGCGATAAGATTTGTCAGTCTATGGCACTCCAAACCCGTTTACTAAGCACATCTTGGCGGCACCTGCCCGCCGGGCGGGGGCGATTCGAAGCCCTGGCTGGGCTGATCTGTGCGGCACAATCTTTGGCCGGGATGCAAAGCATACTGCCCCCGGCGCTGACGGCCTTGGTTAAGGAATGCCAAGCACAAATAGATGTGCATGGCACGATTGCCTCGCGCAATCCTGAAGAGCTTTTGGATATTTTCAGTCTGCTGACGTGGGTCAAACAATCACTCGAATTGACTCATGCCCCCGTTCCAGAGGCTTTGACGAAGAGCCTTGCAAGCATAGCGCCCGTGCTGCGCAGTCTGCGCCACGGTGACGGCACTTTAGCGCGCTTTCACGGGGGTGGACAGGGCAGCGAATATGTCTTGGATCAAGCGCTCGCCATCTCGGGAATCCGCGCCAGCGCTCTGCAGGATTCGGCGATGGGATTTGCCCGCCTCGCAGCCGGTGCGACGTCGTTGATCGCTGATGCCGCCGCCCCGCCCCTCGGCCAGGAGCGCTTTACCAGCCATGCATCCACCTGCGCCTTTGAGCTCTCAGTCGGACGCTCGCGCGTCATTGTGAACTGTGGATCGGGCCTACGATTTGGTGAGGATTGGCATCAAGCCGGCCGCTCCACCGCCTCCCATGCGACATTGGCGATCGAAGGGCTATCTTCCTCCCGCTTTGCTGCGCCGAAGCGCAATGGCACCCGCCCTTTTATCGAAACACCCAGCTTGGTGATGGTGGAAAAAACTCGGGCCGTGGATGGGGTGCGGTTACAGATGAACCACAATGGCTATCAAAAAAGCCATGGGCTCATTCATGCGCGCACGCTTGATCTGCCGGTCGACAGCAAGGGGCTTGTGGGCGAGGATGAGCTTTATGCTCCCGATGAGACCGATGTGCGGCTTTTGCAGGCGGCGCAGGCAAAATCGGAGTCGCCGCTGCATTTTTCGATCCGCTTTCATCTGCACCCAGAGGTGACCGCAAATCTGGAGCCTGATTCGGCCTCTGTTTCCCTCACTCTGGCCACGGGTGATATTTGGGTCTTTCGCTGTCAGCCGGGCGTTGAATTGGCCTTGGACGACAGTGTCTATTTTGAGGATGGTCGCCATTTCCCGCGCCCGTCACAGCAGATTGTTTTGACCGGTGTGATCAAAGAAATCACCACCCGCGTCCGTTGGTCACTGGCCAAAGCCAGCGAAAACCCTCAAAAGGCCTCCTAAGAAGCCAGGCGGTGGGGCGTGGCACATTCGTAGGATAACTCATGACACAGCTTGTAGACCTCAAACGCGCATTAATCTCCGTATCAGACAAAACTGGGCTGCTCGAGCTTGGGCAGGCGCTGGCAGATCGGGGGGTGGAACTGCTCTCAACCGGCGGCTCTGCAAAAGCCTTGCGCGATGCGGGATTGCCTGTGACGGATGTCGCCGATGTGACCGGGTTCCCTGAAATGATGGATGGGCGTGTGAAGACCCTGCATCCGAATGTGCATGGCGGGCTATTGGCCCTGCGCAACAATCCTGAGCATCTGGCGGCAATGCAAGAGCATGGGATCGCAGGGATCGACCTTCTGGTTGTCAATCTTTACCCCTTTGAAGCCACCGTTGCCAAAGGCGCAGATTATGACACGGCGATTGAGAATATCGACATCGGTGGACCTGCGATGATCCGAGCTGCTGCAAAAAACCACGGGTTTGTATCCGTGGTCACGGATACCGAAGACTATGACGCGCTCTTGCAAGAATTAGATGCGAATGGTGGGGCGACAGGGTATGAGTTTCGCCAAAAACTCGCGCTCAATGCCTATGCCCGCACCGCGGCCTATGATGCCGCTGTTTCAAATTGGCTGGCCAAGACTTTGGATGTCACCCCCCGGCGCAAAGCGGTTGCAGGCACATTGGCGCAAACGCTGCGTTATGGCGAAAATCCTCACCAATCTGCAGCGTTCTACACCGACGGACAAGCGCGTCCCGGTGTCGCCACCGCCGTGCAACATCAGGGCAAGGAACTCTCCTACAACAATATCAATGACACCGACGCGGCCGTGGAATTGGTGGCCGAATTCGATCCTAAAAACGGCCCGGCTTGCGTGATCGTGAAACACGCCAACCCCTGCGGGGTCAGCCAAGGCGCGAGCCTTGTGGGGGCGTATCAGGCCGCCTTCCAATGCGATCAAACCAGCGCTTTTGGCGGCATCATTGCTCTCAACCAAACTTTGGATGGACCAACGGCCAGTGAAATTTGTAAAATCTTCACCGAAGTCGTGATTGCACCGGATGCGGATGAAGAGGCCAAGAAAATCTTTGCCCAGAAAAAGAACCTACGGCTACTGACCATGGGCGCTTTGCCGGACGTCACAGCCGCCAGCCAAACCATACGCCAGGTCTCTGGCGGCTATCTTGTGCAGGATAAGGATACGGGTCAAATTTTGCCAAGCGATTTAAAAGTTGTGACCAAACGCGCGCCAACGGCGCAGGAATTGCAAGATCTACTCTTTGCTTGGAAAGTGGCGAAACATGTCAAATCCAACGCCATAGTCTATGTCAAAGACGGCGCAACCGTTGGCATCGGCGCTGGGCAAATGAGCCGGGTTGACAGCACACGCATCGCCGCGCGTAAAGCGCAGGATATGGCGGATGTTCTTGGGCTTCAGGCGCCTTTAACGCAAGGCTCAGTGGTCGCTTCCGATGCTTTCTTTCCCTTCGCAGACGGGTTAATCACAGCCTTTGAGGCCGGCGCCACGGCGTTGATTCAACCGGGCGGCTCCATGCGCGACGACGAGGTTATCGCCGCCGCAGATGCGGCCGGGTTGGCGATGGTCTTTACTGGCATGAGACATTTTAGGCACTGATATGCAAAAACTCTTACTCATAAGCGCAGCGAGCGTTCTTACGCTGGACCAAGTTACGAAATACCTAGTGGTGTTTTATATGAACCTGATTGAGCGGGGGCAAATTAGCGTTTGGCCCGGCTTTATTCACTTTCATATGGCCTGGAACAGCGGCATCAACTTTGGTCTCTTTTCCGACAATGGCCTCGCCACACGCTGGATCTTGATTGCCATAGCCCTCGGCATTTGTGGTGTTGTGACCTATTGGATGCGCCGCGAAACACGCCCCATCGCCCTCATCAGCGCCGGTATTGTGATTGGCGGTGCTTTGGGCAATGCGATCGATCGAGTCTTATATGGCAGTGTCGCAGATTTTCTCAACATCACCTGCTGTGGGCTGCAAAATCCCTTCGCGTTCAATGTTGCCGATATCGCAATATTTGCCGGTCTCTTAGGTGTGATGCTTTTCGCCAGTGACACCAAGAAACCCAACCCACCCACCTAGACTGCCACTTTTTTCTTGATAAATAAAGATAATTTTGCACAATCAACCTCCGACAAGTTGCGAAGGAAGACCCATGTTCAATAGATTACTCGCCATTTTATGTCTCTGCCTACCACTGGAGGCTCTGGCCCGAGGCAAAACCACAGACTTCATGCTGGGCAATGGCATGCAAGTCGTGGTGATCGAGGACCACCGCGCGCCTGTGGTTGTGCATATGGTGTGGTATAAAGTTGGAGCTGCCGATGAACCGCCAGGAAAGTCCGGGATCGCGCATTTTCTCGAGCATCTCATGTTCAAAAAAACTGCAAACCTAGAAGCCGGCGAGCTGGCCGATACGGTGGCGGCCAATGGCGGGTCGCACAATGCCTTCACCAATCTTGATTACACCGGCTACTACCAACGGGTGGCAGCCGATCGTTTGGAATTGATGATGCAGATGGAAGCGGATCGCATGACCGGCTTGCAGCTCTCGCCCGATGACATTGCCGTTGAGCGCGATGTGGTGATCGAAGAGCGCAACCAGCGCACAGAAAGCGCGCCGACTTCTTTGTTCAGCGAACATTTGCAAGCCGCTCTATTCCTGAACCACCCCTATGGCGTGCCGGTCGTTGGCTGGATGCATGAGTTGCAAGCTCTAAATTATGACGACGCAATGGCGTTTTACAAACAGCATTACGCCCCAAATAATGCCATTTTAGTGGTGGCGGGCGATGTCACCCCGCCAGGGGTTAAAACCTTGGCGGAGCAATATTACGGTGTTCTGCCAGCCAATCCGGCCGTTACGCCACGCGCGCGCAGGCAAGAGCCACCCCATCGGGCCGCCCGCCGCGTGATTTTTCGCGACGAGCGCGTCGCGCAGCCATTGTTCGCCCGCGAATATCTCGCACCAGAACGCAACAGTGGCGATCAACGAACCGCCGCTGCGCTGGTCTATCTCGCAGAAATTTTGGGAGGCTCAGGCGCCACCTCGGTCCTGGGTCAGGCCTTGCAATATGACACACAGCGAGCGATTTACACCAGCGCTCAATATATGCCCACAGCCTTGGACCTGAGTGGCTTTAGTCTGGTGGCCGTGCCTGCACCCGGCGTGGATCTACAGCAAATCGAAGACGCCGTAGAGGCCACGATTGCAAATTTTATGACCCAAGGCATCGATCGTGAACTCTTTGAGCGTATCAAATCCCAATTCCGCGCCAACGAAATTTACGCCATGGATAATGTCTCAGGTATTGCAGAGCGCTACGGCGCGGCCCTAACCCAAGGACTAACGGTTGCAGATGTGCAGGCCTGGCCGCAGATCTTGCAAGAGGTCACCCCCGAGGAGGTTATGGCGCTTGCCGAACGGTTGTTTGATGAACGAGCCTCTGTGACCGGATGGATGATGGGACCAAAGGAGGAAGCACAATGATGCGTATTCTAGCCATAGGAGCCCTGCTGTGGGCTGGCGCGGTCCAGGCCGATATCTCTGTCAAAACCGTCACCAGCCCGGGCGGTCTCTCTGCTTGGGTCTTGGAAGAACCCGCAATCCCTTTCACCGCTTTGAACATTATGTTTTCCGGCGGCGCAGCGCTTGATCCCCCAGACAAGCGCGGTGCGGCTTTTATGATGACCGGACTGTTAGACGAGGGCGCGGGAGATTTGGATTCGCAGGCCTTCGCAGCCGCGAAAGAAGCGCTATCTGCCTCTTTTAGCTTTGACGTAAGTGATGACACGCTGTCTATTTCAGTGCGCGTTTTAACAGAAAATCGGGCCGAGGCTTTGGCCCTTTTGAAAACCGCATTAATGGAGCCGCGTTTTGACCCAGACGCTGTTGAAAGGGTCCGCCAACAGGTGCTCTCAATCCTGGCCTCAAATGCGCAAGATCCAACAGACATAGCGCAGCGCGTTTGGGCAGAGCAAGCCTTTGGAGATCACGCCTATGGAACCGATTACCAAGGCACAGAAAGCTCCGTCGCAGCGCTCACCCGCGCCGATTTTCTGGCCGCCCACCAAAACCTTCTGGTGCGCGATGCAATATCAGTCTCGGCTGTTGGGGATATTACGGCCGAAGAGCTTGGGCCCATTCTGGACGATTTGCTTGGCGAATTGCCGGCCGGATCGGCCCTCGAAACTGCGCCCTTGGAGCTGGATATCCCCGCCGGTCTGACCGTGGTGGATATCCCCACACCGCAATCCGTCGCCATTTTTGGACATAGCGGAATTGATCGCGCCCATCCTGATTACTTTGCGGCCTTTATCCTGAACACCATTCTTGGCGGACGTGGCATTGAAAGCCGGCTAACCGCAGAAGTCCGCGAGAAGCGTGGGCTCACCTATGGCATCTCGACAGTTCTGATCAGCAAGGATCAGGCTGATGTGATGTTGGGACAGGTGGCCAGTGCCAATGACCGAATTGGCGCCGCTATTGAGGTCATTCGTGACGAATGGAGCAAGCTGGCCCGTGACGGTGTCACCGCGGACGAATTGCACGCGGCTCAAACCTATCTGACCGGCGCCTACCCCTTGCGGTTTGATGGAAATTCACAGATTGCCCGGATCCTAGTGGGCATGCAGCGCCAGGGTTTGGGGCTGGATTACATCAACACCCGCAACGCAAGAATCAACGCGGTCACTCTGCCTGAAATCAACCGCGTGGCTGCGCAGTTGCTCAAGCCTGAGGCCTTGAATTTTGTTGTGGTGGGACAGCCAACAGGGCTCACAGAAGAGTAGCAGAATCGGATGAGAGCATGCTATAGATTGTAGCATGCTCAAACCTGACCCCAATATAAGCCAAAGCCAACCCATCATTCGGCAATTGAATGAAACTGCAATCAATCAAATTGCAGC
>ERZ651770.218-NODE-218-length-30845-cov-5.052782_pt1 | contig 30845 bp, 13 predicted proteins | sample MGYA00514756_ERZ651770 | MGnify/ENA metagenome assembly ERZ651770
TAGAGTAGAGTATACCGTATAGCGCACATCTTGTTGTGTTGAAATGTTTATGATGTCTCTTGTTGGATTAGGGTACAAAATTGCATGACTTACATTCTCTTGTGTATCTAAAACTTCACACTCAAAACTACTTTCTGTGTTTGACGCCTCTTGAGGATTGTCTAACAAATCTTCTGTCAGTAAAGAGCAATAGCAATCGTTTTGATCTACATACAATTTAAACCATGATAATGCAATTTTACCAACACTTGAATTGCCTCCCTCTGGTGTATTTGCCACAGAATGATTGCCGTTTTCTATTTCAAATAAAAGCTTGTTTGTGCTCTCAGGGGTATTGTCATAATGAATGTTGGCATGAATCCCTGGAGGCGCTACAGCATCATTTTGGCCACTAAAAATTACCACAGCACTCTCGTGGTCTAGATCTGGATTGGGAAGCCAAGGGCATAGCGCCACGACTCCCTTAATACTATTGTCTAAAACAGCAGCACGTTGTGCTCCTCCGCCTCCCATAGACCAGCCGCTAACGGCAAATTTATCTTCATCTATAGCCCCAAGAAGTGGTGAGGCATTTCTAGTGTTTTCTTCTCGTAGTGTTTCTAGGGCATCCAATAAGGCTTCTGCTCTGGCTTCTGGAAAATCATAAATAGAATTAGTTCCAATAATAATAGTAACAATACCATGAGAGGCATAAAATGGCCCCCAGGCCTCTACACTCTCTGGCGAGGCGGTAAAACCTGGAACAATAGCGATACTAGCATAGGGTGGTGTAGCATTTGTAGGATAATAAACTGTGGCACCAAAATAGTCCGGGCCATTACGAAGTCCATCTGCCTCTGTTAGTGTGGCAACATCATAAACACCTGGGTTGCTTAGGCTCTCAATGGTGATCTCCTCGCACTGAGAATGTACCATTGTACTGGATAGCAATACAGCCAATAAAACAACTGCTTTTGTATATAGTTCTCTCATCTTATTTTAGTATAATATTTTTAACAACGTATTTTTTAATGTGCCTGTAGCCAATTCTCACCCTCTCCTAGTTCAACATCAAGAGGCACCGCGAGTGTATAAGCATTTTCCATTTCAGTTTTAATGAGTGTTTTCATTTCAGAGAGTTCTGGCTTGTACACATCAAAAACCAGTTCATCATGAACCTGCAGGAGCATCTTGGTTTTATAGCCACCTTTTTCTAATTTTTCATGAATGTTTATCATGGCAATTTTAATAATATCTGCCGCGCTTCCTTGAATGGGAGCATTGACGGCATTACGCTCTGCTCCGCCACGCACTATGGCGTTGGAACCGTTAATGTCTTTTAAATATCTGCGACGGCCTAAAACTGTTTGTACATAGCCATTGTCTCTTGCAAAATCTACCAATTCGCTCATGTAATTACGCAATTTCGGGTAGGTGCTATAGTAGGTGTCAATGAGTTCCTTTGCCTCACCTCTTGAAAGATCTGTTTGGTTGCTTAGTCCAAAGGCAGAAACGCCGTAGATAATACCAAAGTTTACAGTTTTGGCATTACTTCGTTGCTCTCGGGTTACCTGCTGTAAGGGTACATTAAATACCTTAGCCGCTGTAGAGGAGTGAATATCTAGCCCATCTTTAAAGGCCTGCATCATGGTTTGTTCTTCACTTAATGCGGCAATGATACGAAGCTCAATTTGAGAATAATCTGCAGCCACCAATACATACTCCTGGTTTCTTGGAACAAAGGCTTTTCTTACCTGTCTCCCTCGCTGGGTACGTATTGGGATATTTTGCAGGTTAGGGTTATTGCTACTAAGGCGCCCTGTTGCCGCAACTGTTTGCATGTAGTCTGTATGAACTCTTCCCGTGGCCTGTTCTATTTGTAGTGGCAAGGCATCTACATAGGTGGATTTTAGTTTGGCTAGCCCACGGTATTCAAGTACATCTGCAATAATTGGATGCTCTTTAGCCAGAGATGAAAGCACGTCTTCTGCGGTAGAGTATTGCCCTGTTTTTGTTTTTTTAGGCTTGGCAACAAGTTTCATTTTACCGAAAAGAATTTCTCCCAATTGCTTTGGAGATGCAATGTTAAATTCTTCTCCAGCCTCTTTGTAAATGTTGGCCTCTAGGGTAAGAATATCATGGTCTAAATCTCCAGAGAGTGACTGTAAAAATTCCTTATCTAGATTGATGCCCTCTGCTTCCATATCAGCAAGAACTCTTAGAAGTGGCACCTCAATGTCGTCAAATAATTTTTGAAGATTATTGTCTTTAAGCTCTTTGGCGAAGTGCTCTTTGAGCTGAAATGTAATATCTGCATCTTCTACCGCATATTGTGTTTGCTGGTCTATAGGCACATCGCGCATCGATTTTTGGTTTTTCCCTTTTTTACCAATGAGCTCTGTAATAGATACGGGCGTGTAGTTTAAATACGTTTCTGCCAATATATCCATGTTGTGTCTCATATCTGGATTGATCAGGTAATGGGCCAGCATGGTGTCAAATAATTTTCCGTGTACCGAAATATTATACTTACGTAAAACCTTAATATCGTATTTTAAATTTTGCCCAACCTTTTCAATTTCTGTAGCTTCAAAAAAGGGACGTAATTGTTCTATAATTTGCTGGCTATCGTCTCTGTCTTCAGGAAAAGGAAGGTAGAATCCTTTGCCTTTTTCCCAAGAAAAAGCAATTCCAACAAGCGCTGCGGTAAGCGGGTTTAGCCCTGTTGTTTCTGTGTCAAAACAAACGCTGGGTTGCTTCATTAGATTTTCTATAAACAAGCGTGTTCCCATACCAGGTTGTACGGTTTGATAAAAATGCTCTGTGTCTTTAATGGTTTTTCTACTGGTGTAGCTCTGGCTTTGCGCAGTAGGTTCACTGTCTCCACCAAAGAGTGAAAACTGCCCTTCTCCAGCGCTAGGGCTTGGAGGTGTTGGAGATGTCTTTTTTGAATCAGTAGCAGCAGTCTTAGGTTGGTTACTGGTTCCTTTTGTGGCCATGGCCTGCTCAGAGAATGTATTGGCAAAGCTAGTGGTGAGGCGGCGAAACTCTAATTCTTCAAAAATTTCTGTAACGGCGCTAACATCTGGAGCACTCATCTGAAAATTGGCTGCATTAAAATCTACGGGCACATCCAGCATTATGGTTGCTAGTTCTTTACTAAGAAGACCAAGGTCTTTGTTGGCTTCTATTTTTTCTTTCATTTTTCCTTTGAGCTGAGCTGTATTGGCAAGTAGCCCCTCCATAGAACCAAATTGGCTAATGAATTTTTTGGCAGTTTTGTCTCCAACTCCAGGAAGTCCAGGAATGTTATCTGCACTGTCACCCATCATCCCTAAATAATCGATGACTTGCATGGGGTCAGTAACTTCAAATTTCTTTTGTACCTCTGGGATTCCCCATGTTTCATACCCACCTCCAAAAACAGGGCGATACATAAAAATATTATCTGAAACCAGCTGAGCAAAATCCTTATCTGGAGTAACCATAAAAGTTTGGTATCCTTCTTTTTCTGCTTTTTTTGCCAAGGTTCCTATCACGTCGTCTGCCTCAAAACCTTCTTTAACCATGATAGGTATATGCATGGCACTTAATATTTTTTGAATATACGGTACCGCTATTTTAATACCATCTGGGGTTTCATCTCTATTGGCCTTATACTCTGGAAATAATTCGTTTCTTGCCTGGCTACCTCCTTTGTCAAAACAAACGGCTATGTAGTCTGGGCGTTCTCGTTTGATAACATCAATAAACGAATTCATAAATCCTAAAATAGCAGAGGTGTCCATCCCTTTGCTATTGATACGAGGGTTTTTAATAAGCGCGTAATATCCTCTAAAGATTAAAGCAAATGCATCAATAAGAAATAAACGTTTTTTTTGTTCTGACATGGTTGCTTTGTCTTTTTGAGCGTAGCTCAGGGGTTTATAAAATAGATGTCGCAACAGTAATTTAAGATGCGCCTAATTTTTTTTCAATGATATCCAAAAATAGAAAAAACACTAGAGAGTTTTACCAAAAGCCAAAACAAAATATCAATAGAATATACACCAATAAAAAAGCCCTACACTTTTTGGTGTAGGGCTTTTTTTAGTATTCTTTGCCTAAAGGGGTATTTGAAGCGCTATGTGCGTATTATTTTAAAGGCTATCGTAGTACTTTACCGCTGTAAGTAAATCTTCTTGTTTGTTAAGATCTAAATTATTCTGCTTAGTAAAGGCTTTCATTTGATTTTGTTTTTCTCCAAAAACTTTTAATTTTTTACTCCTTGACTTAGGCATCTGGTAAAACTTACCGCTTTTTGTAACTAAGTAAAACACTGGTTTATCTTTAAAAACAGGAGGTAGTGTTTTTGTTATAGATGATGTAGCTTTTTTTTCTGGCTTAAAATCTTTTATGTGTTTTTTATACAACGCTGTTTTACTTCCTTCAAAGATAACTTGAAAATAACCTCCATTTTCAACACCTCCTTGGTAGGGCACAAACACATATATATCATCTACAATCTTTACATAAATGTCTTGAGATTTAGTTAAAACTCTTGCGTTTTCATCATCTGAGTTAAAAAATTGTTTTACCTCCATCTCATCTGCAACGGCATTGTATCTTATGGCTAAATTATCTGCAAGGAGTTTTCCTTCTTTGTAAATGTTCCCTAGTAAAAAACTTGGATTGTTATAGGGAGTACCTTTATAGGTTTTTGTGTCTTTAAAGTTGATACCATTGTTTTGTCTTTTAATGTAGTTGTCTAAAAGAAAAACATCAGAAACAAACATTGCGGTATCAAATTGTGCTAAAGCTGTGTTTAGTGTTAATACACATAAAACAACGGTAAGAATAGTTTTTTTCATTGGTATGGTTTTTATATTATATCTTCTAGCAAAAACTTTGCCAAGATTAAAGCGCGTTAAAATAGTCTAACGCTTGGTTGAAATCTTTCTCTTTACGAAGGTTTAAGTTGTTGGTTTGAATATATCCACTCATCTTATTGTTCTTAGAGACTAACAGTTTCTCTCTTTTTGTTTTCCCTTTTGGGAGTTTTGTAAGACTTCCTGTACTGCTTACAATGTACAGCTGCTGTTTTTCTTTAAATGTGTCTGGAACATCTCTGGAATATGAGTTTGCAGACTCTTTACCCTCCACAAAATTTTTAATTATCTTTTTATATACAGTAAGCTCAGCACCTTGGGAAATCACCATAAAGTATCCTGCTTTTTGATTTTTGTCTGGAGATATAAGGTACACAAAATCATCATTTAAAATACGTACAGAGATGTTTTGATCTGCTTTGATGACATTGGCAACAGTAGTTGAGGTGCTAGTGTTTGCCTTTAATTCTATTTCTTCTGCCTGGACATTATACCTAAGAGCAACATTACTAGCCACTAATCTGCCGTATTTATATACAGACCCTATTTGAAACTCTTTATTTGCGTATATGGATCCCATGGTATTTTTGTAGCCCTTGAAAACCGGTGTTGTTTTCGAGGATAAATAGTCATTATCTAATGTTTGGTCATTGGTCATACTTTGGGAAAGCATGTTTAAAGACACAAGAAGTGATACTAATACTAGAAAATTATTTTTTATTAATGACATAGTTTATTTTTAAAAACAAGCTCAAAACTAATATTTCAAGCTTTTAATTGTGTTAAATTATTGTTATTGTTTAAGGATACTTGATGCTTTTTAAGCAGCTGCAAATAAAAACAAAACCTGTAAGGCAGCAATTACTTTGTGCGTTTTTTGTGAGATAATTTTTGTGATCTATTGTCTTTTTTAAAGCTCAATTAAATCTATGGCTTTTGTAACTTCTGTCTCGGGCATTTTACACGCGTTATTGACACAAACATAAACAAAGGTCTCATTTTCTATAAAACGCTGTTCTAGAAGTGGGCTGTTGCCCGCTTTTGTGCTACCTGCAACAAGTTTGTTTGGCAAATAGTACTGATGAATTTCTTTCACTTTTTGCTGCGCATCTTCTCCTACAACAACAATTTCATAAAAGCTGTTTTGAAAATTAGCCAATAAGTCCAACCAGTTAGAAAACCCTGATGGGTATTTTTCTATCTCTGGGAGCACATTTTTAAGCATTTGAGAAGCGGTAGCGTTGTAGGTTTGGTTGTCAAAATGATGTGACAACACATATAAGTTTTTTGCCATCATAGAGTTGGATGCTGGAATTACATTGTCTCTGTATTCAAAACTTCTTGTAATTAAAGACGTATCCTGGTCATTGGTGAAATAAAACAGTTGTTTTTCTGAATCAAAGAAATGCCCGTAGGTGTAGCTTGTTAGTTCATTGGCAATTAAGAGCCACTGATCATCCAAGGTAATTTCATACAAGCCAATAAAGGCATCTATTACCGCGGCATAATCTTCTAGATATCCATTAATAGTGCTTTTCCCATCCTTATGGCTATGAAACAAAGCGCCAGAAGTTTGCCATTGTTTAGACTTTATAAAATGTGCGTTTTTTAGAGCAGCCTGCAAGTATGCTGGCTCTTGAAATGCTTTATAAGCATCTACATATCCTTTAAGCATAAGCCCATTCCAGGAGGTTAGAATTTTATCATCCAGTCTTGGTTTATCTCGTTTATTTCTGTAACTAAGAAGTGCTTTTCTCCAAGCTTCTTTTTTGTTTTGTAATTCTTGATTGGTAATGCCAAACGCTGCGCACACCTCAGGGTCACTTTTAGAGCGTATTAGAACATAATGATTGTTCTCCCATAATCCAAAAGAATTAATATTGTAATAGGTTGAGAATAATTCAACATCTTCTCCAAGTTCTTTCGTAAGTTCCTCTTTGGTGAACACATAATAGGCTCCCTCTTCAAGATCTCCATCCTGCGTGAGGCTATCTGCGTCAAAGGAAGAGTAAAAGGCACCTTCACTATTTGTGCATTCTCTAGCAACAAACGCAAGAGTTTGAGTTACCACTTCTTTGTATAAATTATCTTTAGTTGCTAAATAGGCGTTGCTGTAGAGGCTGACCATCTGTGCATTGTCATACAGCATTTTTTCAAAGTGAGGAACATGCCATTTTTTATCTACACTATATCTTGAGAAACCACCTCCAATATGATCATATATTCCGCCATAAGCCATCTTGTTTAGGGTAGTGGTAACATATTGAAGTAGGCCTGTATCTTTGCTTTGTTTTGCCTTTCGCAGAAGATAAGAAATGGTATTTGGCATCATAAATTTAGGAGCTCTGTTTGGGCCTCCAAATGTGTTGTCAAAAGATGCTTGCCATTGGCTTAAAATTTCATTGGTATTGTAGTTTTTTAAATCTACATTTTCCTCATTTAAAGGAAGAAGATCCATGCTTTTTATACCTTCTTCAAGATTGTTTGCAACCTCAAATAACCTTTCTGGGTTTTGGGTGTATATTTTTTGCATTTGTTCTAAGGCATTTACCCAATCCTCTTTTTTAAAATAGGTACCTCCCCAAACAGGTCTTCCATCTGGAAGTGTTATAACATTAAGTGGCCATCCTGCACTACCGGTTAATAGCTGAACCGCATTAATATAGATTTGATCTACATCTGGACGCTCTTCTCTGTCTACCTTAACATTGATGTAGTTTTTGTTCATTACAGCGGCAACTGCACTATCCTCAAAACTCTCTCGCTCCATAACATGGCACCAATGACAGGCAGCATATCCTATGCTAACAATCATGAGTTTTTTATCCTTTTTTGCAGCCTCCAATGTTTGGTCATTCCAAGCTCTCCAATCTACAGGGTTGTGCGCGTGCTGTAATAAATAAGGACTTGTTTCTTGGGCAAGTAGGTTGGTGTATTGATGTATGTCCACGGCGTCTTTTTTTGAAGTATTACAAGAAAAAAATAAAATCGAACAAAGTAAAATCAAATAAAGTTGTTTCATCTATACTTGGGTTTAATAAATTTTATAAACAAAAATACACTTTTTGAAATTTCAAATTATAGTATTATACATCTATTGTGTTTGTAAGCGATACAATATTAGCCATTAACCGCCTCTACGGTTTCAACTCGGCCAGGCATCATTTCTTGAAGCATGGTTTGAATACCGTTTTTTAAGGTAACGGTTGCCGAGGGACAACCACTGCATGCCCCTTGCAAGATGACATGCACGGTTTTAGTGTCTTTTTGATAGGAGTCAAAGGCAATGTGCCCACCATCACTTGCTACAGCTGGTTTGATGTACTCATCAAGAATGTCAACAATCTCCTGCTCAATATTGCTGTATGTCTTGTCGTTTTTTTCTAGAGAAACAGGCGTTTTTTTCTTGTCATTTGCTGGTGTAACCTCTTTCTTGCTTTGCAAAAAAGCATCATTAAAAATAACTTTACCCTCTTCTATGAAGGTTCTTATAAATGAGCGTAGTTCATTAGAAACTTCTGTCCATTCAACCACATTGTATTTTGTTATAGATACATAGTTTGCGCTAATAAAAACCTCTTTTACAAAAGCAAAAGAGAAGAGTGCTTTCGCTAGTGGTGCCTCTACAGCATCTTCTATAGATTTAAACTCAAAAACGCCATCAGCTAAGGGTTTGTTTGCAACATACTTCATCACCCCTGGGTTTGGAGTACTTTCTGCATATACTGTTACGGGTACTTTTTTTGATGTTTCTTCTTGGGTGATTACCTCTTTGTCACTATTTAGGTAATCTGCAATAGATTGTGCTACTTCGTCCTGCACAGATGGCCAATCAACAATATTAAATTTTTCAATAGCAACAAAATTTTGAGATATATAGACTGTTTTCACAAAGGGAAGGTAAAACAATTCTTGAGCCAAAGGGCTTGGTTTTGCTTGGTCTATGTTGGAGAACTCATAACTTTTCGCTTGTGTTAAAAACGAATTTGTAACAAACTTCACAATATTTTCGTTATTTGTTGGTTGTACAGTTATGTTAAATTGGTTCATAGTGTGAATTTTGTGTGATTTTTTTTTGCAAAAATACCGAAAGAAAATCATTGTAATGAATATATTTGACCTCATATTGATATGTCAATGAAAAAAATACTACCCTTTATATTTGCGCTCTATTGTTCTTTGGGTATTGGTCAGATAACCATAGATGAAACTTTTACGGCTCAAGAATTAATTCAAGACATCCTTATTGATTCTCCATGTGCTGAGGTTACTAATGTTGGCCAACGTACTGGGACAGATTTTGGTAATGTAAACGGGATTGGTTATTTTAACGCAAACGGCTCAAATTTTCCTTTTTCTGATGGTATTATTTTAATGACGGGTGATGTTTCTCAGGCATCTGGACCCAATAATACTGGTGTAACCCTAAGTGGTGGTGACGCATCATGGCCCGGAGACGCAGATTTAGAGGCAAACACCACTGCAACAGCTACCAATAACGCCTCTGCCATTCAGTTCAATTTTGTGCCACAAATTCCTCAGATAAATTTTAATTTTATTTTAGCCTCTGAAGAATATAATAGAAATTTTGAATGTTCTTTTTCTGACGCTTTCGCATTTATTCTCACAGATCAAATAACGGGTGTTGTTCAAAATCTTGCGGTATTACCTGGCACCACAACTCCAATAGAGGTTACAAATGTTAGGTATGGTATCCCGGGGCAGTGTGAAGATATAAATACAGAATATTTTCAACAATATAATTTTGATGTTCAAGGTTTGCCTTCAGTAAATGCGGCAGACTCTCCTATATACCTCAATGGCCAAACCGTTCCTTTAACAGCGGTAGGAAATGTAATTCCAGGAAATGGGTACAATATAAAATTAGTTATCGCAGATGAAACAGATTCTGCATTTGATGCTGCCGTATTTCTTGAAGGTGGCTCTTTTAATATTGGAGTAAACCTTGGCCCAGATGTTACCATTGAGCTAGGAACTGCTTTGTGTGAAGGTGAAACATTAGAGATAGGTTTATCTGGCCTAGGGGGTCCTCCAGATGGGAGTACCTATCAATGGTTTATTTTCAATCCTGTTACTTTGGTATTTGATATTATTCCAGGAGAAACAAATGCCACGCTAGAGGTAACAGTTTCTGGAACCTATCAAATAGAAGTTACCAATGATGATTCTGGTTGTTCTGGTACCGATGATATTGTAGTTGAGTTTGCCCCACAGCCAATAGCAAACCAACCAATCAACTTGTTTCAGTGTGATGATGGATCTCAAATGGGGGTTTTTGATCTTACCATTAATGATGCGGTTGTTTTGGGCGCTCAAGACCCTATTTTGTTTACAGTAAAATACTATGAAGATTTCACAGACTCTCAAGCAGGTGTAAATGAAATTCTTACGCCCAATGCCTTTCTAATTACCGCACCACCTTTACAAACAATTTTTGTGCGTATAGAAGATTTAGGCGGAATATGTTTTGCTTTAGAAGATTTTACAATTAATTATTCCCAACCTTTTGTTGCGGAACTTACTGATGAAGGATTTTGTGATGGTGACTCCAGCGGTATAGTTGCTGTTAATTTACCAGATCTTAAAGATATTGAGGTTCTCAATGGTCTTGATCCTCTGCTGTATGACATTACCTATCACAATACACTTGATGATGCTAATACAGATGTAAACCCATTGCCAGGAATTTACAATGTAACTGGACCTGTTGAGACAATTTTTGTGCGTATTGAAAGTGTCTTTGACCAGCTTTGTTTTGATACAGGAAGCTTTGATATTACTATTTATTTAGCGGCTACCGCTATTACCCCAACCAAGTATAACATTTGTGACGCGTTACCCAACGATGGTTTTGGCACCTTTGATTTAACGACTAAAGATTTGGAGATTACCGGTGGTAATCCAGATGCAGTGGTGTCTTACTACATTACTTTTGCCCAGGCTCTTGCAGGAACTCCTGCTATTGCTCCTGCAGATGCATTTATTAACACGGTGCTTGGTTTCCAAGTTGTATATGCAAGGGTAGATAATATAAATGCCACAGATTGTTCTAACATCGTAGCATTAGAGTTGCAGGTTAATGATGCTCCTGCCATCACAGATCCAATTACTGATTATTTTGTGTGTGATTTGGACGGTAACGGTATTGAGACTTTTGATTTAACGAGCAAGGATGCTGAGATTTTAAATTCTTTGGTAGATGTTACCTTAACCTACCATGAGAGTTTTGCAGATGCAGAAGCTGGGTTGTTTCCTATCACCCCTGCTACGGGGTATGTAAGTCCATCAGCTACTATTTGGGTACGCGCTGTAAATTATGAGGATGGCGATATTTCTAATGATGCTTTGTGTGTTACTATAGGACAGTTTGATTTGATTATAGGAGAGACTCCTTCATTTAATGTTATTCCAGAGATTGAAGCGTGTGATGATGAGATTGCAGATGGTATTACTGAGTTTGATTTAAACAGTTATAATGAGATTATCACCGGTGGTAATCCAGATGTTACTGTCACGTACCATGCCACCCAGGAGTTTGCCCAAGCTGGTTTTCCTGCCTTGCCTGTATTTTACACCAACACGACCAATCCTGAAGATATTTGGGTACGTGTTAGTGATGTAAGTGGTTGTTATGGTGTATTTATGAGTTCTTTGGTTGTGGTTCCACGTCCAGAGATATTTGAGCCATTGCCACTTATATACTGTGATGATGACAACGATGGTTTTGGGACCTTTATCTTAACGGATGCTGATGAGCAGGTAGTAGGAGGTAACCCTGCGGGTAACCTAGTTGTTAGTTACCACGTTACATTATCTGATGCTATCAACGGTGTATTGCCTTTAGTTAGTCCTTATGATAATGAGGTTCCTTTTGATCAGATTATCTATGTTCGATTGTTTGATATTGCTTCGGGATGTTATAACACCACGATTTTGCATTTACTAGTAGAGGAGCGTCCAGCCATTACCGACCCACAGCCTTTGGTTGTTTGTGATACAGATGGAGATGGCATTGCTGTTTTTAATTTAACCTCTGCAGAGCCTGATATACTTCAAGGCTTAACGGGCGGTCCTTATGTTGTGTCTTACTTTACAGACATGGCCATGACTAGTGCTATTGTAAACCCTTTTAGTTTCAGCAATAGTGTGAACCCTCAGACGATATATGTAAGTGTTAGTGATACCAATAATGATTGTGAGAGTTTCACTACCTTAGAGCTTCGTGTTGAGATTCCTCCACTGCTTGTGAATCCAACACCACTGGAGCTTTGTGACCAGACCGATATTCTAGGTCCTGATGATGAGCTGGAGATTTTTGATTTAACCAGTAGGATTGCAGAGATAACAGCAGGTGATTTAGGTGTATCTATTAGCTTTTTTGAGAGTTTTGCAGATATGCAAGCAAACACCAACGCTATTGCAGATCCAACAGCCTACCAAAATATCATTGGCGGAGTTGTTCAAAACCCTCAGACGATATGGATACGCGCCCAGGATGTGAACACCTCTTGTGTTGTAGATACAGGTGTGGTAACCTTAGATTTGATTGTCAATCCACTTCCTTCACCAATCACTCCAACGCCACTAGAGATTTGTGATATAGACAATGATGGTTTTGGCGCCTTTACCTTGACAGATAAAGACATTGAGATTATTGGTAATGAGCCAGGAGTAATCGTTAGCTACCACGAGACGCTCAGTGATGCTGAGAATAACATATTCCCAATAGGGAGTCCTTACCAAAACATAGTAGCCAATCTTCAGGTTGTTTATGTACGCGCTACCTATGATGATGTTCCACCTGCGTTAGGTACAGGTTGCTGGCGTGTTGTGGAGTTGGAGCTTATCGTAAACCCAACACCTATAGTTCCTTTAGATTTAGAACCTATTATAGCCTGTGATCCAGATATGGATGGTTTTGAGGTGTTTGATCTCACCCAGCGTGCTTCTGATATTTACGGTACACAAGATACCACTCAGTATGTATTAAGTTACTATTTAAGTGAGGTAGCTGCCACAGCAGGTACTCCAGCTATTGCAAGTCCAAACACTTTTACCAATACGATAACTCCACTACAAACTATTTGGATCCGCTTGGAGAATGTAGATAGTGGCTGTTTTAAGTTGGGCAGTTTTGATATCCAGGTTGTTGATGGGCCCCAGGTTGTACAACCCAACGCGTTTAACAAGTGTGATGATTTAGGAGAACCCTTTGATGGTATTACGACCTTTGATTTAACAACTCAGGATGCTATTATTACAGCAGGCGAGCCGTCTGTAGGAGTACAGTATTACGAGACCCTTGCCAATGCGCAGGACGATATTGATGCTATTAACCCTGCTACGGCTTATGTAAACCAGATAAATCTGCAAACGATTTATGTTCGTGTTACCGATGGTAACAGTTTATGTGTTGATACAAGTGTTACCCTTACTCTAAGAGTATTGCCAAACCCTCAGCCAGAACAGCCAGATCCTATTGCGCTTTGTGATACAGATGGTGATGGTCAAGAAGTATTTGATTTAACCATTAGAGCTGCACAGATTTTAGATGGTGAGACGTATGATTTATTGTACTACGAGACAGAGCTGTTGGCTATAGATGGCGTAGCGGGCACAGAGATTTTAGATCCTACAGCGTATACCAATACCAGTAACCCTCAGGATATTTACATACGTGTTACCAACCCTGGTTCAGATGCTTTGTGTTTTGAGATAGTTGTTTTAACGATATCTGTAAACTCGCTTCCAGATGATGGTGTTTTATTGGATGATTATGAGATTTGTGAGCTTCCCTTTGATGGAGTGTCTATTTTTGATTTAACGACAAAGATTCCAGAGATATTGGTGGGTCAAGATATGGTTAACAATGTGGTTAGTTTTTATGTCACCCCGGCAGATGCTACCGCAGGTGTAAACCCGATACCTATCCCAGAGGTGTATCAAAACATCACGAATCCTCAGGCTATTTATGTAGGTATTACTAATACGGCTACGGGCTGTTATATTGGCGGGGTTCAGTTTTTCAACATTGAGGTGAAGCCAGGAGCTACAGCTACAGCGCCATTGCTTGCTTATACCTTGTGTGATCAAGAGGGAGAGAATGATGGTTTTACAAGTTTTGATTTAACCCTTCAGAGTTTATTGGATGAGATTTTAAATGGTCAAGACCCTTTAGATTATCTATTGACCTTCCATGAGACATTAGCCAATGCTATGGATGCAGAGAATCCTTTGGGAGCTAGTTATACCAATATTATCAATCCTCAGATTATTTATGCAAGGGTAGAGAACGCATCTTCTGGTTGTTATGATGTTGTAGAAGTTATCTTGAAGGTAAATCAATTACCTGTAATTACCTTAGATGAGAGTTATAGATTGTGTGTTGATCAAAATGGTCTTCCTATTGCCTCAGAAGAGGGAGCAGCCTCACCACCAGTTATAGATACGGGCCTAGATGATGCCTTGTATAGCTTTGAGTGGAGTATAGATGGTGTTGTTCAAGTAGGAGAGACGGGTGCTAGTATTATAGCCACTACAGGGGGTGTGTATCAGGCAACTATTACACAGTTATCAAGTGGCTGCCAGACAGCAGTTAGTACAACGGTAACGGTATCACAGGCACCGGTTACGTGGAGTTTTAATTTACTTAACGGCGCTTTTGCAGATAACCACAGTGTAGAGATATTGGCCGAGGGTCTTGGCGAGTATGTGTATAGCATAGATGGAGGACCCTTCCAAGATAGTAATGTGTTTGATAATGTTAGCCCTGGAGTACATACAATAACCATAAAAGACGCAAATGGTTGTGGTCAGGTTAGCTTTGATATAGGAGTTGTGGATTACCCTAATTACTTTACGCCCAATAACGATGGATATCACGATACTTGGAATATTATTGGAATCGCAGATTTCGATGCTACGGCAAATATTTATATATTTGACCGCTACGGGAAACTCTTGAAGCAAATTAGTCCTTTAACTCCAGGATGGGATGGAACCTATAACGGTAATGCGTTACCATCGAGTGATTATTGGTTTAGAGTGGAGTACACAGAACAAGGAATACAAAAAGAGATAAAAGGGCATTTTACCCTAAAGAGATAACACATAACTGTTATTTAAAAAGTAAAAAACCTCTCCATAGCATATGGAGAGGTTTTTTTCAATCTCCTATTAATCTAACAAAAGAGAAAAAACCTTTATTTTTTTGTATTTTGCGTGTAAAATTTACTTTGCATGAAAAACCTTTTCTTTTCAATTGTTTTCTGGCTTTTACCATTTTCTTTAATTGCCCAAGAGCCTATAGAATTGTTCCAACAATTTAATGGACAGTATGATTTTACGGCTTTCGGAAACACACTAAATCTAGCCGAAAATGGTGGGGGAGCAGGTTGTGATATCTTAACTGAAAGTTCTGCAGATTTAAATCTTCTACCAGGACAAAATATTCTTGCTGCGCTTTTATATTGGGCTGGCTCAGGTACTGGAGATTTTGAGGTACAGCTTTCTAGGGGTTTAAATACAACAGCTGTTACTTCTTCAAGAAATTTCGCTTTAGATTTTCAAGGAAGACTTTTTTTTGGTGCATATGCGGATGTTACAAGTTTTGTTCAAAATGCTGGACAGGGAAACTACACACTTTCTAACTTAGATTTACAAGCTGTCATACAGGGTGAGTATTGCCAAACAGGTACAAATTTTGGAGGTTGGTCTATTGTTGTCATTTATGAAGATTTAACACTTCCACTGAATCAAATATCTGTTTTTGATGGTTTTGATTATGTAGCAAATTCAAACCCACAAATAAATTTCACATTAGGTAATCTTGATATTGCAAGCTCAGATTTTGCTAAAATTGGTTTTCTAGCTTGGGAAGGTGATGCAGGGATTGCTAATAATGAAACATTGCGTATTAATGGAACCATTATGAATAATGCATTAAACCCAGGTAATAATGCATTTAATGGCACCAATTCTTACACTAATTCTTCCGATTTATATAACATGGATTTGGATTTTTATGATGTAGATGGTGTTGTTGCTCCAGGTGATACTGATGTTGATATACAATTAACTTCTAGCCAAGATTTAGTTATTGTTCATAATGTAGTTACTAGTGTTAATTCTGAACTACCTGATGCAACAATTGTTATTGATCAAATTGGTATTTTGTGTGACAATGGTGAACTCGAAGTAGATTATACTGTATTCAATGTAAATGCTACAGAGCCACTGGCTGCCGGTATACCAATTGCCTTTTATGCAGAAGGTTTGTTGGTGGGGCAGTCAATAACCATTACAGAGATTCCAATTGATGGATCTGAGAGCGGCAGCGTTTTATTAAACATACCCATAGGAACCCTACCTGATCCTTTTACGCTAACGGCCGTTGTAGATGATGATGGAACCGGAACAGGAATTTTAAGTGAGAACAATGAAGATAACAATGAATTTGATGTCATTGTACAACTTTCTGAAATAAGTATAAACATTGGAGAAGATATTACCATAGCAAATGGAACTGCTCCTTGTGAAGGATCCACAATCACAATAGAAACAACAATTGTTTCTGGCACTTCCTATCAATGGTTTGTTTTTGATACAGTAACAGGTGCTTTTGTGGTTATAGCTGGTGAAACAGGGCCCGTAATTACTGTTAATACTCCTGGTGAATACCGTCTGGAAGTTGTAACATCTTCTGGTTGTATTGCCTCAGACGAAATAATCGTAGAGTTTTTCCCTTTACCAGAGCCTGGTGTTCCAGATGCCTTAACCATTTGTGATGATGATAATGATGGGGTTGCCTTATTTACCCTTACCGATGCTAATACTCAAATTATTGCTGGCGCTGCTGGTGTATTTGTGCAATATTATGAAACACAAGCAGCCGCAGATACAGGAGATATAACTACTGCTTTGGTTTCTCCGTATCAAAATACTTCTAATCCTCAATTTGTTTTTGCTCGTCTTGAAAATATAGCTGAAGGTTGTTTCGATACCGTTGCCCTTGAGCTTATAGTTTTTGACACTCCTGTTTTTATTGACCCTATTCCAGATTTTGTGCTCTGTGATGAAGACGCAGATGGATTCACAATTTTTGATTTATCAAGTTGGGATGCTCAAGTAACAGCAACTCCTGCAGATCTTGGAATAACCTATTACGAAACTCTTGTTGAAGCACAGGCCAATACCAATGAAATTGACCCTGCCAATGCATATACCAATACAAGTAGTCCACAAACTATATTTGTTCGTTTAGAAAATACAGATGGTTGCTCTGCAATAAGTCAGTTCAACTTAATTGTAAATCCACTTCCTATATACACTACACCTTCTATAGTTCCACTTTGTGATTATGATGGTGTTTTGGATGAGAGTACCGAGTTTGATTTAAGTGAGGTTACTACTGTCACCACTGGTGATGATCCTGCTTTTGTTGTTAGCTATCACGAGAGCCAAATAGAGGCAGAGGCAGGCACTCCTGCATTACCGCTGTTATATAGCAACACTTCTAATCCTCAGACTATTTGGACGCGTATTGCCGATGCAGTAACAGGATGTTTTATTGTAGATAGTTTTACCTTAACGGTATTGGATACTCCCTTTGCAAACGTTCCTGTTTCTTTAAAGGAGTGTGATACAGATACAGATGGTATTGATGAGTTTGATTTAACCCAGGCCGATGCAGATATTATAGGTGGCCAGACCGATGTTTTTGTAAATTACTATCTCACTTTGGCTTTGGCCGAGGCTGGAGATCCTGCCACGGCGCTTGCCTCTCCTTATACAAATACCACAAGTCCTCAAACAGTGTATGGAAGGATAGAGAAAACCTTTACAGGTTGTTTTGATATTACAGAGTTGGAACTAATTGTTATTTTGTCTCAACCGCTTCCTACCTATGAGCTTTGTGATGATGATGTGGCAGACGGTTTTACTGTTTTTGATTTAACTACTTATGATACCATAATAGTTGCAGATCCCACAGGATTAGTTATTACGTATCACGAGACAGCCGATGCTGCCTCTGCCGGTATTCCATTTATAGATCCTGCCCAGGCTTATACCAATTTATCTAACCCTCAAGGCATGTTTGTAAGGGTTGTTAACACAGATGGTTGTGTTACCATAGGTACTTTTGATTTGTTTGTAAACCCGCTTCCTCTTTTTAACGTTCCAACATTATTTGAGCTTTGTGATGATGCTGTTGCAGATGGTTTTACGGAGTTTGATTTATCTTTAAAGGATACTGAAATTACGGGTGGAGATCCCAACTTAGGGGTGACTTATTTCTTAACTCCTGAAGATGCAGATGCTGGAACTCCAGAACTCGTTTTACCTTATACAAATACGAGTAATCCTCAGACGGTATACCCAAGAATTAGTAATTTAACTACAGGCTGTTTTGATACCACTGAGTTGGATTTATTTGTAAATCCTTTACCTATACCATTTCCTCCAACAGCTTTAGAGCGTTGTGATAACAACGCAGATGATGTTGCTCTTTTTGATTTGACCTTGGCCGATGCAGATATTATCGGAGATCAAACAGGTGTTTTTGTAAATTACTATCTCACTTTGGCCGATGCTCAAGTTGGGGATCCTGCTACAGCCTTACTATCTCCTTATGCAAATATTAGCAATCCTCAGATTGTTTTTGGCCGTATAGAGATTGCTGTTACAGGATGTTTTGATGTTACAGAGTTAGAACTCATTGTACTGCCTGCCACAGATATTGGCGCTTTTGACACCTATGAGCTTTGTGATGATCCTATTGCAGATGAGTCTACCACCTTTGATTTAACGACCTATGATACCATAGTAGTTGCAGATCCAACAGGATTAACCATTACCTATCACGAGACAGCTTTAGATGCTGCCGTAGGAGTGGGAGCTATACTCCCTGCAGATGCATATAATAACATCACCAACCCCCAGACTATTTTTGTAAGGATAGAGGATATTGATGAGTGTGTCGAGCAAGGAACTTTCGAGCTTTTTGTAATCGCTCGTCCACTGTTTGATGTGCCTTCTCCATACGCCTTGTGTGAAGATGATATTGCTGATGGATTTACGCAGTTTGATTTAACGTTTAATGATGCTGCTATTTTAGGTGGTAATCCAGACTATTCACTGAGGGGGTATTATTTTAGTGCTGCTTTAGCCGAGGCAGGAGGACTACCTTTACCAGATATTTATACCAATATTACCAACCCACAAACAATTTTTGTGAGAGTAGATGATGCCAGTACTGGTTGTTATGGTGTACAGCCTTTAGAGCTGCAAGTGATTGCTCCAGATGCCATTACCCCAACTACATACAACATTTGTGACGAGCTACCCAATGATGGCTTTGGCACCTTTGATTTAACGACTAAAGATTTGGAGATTACCGGTGGTAATCCAGATTATTTTGTGACCTATTTTGAAACTCTTGCAGATGCCCAAGGAGTTGTTAATCCTATTGTAACACCAACGGCTTACGATAACACAGTACAAGGCTTTCAGATTATTTATGCCCGTGTGGTAGATGTTTTATTCCCTGATTGTTCAAGCATCGTAGCATTAGAGTTGCAGGTTAATGATGCTCCTGCTATCACAGATCCAATTACTGATTATTTTGTGTGTGATTTGGACGGTAACGGTATTGAGACTTTTGATTTAACGAGCAAGGATGCTGAGATTTTAAATTCTTTGGTAGATGTTACCTTAACCTACCATGAGAGTTTTGCAGATGCAGAAGCTGGGTTGTTTCCTATCACCCCTGCTACGGGGTATGTAAGTCCATCAGCTACTATTTGGGTACGCGCTGTAAATTATGAGGATGGCGATATTTCTAATGATGCTTTGTGTGTTACTATAGGACAGTTTGATTTGATTATAGGAGAGACTCCTTCATTTAATGTTATTCCAGAGATTGAAGCGTGTGATGATGAGATTGCAGATGGTATTACTGAGTTTGATTTAAACAGTTATAATGAGATTATCACCGGTGGTAATCCAGATGTTACTGTCACGTACCATGCCACCCAGGAGTTTGCCCAAGCTGGTTTTCCTGCCTTGCCTGTATTTTACACCAACACGACCAATCCTGAAGATATTTGGGTACGTGTTAGTGATGTAAGTGGTTGTTATGGTGTATTTATGAGTTCTTTGGTTGTGGTTCCACGTCCAGAGATATTTGAGCCATTGCCACTTATATACTGTGATGATGACAACGATGGTTTTGGGACCTTTATCTTAACGGATGCTGATGAGCAGGTAGTAGGAGGTAACCCTGCGGGTAACCTAGTTGTTAGTTACCACGTTACATTATCTGATGCTATCAACGGTGTATTGCCTTTAGTTAGTCCTTATGATAATGAGGTTCCTTTTGATCAGATTATCTATGTTCGATTGTTTGATATTGCTTCGGGATGTTATAACACCACGATTTTGCATTTACTAGTAGAGGAGCGTCCAGCCATTACCGACCCACAGCCTTTGGTTGTTTGTGATACAGATGGAGATGGCATTGCTGTTTTTAATTTAACCTCTGCAGAGCCTGATATACTTCAAGGCTTAACGGGCGGTCCTTATGTTGTGTCTTACTTTACAGACATGGCCATGACTAGTGCTATTGTAAACCCTTTTAGTTTCAGCAATAGTGTGAACCCTCAGACGATATATGTAAGTGTTAGTGATACCAATAATGATTGTGAGAGTTTCACTACCTTAGAGCTTCGTGTTGAGATTCCTCCACTGCTTGTGAATCCAACACCACTGGAGCTTTGTGACCAGACCGATATTCTAGGTCCTGATGATGAGCTGGAGATTTTTGATTTAACCAGTAGGATTGCAGAGATAACAGCAGGTGATTTAGGTGTATCTATTAGCTTTTTTGAGAGTTTTGCAGATATGCAAGCAAACACCAACGCTATTGCAGATCCAACAGCCTACCAAAATATCATTGGCGGAGTTGTTCAAAACCCTCAGACGATATGGATACGCGCCCAGGATGTGAACACCTCTTGTGTTGTAGATACAGGTGTGGTAACCTTAGATTTGATTGTCAATCCACTTCCTTCACCAATCACTCCAACGCCACTAGAGATTTGTGATATAGACAATGATGGTTTTGGCGCCTTTACCTTGACAGATAAAGACATTGAGATTATTGGTAATGAGCCAGGAGTAATCGTTAGCTACCACGAGACGCTCAGTGATGCTGAGAATAACATATTCCCAATAGGGAGTCCTTACCAAAACATAGTAGCCAATCTTCAGGTTGTTTATGTACGCGCTACCTATGATGATGTTCCACCTGCGTTAGGTACAGGTTGCTGGCGTGTTGTGGAGTTGGAGCTTATCGTAAACCCAACACCTATAGTTCCTTTAGATTTAGAACCTATTATAGCCTGTGATCCAGATATGGATGGTTTTGAGGTGTTTGATCTCACCCAGCGTGCTTCTGATATTTACGGTACACAAGATACCACTCAGTATGTATTAAGTTACTATTTAAGTGAGGTAGCTGCCACAGCAGGTACTCCAGCTATTGCAAGTCCAAACACTTTTACCAATACGATAACTCCACTACAAACTATTTGGATCCGCTTGGAGAATGTAGATAGTGGCTGTTTTAAGTTGGGCAGTTTTGATATCCAGGTTGTTGATGGGCCCCAGGTTGTACAACCCAACGCGTTTAACAAGTGTGATGATTTAGGAGAACCCTTTGATGGTATTACGACCTTTGATTTAACAACTCAGGATGCTATTATTACAGCAGGCGAGCCGTCTGTAGGAGTACAGTATTACGAGACCCTTGCCAATGCGCAGGACGATATTGATGCTATTAACCCTGCTACGGCTTATGTAAACCAGATAAATCTGCAAACGATTTATGTTCGTGTTACCGATGGTAACAGTTTATGTGTTGATACAAGTGTTACCCTTACTCTAAGAGTATTGCCAAACCCTCAGCCAGAACAGCCAGATCCTATTGCGCTTTGTGATACAGATGGTGATGGTCAAGAAGTATTTGATTTAACCATTAGAGCTGCACAGATTTTAGATGGTGAGACGTATGATTTATTGTACTACGAGACAGAGCTGTTGGCTATAGATGGCGTAGCGGGCACAGAGATTTTAGATCCTACAGCGTATACCAATACCAGTAACCCTCAGGATATTTACATACGTGTTACCAACCCTGGTTCAGATGCTTTGTGTTTTGAGATAGTTGTTTTAACGATATCTGTAAACTCGCTTCCAGATGATGGTGTTTTATTGGATGATTATGAGATTTGTGAGCTTCCCTTTGATGGAGTGTCTATTTTTGATTTAACGACAAAGATTCCAGAGATATTGGTGGGTCAAGATATGGTTAACAATGTGGTTAGTTTTTATGTCACCCCGGCAGATGCTACCGCAGGTGTAAACCCGATACCTATCCCAGAGGTGTATCAAAACATCACGAATCCTCAGGCTATTTATGTAGGTATTACTAATACGGCTACGGGCTGTTATATTGGCGGGGTTCAGTTTTTCAACATTGAGGTGAAGCCAGGAGCTACAGCTACAGCGCCATTGCTTGCTTATACCTTGTGTGATCAAGAGGGAGAGAATGATGGTTTTACAAGTTTTGATTTAACCCTTCAGAGTTTATTGGATGAGATTTTAAATGGTCAAGACCCTTTAGATTATCTATTGACCTTCCATGAGACATTAGCCAATGCTATGGATGCAGAGAATCCTTTGGGAGCTAGTTATACCAATATTATCAATCCTCAGATTATTTATGCAAGGGTAGAGAACGCATCTTCTGGTTGTTATGATGTTGTAGAAGTTATCTTGAAGGTAAATCAATTACCTGTAATTACCTTAGATGAGAGTTATAGATTGTGTGTTGATCAAAATGGTCTTCCTATTGCCTCAGAAGAGGGAGCAGCCTCACCACCAGTTATAGATACGGGCCTAGATGATGCCTTGTATAGCTTTGAGTGGAGTATAGATGGTGTTGTTCAAGTAGGAGAGACGGGTGCTAGTATTATAGCCACTACAGGGGGTGTGTATCAGGCAACTATTACACAGTTATCAAGTGGCTGCCAGACAGCAGTTAGTACAACGGTAACGGTATCACAGGCACCGGTTACGTGGAGTTTTAATTTACTTAACGGCGCTTTTGCAGATAACCACAGTGTAGAGATATTGGCCGAGGGTCTTGGCGAGTATGTGTATAGCATAGATGGAGGACCCTTCCAAGATAGTAATGTGTTTGATAATGTTAGCCCTGGAGTACATACAATAACCATAAAAGACGCAAATGGTTGTGGTCAGGTTAGCTTTGATATAGGAGTTGTGGATTACCCTAATTACTTTACGCCCAATAACGATGGATATCACGATACTTGGAATATTATTGGAATCGCAGATTTCGATGCTACGGCAAATATTTATATATTTGACCGCTACGGGAAACTCTTGAAGCAAATTAGTCCTTTAACTCCAGGATGGGATGGAACCTATAACGGTAATGCGTTACCATCGAGTGATTATTGGTTTAGAGTAGAGTACACAGAACAAGGAATACAGAAAGAGATAAAAGGGCATTTTACCCTAAAGAGATAAGAAATTAGACGATACTAAAATTATGAATTTTAAAAAAACCTACGTTGTTTTACTTTTATTAGTAACCCAATTTTCATTTTCACAGGATGGTATTCCTGTTTATCACGACTACTTGAGTGATAATTTGTATTTATTGCACCCCTCTATGGCAGGCGCAGCATCTCACAATCAAGTAAGATTAACGGCCCGTCAACAATGGTTTGGAGAGCTAGAAGCTCCAAATTTACAGACACTAAGTTTTAACGCAAGGCTGGGTGAAAAATCTGGTTTTGGTGCTATTGTGTATAACGATAAAAATGGTTTTCATTCTCAATCTGGGGGTTATATCACCTATGCATATCATTTAATGTTTTCTCGAACAGCCACAGATTTAAATCAATTATCATTTGGTCTTAGTGCAGGATTTTCTCAATCTAATCTTAATGAAAGCACTTTTTTACTTTCATACCCAACCAATGACAGCTTTGATCCAGCAATTTTTGGAGGCACGCAATCTGCATCCTATTTTAATATAGATGCTAGTTTGTCTTATAATTTTTTAAATTTTTCTTCTCACGTTACTGTAAAGAATTTAATATTACAAAACAGAGACCTTTATGATCCAAGAAATGAATCTAATAACCAGCGTAGATATCTTGTTTCTGCTGGATACGCAATGGGTAGTTATGGCTCAGACTGGAGCTATGAGCCATCTGTTTTATTTCAATACTCTGAGGGTACCGCAGAGAAATCTGTGGATGTAAATTTTAAATTATTTAGAAGCATGGATTTTGGTAAGATATGGGCAGCATTATCATACAGAAGGTCTCTAGATGGTGCAGAGTATCTCCAGGGAGGCGTTATCGACTCACAACAACAACAATTAATCACACCTGTTTTAGGGGTTAATTATAATAACTTTTTATTCGCATACACCTATGGTCTTCAATTAGGTGATGTTCAATTTAATAATGGTGGCGGGTTTCATCAAATCACTTTGGGGTATGATTTCTTAGGAAACAGACCAGAGCCTTATGATTGTAATTGCCCAGCAATTAACTAATAAAAAAGCCTGCTAATTAGCAGGCTTTTTTATTGTTTTAGAAGATCTTTTCTGAGATATCAATACTGTCTTTGTACTGGTTTAATAAAAAAGTAAGAGTCTTTGATTTTGAGTTTGTAAAAAACTCAAGTTTTGGTTTTGTTTGTGAGGTGCTTAAAAGATTATTAGAGCTCAGTACAAACTGGGTTTGTCTTGCCACTGCTTGCCCACTATCTATTATTTGTATGTTGTCTGGCAGTAGTTTTTTTAGCTGCTCTATAAGGTATGGATAATGGCTACAGCCCAATACTAGGTAATCTATGTTAGCCGCTAACATAGGTTCTAGGTATTTTTTAAGCAGCACTGTGGTTTGTGGCGAGGCAATCTCACCATTTTCTATAAGTTTTACCAATCCCTCTCCTACAACTTCTATTATTTTAATATCTAATGCTAAGGCCTTAGAGGTCTCAACAAATAATTCGCTACTAAGTGTCCCCTTAGTTGCTAAAATGCCAATACTGCTTGTCTTAGACATTAATGCAGCAGGTTTAATGGCGGGCTCTATGCCAATAAACGAAATCTGGTAATGGTTTCTTAAATAGGTGATGGCATTTGTAGTTGCCGTATTGCAAGCTATAATTATAATTTTACAGCCAAGGGAGATAAGGTGTTCTGTGTTTTTAATACACAGTGAGAGAATTTCCTCTTTTGTTTTGTTGCCGTAGGGTGCATTGATGCTATCTGCAAGATAAATAGTAGCCTCATGAGGTAGTTGTTTGTGAATTTCCTTCCAAATAGAAGTCCCGCCCACTCCAGAATCAAAAATACCTATAGGTGCCTTATTGTTCATATGATAAAGGTACTAATATCAACTATATTTTTATTGTATAAAGCCTAAAACAAAAAAGCCTGCTATAAGCAGGCTTTTTTGTTTTAAATAGAATGTAAAGATTAGATTCCTAATTCTTTTTTAACATCCATTAAAAGATCAAACCCGTCTGCAAGTATTACACCGTTTCCAGTAGCAGAGTCAAGAACATATTGATATCCTTTTGCTCTGGCAACTTTTTGGATAGCCGCACGTGCTTTTTCTAGAATTGGCTGATAAATATCAACTTCTTTCTTTTGCAAATCTTGCAAAGCTTGTTGTCTGTATGCAGAAATATTACGCTCCATACCTTGAACTTCTTCTACACGTTTTGCATTTTCTTCTTGTGTTTTTGTTGTTTCTTCAGCACCGTATTGCTTTACTTTTGCTTCAAACTCTTTTGCCATGTCCTTGATAGCTGTATCATACGTTTTTTGCAATTTTTCTAGCTGGCTTTGTGCAGCCTTCATCTCTGGCATAGACTCAACCAAAGCTTGTGTGTCAACATGTGCTGTTTTTGATTGTGCATTTGTAAAAGTTGTAGCTCCGATAAATAAGGCTACTGCTATCATTAAATTCTTCATTGTTTTCATTTTAATTGTAATTAAGTGTTATATAAATTTTTAAGTATACTAATTATTTCCCGTTTGTATCACCTTGCTTAGGGGGGGTTGCCTCTTGATTTTGATCGTTGTTTTTGGGTGGTATTGGTGGCCAAGGGGTGCCATTTCTTATTGCTTGTATAGAATCTCTAGTTCTTTGGCGTGCTTTAAGTAATTCAGCCCTTCTTAAATCATAGGCTATTTTCTTAGCAGCTCTAATAGAATCACGCTCTCTCTTTCTATCTTTCATGATTTGCTCACGCGCATCCTGCTTTGCCTCATTTTCTTGCTCACGCTGGGAAACTTCTTTATCTTCTTCAAGAGATAAATCATCTCTTTTCTCGATTTCTTTACGCTCTCTTTTACTGCTGGCTTCTTTTCTTTTCTCTACTCTATTGACACTTCTTAAAACAATATCGCTAATGTCATTCCTTTTGGCAGCAAAAAGCATTACTACATCCGCAGACTTGTCAAAGATAAAATCATATTTTTTGGCCTCTGCAACTTCTTGTACAATATTAAATACTTGATCTTGTATGGGCTGTACTAATTGTCTTCTTTGTATTACCAAATCTCCACCAGACCCGAAACGATTTTGCTGATAGGAAATCATCTCATCTTCTTTGATCTTGATTTCTTCTTCTCTTTCCTCAATAAGTTCTTTGGTTAATAAAACACGCTCATTGGTGAGGGTTAATTTCATTAAGTCAATCTCTTGTTGTTTTTTGTCGATGTCTGCTTTCCAGCGTTGTACTTTTCCATCTAACTGCGTAGATGCTTCTATATACTCAGGTACATTTTCAAGTATATATTCCATGTCAATGTATCCAATACGTACACCTCTTTGTGCATCTGCTGAAAATGATATGCAAATAAATGCAATCGCTACTAAAAGAATTTGTTTAGTTTTCATAGTAATGGTTAATGTTAAGAAAATATCGTGCCAAATTAAAATTGTTGTCCTATTATAAAGTGGGTTTCCCAGCCATTAGGGTTGGTTCCCGACAATGTTGAATCAAATCCATAAGCAAAATCGATACCTAATAATCCGAATGCTGGCATAAATATACGTAATCCTGCGCCAGCAGACCTCTTAAGATTAAAAGGATCATATTCTCTAAAGCCGTCATAAGAGTTTCCTGCCTCTATAAATGCCAATACATATATAGACGCTAACTGCTTCAATGTAATTGGATATCTCATTTCTAACGAAAATTTATTATAAATATTATTTCCATCTTGTGGTGATAAAGATTGGTTAGGATATCCACGAAGTTGAACGACTTCTCTTCCATCTAAACTAAATGCACCAAGGCCATCTCCTCCAACAAAGAATCTCTCAAATGGAACAACACCTCTATCGTTGTTATAGGATCCTAAGAACCCAAATTCTGTTTTAGAGCGTAAAACTAAATCTCCAGTGATTTTGTTATACCAAGTTCCCTCAAATTTAATTTTATAGTACTCTAACCAATTAAAACGCTCCTGATCAATAGCAGAAATACGCTCTTGGGTGTCAACATCTGTTTGATTTTCTCTTAGAAAATCCACCAAACCTTCGCGCTCCTGAGAAAGCTTACCATAATCTACTCCATTAAATAATGAATAGGGTAGTGTTACTTTGGCAGAGACTTTAAATTCTGCACCAAATTTAGGATAAATTGGATTATTACCCACATTACTTCTTGTAAGACCAATAGTGTAAGCTAGGTTATTTGAAAAACCATCACCAAATGTAAATAGCCCTGTGTTATAGTTTTTTAAGTTATAGTGCTGAAAACTTATGGCATTAGAGAATGTAAAGTTATCATCTGGCCAAGTCAATCTTTTGGCGAGGCCCAAGGATCCACCTGTGATTAAAAATCGTTGGTCTTTATCTACTTCTCTTGTTTGGAAATTATAACGGTATTGTACCGTATGAGAAAAAGAACCGCTAAACTGCACTGGGCGTTTTCCTCCCAACCAAGGTTCTGTTACAGATAAACTATAGGTTTGATAATTTGTACTTGCCTGGGCTCTTAAAGAGAGTTTTTGCCCATCACCCATAGGTAAAGGTTTATAGGCATCGGCATTAAATATATTTCTAAGTGAAAAGTTATTAAAAGAAAGTCCAAGAGTTCCCACAAAACCTCCACCACCATATCCACCCTGAAGTTCTATCTGGCTTGCTCCTTTTTCTACCACAGAGTATTCCATGTCTAGTGTCCCGTTGTTTGGATCTACATTTTTAAAGTTTGGTGAGATTTGTTCTGGGTCAAAAAAGCCTAAATTACTTAGTTCTCTTATGGTTCTAACCACATTCTTTTTACTGTATTTTTGGCCGGGTCTTGTGCGTAATTCTCTATAAATTACATGGTCATTTGTTTTGGTGTTTCCAACCACCGTGATATGATCAAAATAGGCTTGCTTCCCTTCTCTAATTCTTATTTCATAATCAATAGTATCTTGTCTTACGGCAACCTCTACTGCATTAATGGTAGAGAAAAGATACCCGTTGTTTTGGTATTTGTTTGTAAGGTCAAAGGCTTCTGGATCTGTGTTGTCCTCAATTCTTTCTGCCATTAGGGTTCCGTTGTAAACGTCTCCTTTTTTAATGCCCAGTGTCTGGCTTAATTGGCCATTTGTGTAAACGCTATTTCCTAAAAAACGAATGTTTCCAAAGTAATATTTTTTACCCTCCTCTATTTTGATGGCAACACCAACACTGCGATCGTTCGTGTTGTAGACACTGTCACTTACTATTTTTGCATCTCTATATCCATTCTCTTTGTAGGTCTGAATGATAGATGCTTTATCCTCTTTATAACCAGCATCAGTAAATTTTGACATCTTCCAGACACGAATTGGGTTTCTTCTTTTAATATTTTTCATGGAACGTCTTAGGGTTCCATCTTGTAGATTTTCATTGCCTTCAAATTCAAGAGGAGAGATTTTAATCCTGTTGTTTTTGTTGATAATGATTTTCATGTCTTTAGCAATTTCAACGCCTGTTGAGTCTAGTTTTGCAGGAGTACTAATAATAACATCTGTGTTATAGAATCCTTTTTCGACAAATTTATTGCGTATAAAATTTTTGGTGGTAGTGATTAAATTTTTAGTGATTTTTATCCCAGATTTTAATTCTGTTTCTTTTAGAATTTCTTTGGTCATCGCTTTGCGAATCCCATCACCAACAATTGTAATTTCATCTAGCTTTGGTAGCTCTACTATATAGATTTCTAAATCTGCGAGGTCTCCATCTATTTTTGTAACGTAAATAGCAATGTCACTAAATAGATTTTGTTCCCATAATTTTTTTGTCACTTCACTCAGGCGTTCTCCAGGAATGAATATACGCTCTCCTTTTTTAAGACCCGTAAAGGCAACAACAGTTTGGTCATTGTAGCTCTGTGCTCCTGCAACTGTAATGTTATTTATCTCGTATTTTATACCAGCATCTAGCTCTTTTTGCTGTGCCTGTATTGTTGATGACCAGAGCAGTGCAATGGCTACAAAACAAAAGATCTTTCTGTACATACTAAAAATATAATGCGAATTATAATTGCTCACTTGTCTTTCCAAATCTTCGTTCTCTGTTTTGATAATTTAATATTGCCTCAAAAAGGTTTTCTTTATTGAAATCAGGCCAAAGTATATCTGTAAAATACAGTTCGGCATAAGCAATTTGCCAAAGTAAAAAATTACTGATACGTTGTTCACCACTGGTCCGTATTAATAAATCTACATCTGGTAAATCACAAGTGTAAAGATGATTATTAATTACCGATTCATCAATATTTTCGGGCGAAATTAGGTTATTTTTAACTTTAAGACTAATCTCTTTTATAGTTTTTATTAATTCTTCTTGAGATCCGTAACTTAAAGCGAGTGTTAAAGTTAATCTATTATTATCTTTAGTTTTTTCAATAACATCCTTCAGCTCTTTAGCTACTTTAGTTGGCAGAGAATTTAAGTTTCCAATTGTCGAGAGTTTGATGTTGTTTTTTTGAAGTGTTTTCACCTCTTTTTTTAATGACGATATCAATAACTTCATCAATAATTCAACCTCTAACTTTGGACGGTTCCAATTCTCAGTTGAAAATGCATATAAGGTTAAGTATTTGACATTAATTTTTGCGCAAGTTTCAACTATTTCTTTGACAGTTTTTGCCCCATTTTGATGTCCAATACTTCTTAACAATCCTTTGCTTTTTGCCCATCGCCCATTACCGTCCATAATAATAGCAATGTGATTAGGTAATTGGTCAGTATTTATTTCACTTAATAGACTCATTTAAAAATTGCAATAACAAGGTTTTCTCCCAAATGTGAAAGTTAAAGTAATTCCAGTAAATACGTACCAATCATTATTATTTATATTTCCAAAACTTACATCATCTTGATTTTCATTAACTTTATTTGGATTGCTACCGTCAAGATTGTCTGTAAAAGTATATCGAGCTCCAATTTCAGCTGCTAGCACAAAGTTTTGCCCGAGAGTAGTTTTATAACCCACGATCATAGGAATAGCTAAGGTGCTTGCATTACTATCTTTAATTATCCGGCCATCAATTTTTTTTATGAGTGAATTATACCCAAGGTAAGATAAACCAGTAAATAAATAGGGCGTGTGTGCTGCCTGCCCGCTGTACATACTAAAATCCCAAAAAGTATATTCCAATCCAATAGTCACTTCATTAAGACTATTTTCGAATTTATAGCCTCTTTCGTTTCTTCTGGGGTCTTTAGATTGACTGTCGTCTCCTTCAATTTTGCCAAATAAAATAGTACCTCTAAATGAATGTCTAGGACTTCGGTTCCATTTAAAAACACCTCCAAAAACAGATGTTTTAGGTGCTATAAATGTCGTTTTCCCTATATCACCTATGTAATTA
>ERZ651770.231-NODE-231-length-30087-cov-5.191669_pt1 | contig 30087 bp, 17 predicted proteins | sample MGYA00514756_ERZ651770 | MGnify/ENA metagenome assembly ERZ651770
TGAGACACATCAAATACACCCACTTGTTGGCGCACACACTGATGTTCTACATTAATGCCCGCATAGGATACCGGCATTTCAAAACCTGCAAAAGGCACCATTTTGGCCCCCAGTGCGAGGTGTTTATCATAAAGAGGAGTTCTTTTCATCGAGCTAAATATTTACCCAAAAATAAGGTATTCCCCAAGAATTTTAAGATTTACTAAGTGCTTAATTAATGTTTTTGCATTAATACCTCTTTCAATTCATCATAGTTTTTGATGACGGTAGATTTTTTTTCCGAATGCATTAAACGCTGTAATCCTTCAGGGAGTTCCGGGGAGAACCCCAAGGCTTCGGCAACTACTTCCGTAAACTTAACGGGATGAGCGGTTTCTAAAAATACACCAAAGTGGTTTGGCTTTTCATGAAGATAGCGCTCAAGTCCTAGGTAACCAATAGCTCCATGTGGGTCAGCTACATAATTGTATTGATGGTAAACCCTTTGCATGGCGTCCATTGTCTGAGCATCAGTAAAGGAATAACTGCTGATATGATTTCTTAATTTATTGAGGTCGTGGTCATGCAAGGTCTCTATACGAATCCAATTGCTGGGATGGGCTACATCCATGGCATTTGATCGCGTCGCCACGGATGTTCTATCGGTCCATACCCCGGAGTTTAGAAAATCGGGGACTGTTTTGTTACTGTTGGTCGCCGCGATAAAATGCGCCACTTCTAGGCCTAGTTTTTGGGCCACAAAACCTGCACATAAATTGCCAAAGTTTCCTGAGGGAACACTGATTACCCATGGTTTGTCCGTAGATTTTTTTTGTTGCAAGGCTACAAAATAATACAACATCTGGGGTAGCCAACGCGCTACGTTAATCGAGTTGGCTGAGGTTAATTTGCGGGTAGATCTCACTTGTTGATCGACAAATGCGGTTTTCACCATTTCTTGACAATCATCAAATGAACCGAGCACTTCGATAGCTTTTATATTTTGACCCAGCGCGGTAAGTTGTTTTTCCTGTAAGGGGCTTACTTTACCACTGGGGTAGAGGATAACTACTTCCACGCCGGACACCCCCAAAAAACCATCGGCCACTGCACCGCCAGTATCCCCAGAAGTAGCTACTAAGACTGTTGTTTTTTCACCGTTTTGTGCAGAAAAATACCCCAAACAACGCGCCATAAATCGGGCGCCAACATCCTTAAAAGCCAGTGTTGGTCCATGAAATAATTCTAATACACCTATATGGTCATCTAACCTTACTACGGGAAGGTCAAAGTCTACAGCTGAAAAAGCAATTTCAGCGAGTGTATTTTTATCTATGTCGTTCCCGACAAAATGTTTCATCACTTCAAATCCCAATTCCTTTTTGTCCATAGTGGTATATGCGGACCAAAAAGATTTACCCAATACAGGTAAATGATCCGGAAAATACAGACCCCGATCAGGGGCAATTCCTGTAGTGGCTGCTTCTTTAAAACTCGCGGTAAGTTTGGGGTTACTCAGACTTTTGTATATCATAAAAGAGCCGTTTAAGCTTGAATCATTTTAATTCCTTGTGTGTTGATTTTGGCACAGTGTACCTCAAAATCAATGCCCCATTGTCGGTAGTTTATCTCAATGGCTTGAGCGATAGATCGCGCTTGGTCGTTACCTTGCGCTAGGCCAAATACGGATGGGCCAGAGCCTGAAATTCCCGCTCCTAAAGCACCGGACTCCAGCATGGTTTTTTTAAGTTCATCAAAGCCAGGGATGAGCAGCGATCTAATGGGCTCTACAACCACGTCGACCAATGATCTGGAGATTAATCCGTAATCATTGGTATACAACCCAGCGATCAATCCACCTAAATTTCCCCATTGGGTAGTTGCCTGGCGCAAGCTTAATTGCGTTTTTAAGATACTGCGCGCATCTTGTGTTTTAATTTCAATTTGCGGATGAAGCACCACAGCATACAGGTCATCAGGGCAGGGTAGTGCCACTATATCCAATGGTTCATAGGAACGAATCAATGTAAATCCGCCAAAGATACCAGGGGCCACATTATCCGCATGGGCCACACCACTGGCTAGTTTTTCTCCCTCCATGGCAAACGAAACCAATTCAAGGGGAGAAAACGGCCTGTTCAATAACTCATTTAGACCCCAAACAGCGCCTGAAGCGCTGGCTGCACTGGATCCGATTCCACTTCCCGCCTTGATGTTTTTTTCAATCATTAAACTAAACCCAGGTGGATCACCCCCTTGAGATTTAAAGGTATTAAGCAGACTAAGCCCAGCAACACCTGCCGTGTTTTTGGCTACATCCAAAGGAAGGTCTGCACCTTTAATCTCGCTGATTTGCCAACCTGGTTTGTCGGTTACTTCAAAATGCATTACATCACCAACCTCATCTAGAGCGACACCCAACACATCAAAACCACAAGAGATATTGGCAATGGTACCTGGTGAAAATAAACTTAGCTTTTTCATCTATTCCTGTTTTGAGGCACGAATTATATCAGCAAAAATACCCGACGCGGTAACTGCTGCACCCGCACCTGCACCTTGAATGACCATGGGACTTGTCGGATAACGCGCAGAATATAATAGTACGATATTATCACTTCCCGGCAAGTGAAAAAATGGGTGATCTTTAGGGATTACTTCAATACCTACACGGGCCTTTTGCCCATCGAGTAGTGCGGTGTATTTAAGTTTAGCCCCTTGATCCTGGGCATTTTGCCACAATTGATGCATTTTAGTTTCATCCTTAATCAATTGTGCATACAGATCCTGATTGTTATGTGTGGCCAAAGCTTCAGGAGATAGAAAAGAGTTGTTTTGAATATCGCTCATTTCTAATTCAAGTCCAGCTTCCCGAGCCAAAATCAATATTTTACGCATGACATCAACTCCGCTTAGATCAATTTTAGGATCTGGCTCCGTATACCCTTTTTCTTGAGCTTGCCCCACCACAGCAGCAAAATCATCCCCTTGATAGTGGTGAAATATAAAATTCAGGCTTCCCGACAAAACGGCTTGTATTCGATGTATTCTATCCCCAGAGGCCACCATGTTTTTTATGGTATCAATAATAGGCAAACCTGCTCCTACATTGGTTTCGTATAAAAAAGAAGCTTGGTATTTTCCACAGAGCTCTTGCAATTGCAGGTAATAGTCAAATGAAGCTGAACATGCTATTTTATTACAGGTGACTACAGAAATACTGTTTGAGAGATAAGTGGGGTAGGAGTTGGCTACCTCAGCGTTGGCTGTATTGTCGACAAAAATTGAATTTCTTAGGTTAAGGCGTTTAACTTCCTGAGCAAAGCCATCTAGCGAACTCACTGTACCCCCAGCGAGTAAATTGGCCCATTGGGATAATTCAATTCCAGATTCATCGAAACACATAGTTTTTGAATTGGCCATGCCGACCACCCTAACCTGAAGCTGCAGGTGATTTTGTAGGTAATCGCTTTGGCTTTCCAATTGCGCCAATAATTGACTCCCGACAGTTCCTACCCCCATGATGAATAAGTTGATCTGTTTGGTCTGGGCTTCAAAAAAAGTTTCATGAAGCGCATTAATCGCTTTGGGCACATCCTTTTCAGCAATTACCGCCGAAATATTGCGTTCTGATGACCCTTGGGCGATCACGCGAATATTCACATTATTTCGTCCAAGAGTTTGAAACATCTTACCACTGAGTCCCTGGTGACTTCTCATTTGGTCCCCAACTAAGGCCAATATAGCCATATCCATCTCTGGAATGAGTTTGTTAATCATCCCCTGTTTCCTCTCGTAACTAAACGCTTCATTAACTACATCAACAGCTTTTTGAGCATCCACGGAGGCAATAGCAATAGTTATTGAGTGTTCTGAGGAAGCTTGGGTGATCAAAACCACATTGATCTGTGCTTGTGAAAGCACAGAAAAAAACTTTTGAGAAATCCCTGGAATTCCCACCATACCAGGTCCCTCCAGTGAAACTAGAGCCATATTGGGTATATGGCTTATGCCGCGAACTGTTTTTTGTTTCTTACCTCCAGTCGCACTGATTAAGGTCCCGGGGTCTTCTGGGGCAAATGTGTTTTTGATGCGCAAAGGTATCCCATCAGCCATGGCAGGCTGTATGGTTGGCGGGTAGAGCACTTTAGCGCCAAAATGCGAAAGCTCCATAGCTTCCTCATAGGAAATTTCTTCAATGGGTTTGGCAGATTTAACCCATTGAGGGTGTGCAGTAAACATCCCACTCACATCCGTGTAAATCAATAATTCACGAGCGCTTAAACCTGCAGCTGCCAAAGAGGCTGAGTAATCGGAACCTCCTCTTCCTAAGGTAGTTGTGTGGCCCGAGGCATCTGACCCAATAAACCCACCCATGATTTGGACCTGATGACCTGAAGCGGCTGCTTGTTGTAGCGCGCTATATGTAGTTGCTGTATCCACTTGGGCTTTGCCGTGTTGGCTGTTGGTACGGATCAATAAACGCGCATCCCAATAGGTTAAATCTATGCCCAAACTCTGCAGGTAAGCGGCCATAATTTCACTGGATAAAAGCTCCCCATAGGCCAAAACTTGGTCGCTGAGTCTTGGTGTCGTTTCTCCTATTAGGTAGGCGCCTTCTAGGAGTGCATCCAATTGATTGACACTTTGTTTCATCCGGCTGATGACTCCGCTTTGTATCGATACAGGAATAAGGGATTTTACGGCATCAAGGTGGGTTTTTTCTATTTCATTGATTAAGGTCTGGTAGGTGGCTTCTCGGTTTGAAGCACTATTTAATGCATTTACTAATAAATCGGTAATTCCGCCCATGGCGGATACTACTACAGTGACGCGCTCTTTTTGAGCGTATGATTGAATGATCTGTGCAACTTGACGTATTGCAGACTCGTGGGCTACTGAACTGCCGCCGAATTTAAGAACCAACATGTTGATATGGGATAAAGATGAGTAAGTAATAAAGTAAGGTCCGAGGAAAATATAGCGTTACCCCCAAGGGGTAGTCATCGGAGCTGTAGTACCTGTAGTCAAGGTACTTGTAGGGAAAGTAAAAATGCCGGAAAAGGCCATAACTCAAATGGATATGGCCCAAATGTAATTAAAATCACACGGGAGTACCTAGACTAGCTGATTTTTTGTGAATATGAAAAAAACCGACATTAAAAGTTAAACAACCCTTAATACTAAGGGTTGAAAACCAATAATTAAGTATTTACAAAGCGGTTGTTCCCTTTTCTATACGTACGTTTAATTCAGTATCGCCCTCATGCCAATCAAGTGCTATAGCGTCGCCTTGGGACATTTGGGAGAGGATGATTTGCTCTGCCAAAACATCTTCGACATATTTTTGAATAGCCCGTTTTAAAGGTCTAGCGCCATACTGAGGATCAAATCCCTTTTCTGCGATAAAGCTTTTAGCGGCCTCGCTTAGTTTTATTTGATAGCCTAAAGATTCTATGCGATCGATCAGCTTAACTAATTCAATATCAATGATTTTCTCAATATCGTTTTTCTCCAAACTATTAAAAACAACTACATCGTCAATTCTGTTGAGAAATTCTGGCGCAAAAGCTTTTTTCAAGGCATTTTCAATGACCCCTTTGGCATGATCTCCTGATTGAGCCATCTTAGCGGCCGTACCAAATCCCACCCCTAATCCAAAATCTTTCAGCTGACGAGATCCGATGTTAGACGTCATAATAATGATGGTATTTCTAAAATCAATCTTGCGGCCTAAGCTGTCCGTCAGATAACCGTCGTCAAGAACTTGAAGCAGCATGTTGAAAACGTCCGGGTGAGCTTTTTCTACCTCGTCCAACAAAATCACGGCATAAGGCTTTCTGCGTACTTTTTCGGTTAGTTGACCGCCTTCTTCATAGCCCACATAACCAGGAGGTGACCCCACGAGTCTAGATATGGCAAATTTTTCCATATACTCACTCATGTCAATCCGGATTAGTGAATCCTCAGAATCAAATAATTCTCTAGCCAGGACCTTAGCTAATTGAGTTTTTCCTACACCAGTTTGACCTAAAAATATGAAGGAACCAATGGGTTTGTTGGGGTCTTTTAAACCTGCTCTGTTGCGCTGAATGGCCTTGGCCACCTTGATTACCGCGTCAGGTTGTCCGATTACTTTGGATTGAATCAATTGGGGAAGCTCAGCCAGCTTGGCGCTTTCTGCTTGTGCGACTCGAGTTACAGGGATACCACTCATCATTGAAACTACGTTGGCCACGTGTTCCTCAGTAACTGTTTCCCGGTGTAGTTTGGCGTTTTCTTCCCATCTTTCTTGGGCGATCGCTAGTTCTTTCTCGATCTTTTTTTCGTCGTCTCTGAGTTTGGCCGCCTCTTCGTATTTCTGTTTTTTAACTACAGCATTTTTCTCTTCGCGTACTGCCTCGAGTTGTTTTTCCAAGTCGATGACTTCTTTGGGTACATGCATGTTATTGATGTGCACCCTTGATCCTGCCTCATCCAGGGCGTCTATGGCTTTGTCCGGCAAAAACCGATCACTCATGTATCTCGTGGTCAATTGAACACAAGCGAGTATGGCTTCAGGCGTGTAGGAAACTTGGTGGTGATCTTCGTACTTTGATTTAATGTTGTGAAGAATCTCAATGGTTTCCTCTTCAGTAGTTGGTTCAATAATTACTTTTTGGAAACGACGCTCTAGAGCTCCATCCTTTTCAATGTATTGACGGTATTCATCCAGGGTAGTAGCACCAATACATTGAATTTCTCCTCTAGCTAGAGCGGGTTTAAACATATTCGATGCGTCAAGGCTTCCTGTGGCCCCACCAGCACCAACAATGGTGTGAATTTCATCGATAAACAAGATGATATCATCATTTTTTTCTACCTCATTCATTACCGCCTTCATGCGTTCTTCAAACTGACCGCGGTATTTTGTGCCAGCCACTAAAGAGGCTAGATCCAAAGTAACTACGCGTTTGTTGTAGAGTACCCTAGAAACTTTTTTCTGAACGATCCGCAAGGCAAGGCCTTCGGCAATGGCACTTTTTCCTACTCCCGGTTCTCCGATGAGCAAGGGATTGTTTTTTTTGCGTCTACTCAATATTTGAGATACGCGTTCAATCTCTTTAATGCGACCAACCACGGGATCTAACTTGTTTTCCTCAGCCATTTTGGTGAGGTCTTTGCCAAAATTATCAAGCACAGGTGTTTTCGACTTAGAAGTAGATTTTGCCGTAGCAGAGGCGTTTCCGCTCTGTGGATTCTCCTTTTCTTGATCGTCCGCATCAGAATCAAATGAGGCATTGGGTTCGTCGGCATAGTCGCTGTCGTTGGTGATCATCGACTTAAATTGTTCTTTAACTCCTTCGTAGTCCACCAACAATTTATTCAATAGTTTGGTGGTTGGGTCATTTTCATTCCTCAGGATACACAACAGTAAATGAGCTGTATTGATGGAATTGCTCTGAAAGAGTTTGGCTTCGAGAAAAGTAGTCTTCAGGGCGCGTTCTGCTTGACGAGTCAAGTGAAGATTTTTTTGATCTTGCCGAATGATCTGGGCGCTTTCTACGGGAGGATTAAGGGTTTCTATCCGTTTTCTGAGTTGCTCCAGATCTACGGCCAATGCCTCTAGAATTGATATAGCTTTGCCGTTGCCATCTCTGAGAAGTCCCAGCATCAAGTGTTCAGTCCCAATAAAATCGTGACCCAATCTGAGTGCTTCTTCTTTGCTGTAAGCGATGACGTCTTTGACCCTTGGTGAAAAATTATCGTCCATAATCAGGTATTATTGGGATAAAATTAAACATATTCAATCACTTTTCTAGCAAGGATGGTGCCTAAGTTGTGCACATTGGATAGGGGCTGACAAATCTTCAGCCATACCGACAGTGTGGTTTGGTGAATGACTCTTTATATTTCTGTTGATAAATTCTACAATAAAACAAGCTATGCGCGGCTCTATACCCTAGGATTTGTGTATATTGGCCTGATCATTTTTAGAGTGACAAAATGCGCTTATTGATATGGCAGAAGGAGAAAAATTAATACCGATTAACATTGATGATGAGATGAAATCAGCCTACATCGACTACTCGATGTCTGTGATTGTCTCAAGAGCACTTCCCGATGTACGGGATGGGCTAAAACCAGTTCACCGTCGCGTGCTATTTGGTATGCATGAATTGGGAGTTCGTTCAAACACCGCTTACAAAAAATCCGCTAGAATTGTCGGGGAAGTACTTGGTAAGTATCACCCACACGGAGATAGTTCGGTCTATGATACCATGGTGCGTATGGCTCAGGAATGGAGCTTGCGTTATATGTTGGTAGACGGTCAAGGTAACTTTGGCTCCGTAGACGGAGATAGCCCAGCAGCCATGCGATATACAGAAGCGCGTATGCGCCGTATAGCCGAGGATATGTTGGCAGATATCGACAAAGACACAGTCGATCACCAACTCAACTTTGACGACTCTTTGAAGGAGCCCAAAGTACTACCCACGCGTATTCCTAACCTGTTGGTTAACGGAGCTTCCGGTATCGCTGTAGGTATGGCCACCAATATGCCTCCGCACAACCTTACAGAGGTAGTAGATGGCATTCACGCTTATATTGACAACAACGATATTGAGATCGAAGAAATTATCACCCATATTAAAGCTCCAGATTTTCCAACGGGAGGAATTATATATGGCTATGATGGCGTAATAGAAGCATTTAAAACAGGTAGGGGAAGGGTTGTTGTACGCGCCAAAGCTGAGATGGAAGAAGTCCATGGAAGAGAGTGCATCATCGTTACCGAAATTCCTTATCAAGTAAACAAGGCTGATCTGATCAAAAAGATCGCCGATATGGTCAACGAAAAGAAAATCGAAGGCATCTCCACAATTCGCGATGAATCTGACCGAAAGGGTATGCGTATTGTTTTTGTGCTGAAAAAGGACGCGGTACCCAACATAGTTTTAAACACCCTGTATAAATTTTCTGCGTTACAATCTTCGTTTAGCGTGAACAACATCGCATTGGTCAATGGACGACCTGAGATGTTGAACATCAAAGACATGATTGTTCATTTTGTAGACCACAGGCATGAGGTCGTGGTACGCAGATCCGAATTTGAACTCAGAAAAGCAGAAGAACGCGCGCATATTTTGGAGGGGTTGATTATAGCCTCCGACAATATAGATGAAGTCATCAAAATCATCCGCGCAGCGAGTAATCCTGATGACGCACGCGCTGCATTAATGGAGCGATTTAAATTATCCGAGGCTCAGTCGAAAGCGATCGTTGAAATGCGTTTGCGTCAACTAACAGGTCTTGAGCAAGATAAATTGCGCGCCGAATATGAAGAGGTGATCAAGACGATTGCAGACCTTAAAGATATATTGGCCCGCAAAGAGCGCAGAATGCAAATTATCAAAGAGGAGCTTCAAGAAGTTAAAGATCGTTTTGGCGATGCCAGAAGATCTGAGATCAATTATGCAGGTGGTGATTTAAGTATGGAGGACATGATTCCGGATGAGCAAGTGGTTATCACTATTTCGCATGCGGGATACATCAAGAGAACACCGCTTTCAGAATACAAAACCCAAAATAGGGGTGGGGTCGGCCAAAAAGCTTCTTCCACGAGAAACGAAGATTTCTTAGAGCATTTATTTGTGGGTACCAACCACCAATACATGTTGTTCTTTACCCAATCCGGAAAATGTTTTTGGATGCGCGTATTTGAAATTCCTGAAGGAAGCAGAACATCTAAAGGTCGTGCGATACAAAATTTGATCAATATCACTCCGGACGATAAGGTAAAAGCATTTATCTGTACACAAGACTTAAAGGATACGGATTATGTAAACAGTCATTATGTAATGATGGCTACCCGTCAGGGTATTGTTAAGAAAACCTCTTTAGAGTCCTACTCTAGACCACGTGTCAATGGGATTAATGCCATTACCGTCAGGGATGGGGATGAGTTGATGGAAGCCAAGTTGACTACTGGAAGCAGTCAGGTGTTGATCGGATTGCGTTCAGGTAAAGCGATTAGATTTGAAGAGAGTAAAACCAGACCGATGGGAAGAAATGCCTCCGGTGTACGCGGTGTTACTTTGGCTGACGATCAAGACGAGGTTATCGGCATGGTTACGGTCAACAATTTCGATGAAGATATTTTGGTGGTATCCGAAAAGGGATACGGTAAACGCTCTAGTATAGAAGATTACAGAATCACTAATCGAGGTGGAAAAGGCGTAAAAACTATCTCAATCACTGAAAAAACAGGTTTCTTAGTAGCGATCAAAAATGTGGATGATACGGATGATTTGATGATTATCAACAAGTCAGGAATCGCTATTCGCCTCAATGTAGATGATTTACGGGTTATGGGACGCGCTACTCAAGGAGTTCGTCTGATCAATATCAGGGATAATGATTCTATCGCAGCGGTGGCCAAAGTGGTCCGCGAGGAAGAGGTTGATGCTGCTGATATCAATGAAATTGAAGTGACTCCAGATATGGGGCACTCCGATGATGCACAATAAACTAAAAAAACAACAACTGATAATTTATGAAAAAGAGTTTTTTAATGCTGGCAGCACTAGGGGTATCTACCTTGGCTTTCGCACAAAAAGAAGAAATTAAAACGGCACAAAAAGCGTTGAAAGCTGGAGATGCGGCAACGGCTATCTCTGCCCTAGAAGGAGCATCAAACACCGTAGCTTCCACTGACCCAAAAACCGCGTTGACCTTTTATCAAACACTGGCCGATGCTTATTACGCAAAAGCTAAATCAGATGATCAAGGAAATTTTGATTCAGCCATTGAAGCCTATAACAAATTGGCTGAGACGGATAAGTCTTCTGGAAAGCCTAAATTGACCGAGGCCATCGCTGAAAAAATGGCGATGATTTCAGTGGATTTAGTCAATGCGGCGGTCAAAGATAATGAGGCAGGGAATTATGCTGTTTCTGCGGGTAAGCTGTATAAAAGCTACACCTTGAGCCCTAAAGACACGCTCTACCTATACTACGCAGCCAGCGCGGCTGTCAGTGGAACAGATTACGATGCTGCCTTAAAGTATTACCACATACTTAAGGACATCAACTATGATGGTTCAGAGACCCGTTACTCTGCTCGCGATAAAGAAACTGGAGAACGTGTTGATATGCCACAATCACAGCGTGACTTGATGGTTAAGGCGGGTACCTATGATGAGCCTAAAGACGAGAAAACACCTTCAAAAAGAAGCGAAATCATCAAAAACATCGCTTTGATTTACACCCAACAAGGCAACGATGATTTGGCGATGAATGCTTATGTGGAGGCGCGTAAAAATAATCCAGAAGATGTTTCTTTAATTCTAAACCACGCTAATCTTTATTTTAAGCTGGGCGATAAGGAAATGTTTAAATCATTGATGAATGAGGCTATTGAGCTGGATCCTAATAATGCTGATCTTCACTACAACATCGGAGTGATCAGCATGGAACAAAACGACATGGACGCTGCCCGTGCTGCCTATCAAAAAGCGATTGACATTGATCCAAATTATATCAATGCTTACTTAAACCTATCAACTGCCTACGTAAACGAAGGTAACGGTCTGATTGAGCAAATGAACAGCATCCGCGGTTCTTCAGCTAAAGAGATTGCTAAGTACGATGCATTAAAAGAACAAAAAGACGGTTTCTTTAAAAAAGGAGCAGATGTTCTTGAGGCTGCTTTAAAGGTCAATGTTGGTGACAGAGACTTGATGGAGCAATTAAAAAACATCTATGGCGCCTTGGGTGATTTTGTCAACTTCAAAAGACTTCAAGAAGCTCTAGAGCAATAGTATTGCACTGTCTAAAGGTAAAAACCCCGCTCGATGCGGGGTTTTTTTATGGTCGTTCTATATGTTTGATGACCCTTAAAGAATGCGTGTATTGTCGCATTTGTGGGTTAAATATCCCCGTGTGGTCGATTCGATCAATACGCACTTTTCCGTACACATGTACCACATGATGATCGGGCAGCATGATGCCCACATGATCGATCACCCCTTCTTTGTTGTCACAAAAAACAAGGTCGCCAGGCTCACTTTCTTCGATAAAACTCAATGCAATACCCTGGGTTGATTGTTCTAAGGGTGTTCTTTTTAGGTGAATGCCCGCTAGTCGATAGGCCATTTGAGTTAAGGCACCCGCATCGATCCCCCAGGGGGTACGACCGCCAAAAAGTTCAGGAGCGTGGATGTATTTTAACGCATTGTCGACAACAGATAATTTATTGGAAGGTAGTTTGTTTATAGATGGACTTGGGTCACCACACAGCGAAGCGTGTTCGGCTATTGACCCCAAAACTATAGGCAATAATGCCCCGTCTGATTTATGTATTGAGCTGATTAAATCAAGAACGAAATTTATGGAGGTTATTTGGGGTGGGTTGATGTTTTCAGCTAGGGGGTAGTGTTGTTTCACGGATATCCAACCTACAGATCCATCCAACCCATGTTTAATTTTGACCCAATGCTTCCTCAGCTCAATAACATGATACCATTCGCCGTAGAGCATTTGGTTAACCAAAGGTGCTGGGGATTCACATAAACTATATACAGGGAGTACGCTCTGCGTGCAAATTCCAATCATCCTATAATGTAGCGTTTTCAATAATCAAGGCACTGGCGCCTCCTCCACCATTGCAGATGCCTGCTGCTCCCCATCGTTCTTGGCGATTGATCAGCTGATGAATCAAAGTGGTGGCAATTCTAGCTCCGGAACAACCGAGTGGATGGCCTAGCGCAACGGCTCCACCAACAGTATTTACTTTGTTGTGGTCTATGCCCAGTAACTTGTTGTTGGCTAACGCAACCACAGAAAAGGCCTCATTGATTTCAAAAAGATCTATTTGATCCAAGGAAATGCCCGCTTTTTGTGCTGCCAGAGGGATCGCTTTAGAAGGAGCAATGGTAAACTGTTCAGGGGCCAGTGCAGCATCTGCATAACCCCTTATGTAGGCCAATGGCTTTAAGTTGAGTTCCCTGGCTTTCTGCTCGCTCATCAGCACCAAAGCAGCGGCTCCATCATTGATGGTGGAAGCATTGGCCGCCGTGACTGAGCCATCGGAGGTAAATGCAGGCCTTAGTCCAGCCATTTTTTCAGGAACTATTTTAGTGAACTCTTCATCTCGATCAACGATGTTGGTCTGCCCTTTAGGGCCATGGACGACTACAGGTGATACCTCATTGTCAAATAAACCTTTATCCCAAGCTTGTTGTGCTCTGTGGTATGAGTTTAAGGCATATGCGTCTTGATCTTCCCTCGAAATATCGTGGTCTAGCGCGCATTGATCGGCAAATACACCCATGGGTTTTAACGCATAGGCATCTTGTAGCCCATCGATTTGAATCGCATCCAATAAATTTAATGAGCCAAATTTTGTGCCGTTGCGCATGGGGGCTAGGTGAGGTGCCAGGCTCATGGATTCCATTCCTGCTGCGACTACAATGGATCGATCACCTAATTGAATGGATTGGGTAGCCAAAAGAATGGCTTTGAGTCCAGAGGCACATACTTTATTGATCGCTGTGCAAGGTGTATTTGGGGAAATTCCCGCACCCAGCGCTGCTTGTCGTGCCGGAGCTTGGCCTGTACCAGCTTGTAGCACATGGCCTACATATACTTCTTCGACCAACTCAGGGGCTAGGGCGACTTTATCCAATGCGGCTCGTATAGCAGTGCTGCCTATATAAGTGGCTGTACAAGTACTCAAAGCACCCAAGAAACTTCCGATGGGTGTGCGTTGGGCGGACACAATAACTACTGAGTGCATAGGCAAAGTTTGGAGCCTCTAAATTAACAAATATTCCCCAAAAGGGGAGATCTGGTTCAAAGGATTGAGGTTCACGCCTTATTTGCTATTTTTGACCTGAACTTAAGCTTATGAAAAATCGTTTTGACCTGGTGTATCGCCACCAATCGACCCTTTTTAAGGGATTGCTGTATGCTGCGAGTATTGCCATTATTGTATTTTTCTTTCCCAAGGGCGGGCAGTTTAAGTATGAATTCCAACAAGGAAAGCCCTGGCAACACCAAACTTTGTATGCCCCCATAGATTTTGATGTGCTCAAAACTCAAGAGGAACGGGCTCAGGAAATGCAGATGATCAGTGCCCAGCAACCTCCTTATTTTGTGGTCGATCCAGAAGCTGCTCCACTGATTAAATCCAAAACCCTGGCCTGGTTGCAGGCTGAGAATTTACTTCAAGACAGTACAGCGGTTTTCTCAACCATCGAGGAGTTATACGAAAAGGGAGTAGTCAAACTAACGGATGTGCCCGAAGGCATAGGTTTCGTCTGGATTTTGGAAGGTCAGGTGGCGAGTAAAAAAGAGGTAGATCAACTATTTACTCCTCAATCAGCAGTTGCTTGGATCAGAGAACACTTATTTTCCATGGTTTCCCCATCCACTTTTGATGCGTTAAGCCGATCTGGAATGATCGTGGACATGATTCAGCCGAATTATTTGTTGGATCAAGATATCACTCAAAAAGCATTGGACCAAGCTATTGAATCTTTGAGTACCACTAATGGTTTTGTACAAAAGGGAACATTGGTTATTGCTAAAGGAGAGGTCGTTGATACCGAGAGTTATCGCCTACTTGACTCATTGAGACAACATTTTTCTGCTAATATCTGGAATCAAAACAACGCTGTTTTTATCCTTTTGGGTTATGTCTTACTGGTGGCTATGGTTTTGTTGATGATGTTTCTATTTATTAAAAAATACCGCCCCAAGATTTATAGAGACAACACACAACTCACCTTTATATTTTTTAATATGATCGCTATGGTAGTGGCCACTTCTTTGGTGGTTCAATACAATGCGGATTACCTATTTGTCGTTCCACTGAGCGTATTACCCCTTATTCTAAAGACTTTTTTCGATGCCCGATTGGGATTGTTTAGTCATGTGTTGACTGTATTGATCTTAGGCTTTGTGGTGCCCAACAGCTTTGAGTATATCTTCTTGCAAATTATGGCCGGGGTAGTGACTATTCTCTCCGTAACCGCATTGTACAAACGTGCCAATCTGTTTATTTCTGTGGGGCAAATAACTTTGGTATATATGATCGGCTATCTCTCTTTTCATATGATTCAAGAAGGCACTTGGACCAACATTGAGTGGATTACTTTTGGGTATTTTGCCCTAAATGGGATGATCACTTTATTTGTTCAGCCGTTAATCTACGCCTACGAGAAGCTATTTGGATTAGTGTCCGAAGTTTCTTTTTTGGAATTATCAGATACCAACTCATCCCTACTGAAAGAACTATCCATTAAAGCCCCAGGTACATTTCATCACTCGTTACAAGTAGCCAACTTGGCTGAGGCTGCCGCCAATGAAGTGGGGGCCAACGCCATGTTGGTTCGCGTAGGTGCTCTTTACCACGATTTAGGGAAAATGAATAATCCGAGCTACTTTACCGAAAATCAAAAATCTTCGGTAAATCCTCACGATGAAATCAGTGCCCGCGAGTCTGCCCAAATCATCATTGAACACGTGACTGATGGTATAGAAATAGCCAAGAAAAATAAATTACCCGATCGATTGATCGATTTTATCCGAACTCACCACGGTACTTCTCAAGTGTATTACTTCTATAAAAAAGCCTTGGAACGCGACGCTCAAGTGGACATCAAGCATTTTACGTACCCTGGCCCTTTGCCATTTTCTAAGGAAACAGCTATATTGATGATGGCGGACGCTGTAGAAGCAGCCTCTAAAAGTTTAAAAAACCCTACCTACGAAGAAATAGATTCCTTCGTGGAGCGCATCATACAGACGCAAGTGGAAGGAGATCAGTTCATCAATGCCAACATCACGTTTAAAGAGATTATCGCGGTCAAGAAAGTGCTTAAGGCTAAATTGACCAATGTCTATCACCTGAGGGTGGCCTATCCGATATAATACTGCTCCGCTTCGCTCGCTGATCCTCCAAAGCTCCGCTTTGAAAAACAGGATTAGCTCCGCTACGCTCGCTGATCCTCCAAAGCTCCGCTTTGAAAACACGAAACCCACGCTTACAAATCCAAACAAGCTTGATTTGACGCGTGGGTTTCGTGTTTATTCGTGATCGCGAAAGGATTCGAACCTTTGACCGTCTGCTTAGAAGGCAGATGCTCTATCCAGCTGAGCTACGCGACCTTTGTCGGGGTGGCAGGATTCGAACCTGCGGCCTCCGCGTCCCAAACGCGGCGCGATAACCGGGCTACGCTACACCCCGAATGATCATCGCTGATAAAATTTGCGGAGAGACAGGGACTCGAACCCTGGCGACAGTTACCCGTCGACAGATTAGCAATCTGCTCCGTTACCACTCCGGCACCTCTCCTAGACAATAAAAATGCGTAAAAACGCGGAGGCAAATGTACTTTATTAAACAGATACTACCCAAATTTTTTTCTTCTTTTTTGGAAATCCCCAGGACACTGTAACATTACGGCAATCCATGCGTCTTTTTAAATATTTGTTTGCATGAAATATCCCTTTTTCCTGTTGCTTTTACCCTTGATTGGTTGGTCTCAAAATCCAAAAATCACCCTGGATGGTGTTGTTCAACCCAAGGAGTGGGAAGAGGCACAAAAACATTTGATTCAATATGAGTTTGATCCAGGGGACAATGTTTCCTCGGTGAACAAAACGGAAGCGTGGATTACTTATTCGGCCACTGATTTATATGTGGGGTTTATCGCCTATGGAACCATGTCTGAACTGCGTTCTTCCATTAGAAATAGAGATGAGGCTTGGCAGGATGATTTTGTCATGATTGGGCTAGATACATTTGGTGATGGAAGGTTTTTGGTCAATGCGGGTGCCAATGCTGCAGGCAGTCAACTAGACATGAAGTTAACCGCATCTGGGGAAGATGATCCGAACTACAACATCAATTTTGTGTCCAAGGCTTCTATTCATGAAGATAGTTACCACGTCGAATTACAAATACCGTTCTCTTCATTGCAGTTTAACCAATTTGAGGAAATGGATTGGAAGATTGTTTTGTATCGATCGACCTTCGTTGGCGGTGCTCGGAGTCAAAATTTTCAATTTCCATTAAATCGAGATAATCCATGCCTACCGTGTCAATCACCCACACATCTGCTGCTTAAAGGAGTTAAGTCGACCAAAAGAGCTCAGTTGATCCCCTATGTTTTTGGGGGCCAGTCCGGAGCGCGGAATGCGGGTGATTTCAGCATGGACGGACCAAGAGGAAGTGTTGGACTAAGCGGGCTTTTTGATTTGTCACCAACTACATCGCTGGAAGTTGCTTTCAATCCTGACTTTTCCCAGGTGGAGGCAGACGTCTCTCAGATTACCGTCAACAATACATTTGCCATAGCCTTCCCGGAACGTCGCCCGTATTTTAATGAGGGAAATGACTTGATTCAGACAGAACTCTCTACGGTTTATACCCGAGCGATTAATCAACCTATTTTTTCTTCTAAATTAATTGCACAAGGTGCCAAGCAAAGAACGTACTGGTTGACAGCTTATGATGAGGTTTCGCCCTATTTAATCCCATCCAGATACACGACCTACACGGCAGAGGGTGGAGCTTCTTACGCCTCTATTTTCAGAACCCAACGCATGTTTAAAAACAGTTCGAGTCTTGGGTTTTTATCCACTCACCGATTTTTTTCTCAGGGAGGATCGGGCCATACTATAGGCCTAGATGGTACCTATCGATTTCCCAAGACATATACGGCAGGATTTGAGTACAACCAGAGCATCCATCATGAACCTACAGCTGATTGGTTTACTACGGGCCAACGTATAGGAGGCTATACCGTTGATTTAGATGGGGAAACACAGAATGGGGCCTCAGGATTGGTTTATCTGGCTAGAAATACCCGTAATTGGAACTCAGGGATATCGTTTTTTTCTATGAGCCCTCACTACCAGACACCCTTGGGATTTACCAACCAAAACGATGCTCAAGTACTCAATTTGAGGCACAGGTACACCCATTTTTTTAAACCTGACCAAGCTTGGAAACAATTAGAGGCGGGAATTCGTTTTGAGGATGTGCGCACCACATCAGGGATGAAACGTTTTCAGTCACTAAATTTTCAAACTGTTTTGGGTTGGTCGAATGGAATGCTCACAGAAATCAGCCATCGAATTATTCCTTATGAAGAGTTTGATGGTTATTTAGGTAAGGATCTAGGCATGAGTAGTATCTTTTTTAGGTTTAATCCAGGCGAGCGACTCAATATGAGGTTGTTTTCTGAACGAGGAAAACAGATCTATTACAACGCAGATTTGCCCGTTGTAGGAAATGCTTTATTTGTGGGAAGTTTCAACGATTTTCAATGGGGAAATCAACTCAAATTAAGCCCCGGTTTAAGGTATTCTGAGATGAAATCCATCGATGGAACTGAGGTGTATTACAGCGGAATGATTATTCGATTAAACGCTGATTTCCAAATAAATAAGGATTTTTCATTTCGGCTTGTAGGGGAGGCCAACAACTTCAGTGACACTTCATTTGTTCAAGCTTTACTCAAATGGAACCCAAATCCGTTCACCATAGGATATATAGGGGCCACTAATGGCTATTCTTATACTGAGCCAGGGTATGGGTACAAGATTGACACCGCTCAATTATACATGAAACTACAGTACCTATTTGATCTATAATTCTGTATTTCTTTGAACAGATACTCTGAAGGAAGGAGTTGAGTGATTGTTGGGCTTAGCGTCGTTTGGCATGGCTAAATCATTGCCATCGCGCAATGCTCTATAGTGCGGGGATAGAATTTCAATTCCTGCTTCGATGCAGCTGTCTTGAATGTTTTGATGCAGCTCTGAATAGATGGATGCTTGTTGGTTAGGGTGTTGGGTGTACCCATTGATTTGGTAGGCTATATAAAAATCATCTAGACTGGTTTGCAGCACAAATGGTGCAGGTTGATCGAGGATTAAACTTGTTTTGTTAGCTGCATGGATCAGCGCTTGATGCACTTCTCTCCAAGGTACATCATAGCCAATGGTCACCGTTGAGTGTAGGATAAGCCCTTTGTCTTTGGCTTCAGCGCTGTAGTTGATCGTGTGGCTATTCATCACTGATGCATTTGGGATCGAAATCAACTCATTTTTAATCGTTTTAATGCGAGTCACCAACATATTTTTTTCAACGACATCCCCAACGGTATCACCGATGCGCACTCGGTCACCTAGGTGAAACAGACGCATATAGGTCAACACGATACCCGCCACTATATTGCTCAAGGAACCAGCAGAACCAAAGGTGAATAGGAATCCTAAAAACACTGATACGCCCTGAAATACAGGAGAGTCGCTTCCAGGCAAATAGGGGAAAATAACCACGAAAGTAAATGCGATGAGCAGCACCCTGGCTATTTGAAAGGTGGGTGTGGCCCAATCGGGATAAAACCCATTGATTTTTAAGTGACCTAACTTGATCTCCTCTTTGAGGTAACTAATGCCCATCAGTGCATAACGCGCTACCAAAGAGATCACGATTATGGTCATTAAGTTGGGTAAAAAATCCCATAAACCATACCCAATACGTTTTAGTGGATCGAGTATGTACTGGAATAGTGTTTGAGCTAGCTGTTGAGATTGAGGAAATAAGCCGAAAACAACGGGGAGCGCCAAATAAACCAATAGAGCTAAAATGATGATTTTTATGATTTTGATCCCCCACAAATAAATATTCACCTGTTTTTGGGCATCGAGTAACGCGTAATCATTCCATTTGATACCGTGAATACTCGTGTCTTTTTTGAGTTCAATTTGATGGGATAACCACTTAAAAAATCTGTTGATGTATTTGACCATCACAAGCACCAGTGTCAACACCAACAGGGCCAATCCTAATTTCTTAAGCCATAGTGACCAGTCATTATCCGCATGGTATTGATTCAGGGATTTAACCACTGATATCCAGTGTTCTTGGGCGAGTTGTTCTGCGTTCATCCCAGAGTTTACGGTATCTTGTGGCTGAACGGTTGCCAAGACTAGTTCGCGGTAGACCAGGTCAATGTTTTGACCGTTTTGACGAAGCTTGAGCTGTGGAGCGTTCCATTGGGTGTCTTTTGACAGGCTCTTGAGATGCTCGGTAACTGCCGAAGCACGATCTGAAGGGCTAAATATGCCCGAGGGCGATGAAATAACCCACAGGGTGTCTTTAGCAGGACCTATAGCGTAGGCCTTTTGGTCGTAGTTTTGGGCAAACGCAGAAGATGTGAAAATTAGGACAGCAGAGACAAGCAGGAATCGTTGGAACATAAGGCTCATTTTTTCAAAGATACAAAATTGATCAAGTCGCTTTTTCTGCTTCTATAACCACTTGAGTGCCGATCCAGTCTGTGGTGAAAAACAAATAACGCGGGCCACCATCGGAGATTTGGTGTTTTTTCTTGATTTGAGGAGGATCCCACGAGAAATTCTTGCATTTCACGTTAGCTTTTTGTCCTTTAAGCCAAGGGAATAAGGATTTTTTATAGGGATGTATCTCCTTAATTATGTAAGTGTTCCCAGGGAAATCTATGAGTTGATCAAGGGTATACCAATGAGTATTGAGGCTTATTTTGGTCAGGTTGTAGTTCGAGCTTATCCAAGAAAAGACACCTAGTTTCATTAAAGAAGCCATGGGTTCGTATAGGTATTTTCCCATGGGGCCCAGTGTGGCTTGGGCGTTTTTTGCTGCTTCCCATTCCATAGAAACCGATCGTGTTTGGGTTTGAATATCCACGGCAAATAACCGGGGGTTTCCCTGGTGGTTTTTTTTGAGTAGCCAAAGCACTTCTTTCACTTCATTTTTTGCTGAAACAACATGTATTTCAGCTGTTTGAGGCATTTCTTTTAAACCAGAACTTATATCTAAAAAAGGAGCGGTTTTCACCAAAATAACCGATGTTTTTTGCCATAGTTTTGGACTTAATTCGATCAGATTTGGGGTGCAATCCGAAAGCAAAAAAACACGTTTTTGATGGGTGTCCCTTCTGGATGGATCCAGATAAATAACGCTCACTTCTTCCTTATGTTCGATCCAATTTTCCGCTTCCTCATTTTGGCAATCTACACGTTCACTCAACGCCAATACCTGCATATTATGTTTTACCAAGGCGCTGAGTTCCGCATTTCGCTCGACGTGGGTCACCCGTTCAAACCTTTGGGCAAATGCCCAGGTGTCTACACCTAATCCTCCAGAAAGATCCCAGAGGCTATGACCGTTGACCAGGCTCGCTTTGTAATGAGCTGTCGCTTCAGAGGAGGATTGTTCTATATTTAATTTTGGGGGATAGATCAATCCCCTTACGGCAAACCAAGACGGTACTTTCACGGCCATGGTCCTTAACCCCTCTATTTGTTGGGCACATTCTAGGGAGGTAACCTCCGGCCACGGAGACTTTCTCAAGGCAATGCTTTTGGGGTCTTGGTCGATATGTTTCCTGAGCCACTCTTGACAGACGTCCGTAGCTAGCCACTTATTTAACATTAGACTCTTGCTTGTAGTGGGCAATGGCCCAAGCTGTGGCGGCCCATATTCCCGCAGTTTCAGTTCTCAATCTTGTCGTGCCTAAGGAACATGTTTTCCACCCTTTACTTTTTGCTAAAGCGATTTCTCGGGAGGAGAAATCACCCTCTGGACCGATGATAATCAATCCTTTTGGGGTGTTTTGTATCAGGGAGGGCCATGGATTTTTTTCAGAGTCCTCCGCGCAATGCGCCATAACCCCATCAGGGTGTTGTTGAATAAAATCATCCACAGAAGTTAACTCATCCATTTGAGGAACGAATGTAGTTAGCGACTGCTTGGCCGCAGAAAGCAGTATGCGATTCATGCGATCTGGGTTGATTTGTTTCCGCTCTGACTGATCACACAACAGAGGCGTGATTCGCTGAATTCCAATTTCAGTAGATTTTTCAAGAAACCACTCGAACCGCTCATTCATTTTGGTGGGCGCTATCGCTATGTGCAAGGGATTTTTTGAAGCAGGTGTTTGGGTGGTGTTGATCACCTCAAGGCTTACTTCTTTATGGCTTTGGGAGGTAATTATTCCTGTTCCGATTAAGCCTTTTCCATTAAACAGGTCAATTTGTTCGCCCATTTTTTTGCGCAGTACTTTCACAGCGTGTTGTGATTCTTCAGGAGAAAGATGGCAGAACGAATGCTCAGCGGACAGATCTGGTGCGTAAAATAGTTGCATTATATCGGGTAGCGTGCTTGAGCGCTGATGTTTTGAGCGCTAAATTGACCTTCAAGATATTTAAAATAACCAACAATACCAATCATGGCGGCATTGTCGGTACAATACTCGAAAGGAGGAATATAGGTGGTCCATCCAGCAGCTGAGCCTTCATTTTTTAAGGCATTTCTAACCCCAGAGTTGGCGGAAACACCCCCGCCAATAGCGACTTGAGTGATCCCTGTCTGCGCGACAGCTGCGTGAATTTTTTTTATTAAAATCGATACGATGGTGTGTTGTATGGACGCGCATAAATCAGCCCTGTGTTGGTCTATAAAGTACTGATTTTTAGTAGTTTGTTCTTTAATGAAATACAAAATGCTTGTTTTTAATCCGCTGAAACTAAAATCCAATCCGCTCACTTTGGGTATGGGGAAATTATAGGCATAGGGATTTCCGGATTGTGCCCAATGATCAATTAATGGTCCGCCCGGGTAGTCAAACCCCAATATTTTAGCTGATTTGTCAAAGGCTTCGCCAATGGCATCATCCAATGTTTGACCAATGACCTTAAAATCGAATGGACTGTGCACTTCAATAATTTGTGTATGTCCCCCGCTGATGGTCACGGCCAGAAATGGAAACTCAGGGATTTCTCTAGGGGTTTGATCTTCTATAAAGTGAGCCAAAACATGCCCTTGCAAGTGATTTACCTCAATAAGTGGAATATTCCAGCCAAGGGCCAAAGATTTAGCAAATGAGGTCCCGACTAGCAATGATCCCAAAAGTCCAGGACCACGAGTAAAAGCGATGGCGGATAGATCTTTTTTGTCGATATTTGCTTGGGCAATAGCTTGGTGTACCACAGGTACTATGTGCTGTTGATGGGCTCTTGATGCCAGTTCTGGAACTACGCCTCCGTAGGCTTGGTGGACGGATTGGCCAGCGGTGGTTAAACTCAGTTTACGCCGATCGCACATCACTGCACAGGAAGTATCGTCACAGGATGATTCTATGGCGAGCAGGTACACTGGTTTATTGTTCATTGTTTTGGAATCAGTTTACAAAGGTAATACATAGGTCGGTATCAAAAAATGGAGCAACATAGTAGGTAGGGTGCTGGCTTTTGCCATGGTATTTCTATTAGTTTTTGCGCTGTTTTTTTCAATTCCACAAGTACAAACTTATGCAGCACAGTGGTTGACCAAAAAGTTAGAGGATCGGTACGGAATCAGTATTTCTCTAGCTCATCTAAGGTTAAGACCGATTCAAGGTGCTTTTGATGCCCGCGATGTTGTATTGTTTGATCGCGCAAAAGACACCCTTTTTTATGCACAGACATTGTCGGTCTCTGGTATTGACTTGAACGGGTTGGCCGATGGCCAAACCAGGCTTGGGTATGTTTCTTTGGAAAAATTCTTTCTGGACATCCAATATCATCCTGGTGATTCATTGAATTCTCTCAATCGTTTCTTGGCAGAACTACCTCAATCAACAGACACTACGGAAACAGCTTTTTTTGGGGCTGTCGTGTCATTAAATCACGGTCAAGTGCGGGTAGGAGATAACCGTCCTTCGAATACCCTGAAATCTGCGCCCCTGATTGTGGATATTGAATCACTGCAGGCGGCTCAACTGAACATGGAATCAGGAGTGTTTAACGCAGAGATCCAATCATTATCAGCGGATTTTAGCCCTTGGACATCCCTAAAATCCCTAAGCGGTCAATTGACCATAGATCAAGACAGAATAGCCCTTAACCAGCTATTGTTGCGCACGCCTAAATCTTATTTTCAAGGGAATGTATCTCTGTTTGACCCCAAATCGTCCTCAGACGCATATATCCAAAGAGCTATTTGGCATGTTGATGCCCAGTCACTTAATTTGGATACGGATGAGCTCAATGTTTGGGCTGACTATTTTGGAGCAAAACAAACCATTTCAGGTAAATTTACTCTAGATGGCTCACTCAATGATTTGGCCATTGAATTGGATTATTTAAATTCAGGGGAAACGGGTTTACGGGGGAATCTTCAACTTAAAGAGCTGTTTTTTGGGCAGTCGCCAGGAGTGTTAGATGCCCAAATTACTAACCTAGAGACGACTATACCCTCACTTAAAGCGCTCTTTCCACGATGGATTCCTCAACAATCACCGGAATCACTGGATCGTTTTGGCACCATATCAACCCAGGGTAGTGTGCATTGGCAGGGACCATTACTGAATACCAAGATGAACGCCTCCACTGAATTAGGGGCGTTTTATACCGACGTGACCATTAAGGGGGTAGATCGATTAAAAACAGCTGAGTACAGTGGGTATTTGTCCTTGATCGAGTTTGATCTTGGGGCATACGCATTGGGCAATACAAGCTTTCAAAAAACAACGGCAGATGCTCAGATTGGTGGGACGGGATTTAGTTGGGGTACACTGAACACATTTGCTGAAGGATTGATCTATGAGACAACCATAAACGGCTACACCTATCGCGACATTGAACTCTCTGGACAGTTTAAAAATCAGCGTTTTGAAGGACTGATGTCTGTGATGGATCCCAATTGCAGTTTCACCTTTAGCGGATTGGCTGATTTGGGGGGTGCGCGTAACCAATTTGATTTTGAGGCGGATGTAACTTACGCCGACTTGTTTCAAATGAACCTGGTGAAGGATTCCACCGCACAATTAAGCGGGAAGGTAGTGTTTGATTTACAGGGTAATGATATTGATGATGTGGCGGGAACGATTTCATTTAATCAAACTAGATACAAAAATTCGATTGACACCTTCACGTTTGAAAACTTTGAGGTTGTTGCACAAAGAGACTCTACAGACCAAAGATCGATATCGATTAATTCGCCAGACATTGTCACTGGTCAGATAAAAGGAAAGTTCAAACTCAAGGAATTTACCGAGGTTGTCCGAAACGCGGTAGGGGGGATCTATGATAATTTTGTTCCACTTAAGGTAACTCCAGGTCAAAAATTCGACTTTAGGTTTAAGCTTTACAATACATTGATTGAAGCTTTTTTACCTGATTTTTCGCTCGGTCAAAACACGGAACTAAGCGGGCGCATTGATACCGATCAGTCTGTGCTTAAGCTGGATATCCAGGCGCCCAGAATGAGAATGTGGACCTATTCACTGGATAGTGTATTGTTGAAAGTAGACACGAAAAACCCCTTGTTCAAGTCCTACTTGTCTGTGGCTTCCCTTTCTAAGTCAGGTGGTTTATATCCGATTAAACAATTGGAAATGATTAATAACACCCGAAAAGACACTTTGTTTTTCAGGACGGAGTTTTTTGGAGGAGCGAACCATGAAGATAAGTACGCTATCGATTTTTATCACACCTTCCTCAAAGGCAATACATCCGTTTTAGGGGTCAAGAACCTACAGGCCCAGGTTCGTGACATGGATTGGACCTTAGGCTCAAAACTATCCACGAATCATCAAGCACGGATAGACCATGATTTTTCTTCAATCATCTTAAGTCCTACATCGGTGGTGTCTGCAGATGGCGGATTGATTCAAGCTTCAGGAAGTTGGATAAATAACCAAATCGATGATTTGAATTTTTCTTTGGATCACGTACCGCTGCGCTATATTACGCCGCCCTTAGAAAACGTACAATTGGATGGAATGGCAGATGGCTATGTGAAAATTCAGCGAAAAGACAATCGTTCTTTTCCTTCTGCTTCATTAAACATTAAAGATTTTTCGGTTAATCAAACTGTTTTTGGCCCCCTTAATGCCGATATCGTAGGCAATGAAGACCTGTCTGAGCTTTTGGTCAATGGGCATATCGGCGACCAACAAACAGAACAATTGCGCATTCTTGGCAAGGTGCTTTATCAGTCAGATTCTACATCGTTGAATATGTTGGCCAGTTTTAACGGATTTGATGTAGCTCCTTTTAGTCCACTAGGTCAAGATATTATTCATCGCATCAAGGGCCGACTTTTTGGCAATGCTCGGATCACAGGACTGATCAATCAGCCGCAGATTAACGGCTCGCTTTCTTGGAGTCAAGGTGGCTTAGGTATTCCCTATTTAGGGGTGCTATATGATTTTGCTCCTAATGAAACCTTGCTGCTAAACGGTCAAGAATTTGTTTTTCAGGATTTTAGCTTGATTGATCCGATATATAAAACCAAAGCGCTCCTCCGGGGTGAGATCAATCACAAAGCGTTTACTGATTGGCGACTCAACTTATTTGTTGAAGCTCCAAGCAGCCGCTTTTTATTGTTAAATACTCAGCAAGCACCTGATCAATTGTACTATGGATTAGGTTTTTTAAAAGGATCCGGTCGTATTTGGGGACCCACAGAGCAGTTATCCATTTCCCTCAAAGGGGCAACAGGTGAGCAAACATCGATAAAAATTCCTGTATCTGATGTTGTCTATACTGGTTCGTACGATTTTATCACATTTCAAGAACGCAATCAGTTGGTTGAGATAGAAGAGCTTGGTGTGGATAAAAAGTACCAAGGATTGCAACTGGATTTTGATTTTGACATTACCCCTGATGCTGAAATTGAGGTGGTGATCGATCCACAAACGGGAAGTTCATTAAAAGGTAGAGGTACAGGTAACATTTTAATGGATATCAACACCACGGGTGGATTCAGCATGTTTGGTGATTACCGCGTTAACAGCGGAACCTACAACTACAAGTTTGGTGGGTTTATCGATAAAACGTTTAAAGTAAAGCCAGGAGGTACCATTGTTTGGGAAGGGGATCCCATGCAGGCCCAACTCAATGTGGAAGCCGCCTATAATTTATATGCCAACCCCGCTCCCTTGGTGAGAAATTCTGGATACAGTCAACGAATACCTACTGAGGTATTAATTCGATTACTAGGTCCGCTACAGCGACCAAACATAGATTTTGACATTGCCTTTCCAGGGACTAATTCAGTGATTCAGTCCGAGCTAAACTACGCACTTCAAGATCCTACCGTTCAAGACAGAAATGCTTTTTTCTTGTTGGCGCAAGGGAGTTTTGTCAATAATGAGCTGGCTATTACGGAACAAGCAGTTACCGGAAATTTACTCCAATCCGCTTCTGGATTTTTAAGTCAAATGATTAGCGGGGGGAGTGACCGCCTAAATTTGGGTATTTCTTATGAGCAAGGGTATACCGATCGCAATGCCAATATTACCCTAGATAATAGAATTGGGGTGAGTTTATCGACCCAAATCTCAGATCGTGTATTGTTTAACGGAAGATTAGGGGTGCCGGTTGGAGGGCGCGTTGCTGATCCTTCTCTAGCGGGTGATGCCGAAGTACAGTTTTTGCTTAACGAGTCGGGTAGTTTAAGTGCTAAGATGTTTAATCGCGAAAATCAATTTCAACAACTATTTGCGTTACGTCAAGGATATACTCAAGGTATCGGACTTTCTTATCAGGTTTCTTTTGACAGTTGGCGGGTGTTGATGAATCAGATTTTTAAGCATAAATAGTATATTTTATGTAATCACTTTTTTGATTTATTGTTAAATATTTTCCTTTTTTCTTCCGAATTTGGAGATAAGTACAATTAATCTATACTCGATTCATTGAAATAGAAATAAATTGATATTTTTACGAACTTTAAATTATTTATGGAATCAACGATCAAAAAGATAGGAGTTTTTACTTCTGGAGGGGATTCGCCTGGGATGAATGCGGCCATACGTTCTGTGGTGCGCACTTGTGCCTTTCACCAAATCGCTTGCGTAGGTATTTACAGAGGATACGAAGGAATGATCGAAGGGGACTTTATCGATCTAGGTCCTAGAGATGTCAACAACATCATCAATAAAGGAGGTACTTTTTTAAAGTCTGCACGCTCTAAAGAGTTCAGAACTCCTGAAGGAAGAAAGAAAGCACACGATCATTTGGTAGGTGCAGGCATTGATGCATTAGTGGTGATTGGTGGTGATGGAAGTTTTACTGGGGCACAGATATTCAACCAAGAATACGGCTTTCCAGTAGTGGGTATTCCGGGAACTATAGATAATGATATTTACGGAACGACCAGTACCTTGGGCTTTGATACGGCCCTGAATACGGTGGTTGACGCTATTGACAAAATCCGTGATACGGCTTCATCCCACAATAGACTATTTTTTGTTGAGGTGATGGGTAGAGATGTCGGTCACATCGCCCTAAACGCCGGTGTTGGATCTGGTGCCGAGGAGATATTGATCCCTGAAGAAAATTTAGGTATAGACCGTTTGTTGGAGTCTTTGGATAAATCGAAGAACTCAGGCAAATCCTCCAGTATTGTCATCGTGGCAGAAGGAGATAAAACCGGTAAAAACATTTTCGAACTTAAAGATTACGTGGAACAACACAGACCTCAATACGATATTCGCGTATCTGTTTTAGGTCATATGCAACGCGGAGGTTCCCCTTCTTGTTTTGATCGAGTGCTGGCATGCCGCATGGGAGTTAAAGCAGTAGAAACACTTCTAAGTGGAGAATCTGGATATATGGTGGGTATCCGAGACAATAAATTAAACTTGACACCGCTGGATAAAGCGATCAAGGGACACACCAAAATAGATAAAGAATTGATCAGAGTATCTGATATCATGTCAACCTAATCCTTAATACCATGTCTGAATTAAAAATTGGAATTAATGGTTTTGGTAGAATCGGCCGTATGGTTTTCCGTGCTGCAGCTGCCAGACCAGATGTACAAGTAGTAGCTATCAACGATTTGTTGGATATTGAGCACTTGGCTTATTTGCTAAAGTACGACTCAGTCCACGGACGATTTGACGGAACTGTTGAAATCAGCGGAACTGATTTAGTCGTCAACGGTAAGGTGGTGCGTATTACTGCTGAACGCGATCCAAAACAATTAAAGTGGGATGCTGTTGGTGCTTCTGTTGTAGCAGAGTGCACCGGTATTTTCACTACCCTTGAAATGGCTCAAAGCCATATTGACGGTGGTGCCAAAAAAGTAGTTATTTCTGCTCCTTCTGCTGATGCGCCTATGTTTGTTATGGGGGTAAATCACCTAGAAGCCAAAGCTTCTGATCTGATTGTATCTAATGCTTCTTGTACGACCAACTGTTTGGCGCCTATGGCCAAAGTGTTGAATGATGCCTTTGGTATTGAGGAAGCTTTGATGACCACGGTTCACGCCACTACGGCCACCCAAATGACCGTTGATGGTCCCTCTAGAAAAGACTGGAGAGGCGGTCGTTCTGCCTTATTGAATATTATTCCATCATCTACAGGTGCTGCCAAAGCGGTGACTAAAGTGATCCCATCTTTGGTGGGCAAATTAACCGGTATGGCGTTCCGTGTGCCCAATGCGGATGTTTCCGTAGTGGATTTAACCGTAAAGGTTTCTAAGCCTACTTCTATGGCAGAAATTAAACAAGCGTTTAAAGCAGCTTCAGAAGGTTCATTAAAGGGAATCTTGGGTTATACGGAAGACTTAGTTGTTTCACAAGATTTTATCGGTGATGCACGTACGTCAATTTTTGATGCTGACGCGGGTATTGAGTTAAATAGCACATTCTTCAAATTGGTTTCTTGGTACGACAATGAAGCGGGTTATTCAAATAAATTGATCGACCTAGCCAAGCACGTATCTAGTCTTTCATAACTATACCAAAATCATTTAGGCTTTGAGAACACCCTGTGTACAGGGTGTTCTATGCCTTTTTTAACCGACGATTATGATTTTAATTGCAGACAGCGGGGCGACTAAATCCGATTGGATTGCCTTGGACAAGAATGGAGATAAACTCTTTTTAACTCAAACCTTAGGATTGAGTCCTGAGGTATTGACTAAAGAAGTGATCCAAGATCGATTGGCCAATAATTTTGAACTCTCCAAAAATAGCCGCCAAGTAAAACAATTGTTTTTTTACGGAGCTGGCTGTGGGACAGCTAGAATGAAAACCTTTTTAGGAGATATTTTTCAGTCCTTTTTTCCCAA
>ERZ651770.232-NODE-232-length-30073-cov-8.577177_pt1 | contig 30073 bp, 41 predicted proteins | sample MGYA00514756_ERZ651770 | MGnify/ENA metagenome assembly ERZ651770
GCCAGATTCAAGCGCGCCTCTCGACGCGCCGCCTGTTGTAGTTGTTTACGCTTTGCACTGTTCATGCTGTAACCTCATCTTGCCAGTCAAGGATTATGTCAAATGCTTTCGCGTCCAATCGCTGTAACTCGCTATCTGTTAAATGCCCGACCTGATGCACTCGCTCAAAACCTTTCAATGCTCGGTCAATATCGCCCAGTGATTCGCACCGATTTAATCTGTCTATTGCTGATTTGTAATTGCTCATATTATGCCGCCTCACTTTTACGTTCGCTTGCAGGTTTAATCCATAGGTACTCCGACCAAAAAGGCTCGCTAGCATTGCCTGCGTATATATACGAGTCCTGCCACCCGTTCGCCTCATATTCTGCATGGTCAGCCTCCGACATCAACTGACAATCTAATAAACCCGCGTCTACTGCATTGTCTAAGGACTCTTGCTCATTATTACCATATGAGACACATAGAACCCCGAACTCATTACCGACTAGATACGCCTGCTCTCCGAATCTGTAACCGTCTTTATTTGCTAGTTGAATAGTCATATTATGCCGCCTTTTCTGTTAGGTTAGAAATAAACTCTGGGCTACGTGTCTCAACATCAGCAGATACACCCTGTAACCATTTGTTGATGTGGCGTGTTGTGGTTTGTGAGTACCATTCGCTAGTTTTAACATACTGACCAGAGGGTAGCATTGCCGCGACTGGTGTTGAGTAGCTGAACAAAATCACTGCTCCGCTATTAGTTGCCAATTCCGTCATATTCGAGCCTACATTACTGATTTTCATAATATCACCTTATTAAGTTAAGTTGCGTTGATTGGTTTAATAGATAGCACTCTAGGCGAATGCCACCGATAAAACAACCCTCATTCGTCGTCATAACTGGCCTGTTCTTTAAACTCTTTGAAGAGCTGTACAATAGCGGCCTCGCTGTACTCTTCCGCATAGCAATGGCCTTCATACCAGTTACGCGCCCATGCTACGGCGTACAGGTCTGCGGGATGGTTTAACTGGCGGATATGGTGGAATCCACCTTGCAACTCTATTTCGCCCATAATGTGGCGCTTTAGTATATTAACGTTAATCTGGTCTGAAGCTCTCATTTTATCACCTCTTAGGGTTGCCCCTTGCGGGGCGTTTGGTTTAGGCCGCTAATGCTTCGCGTCTTTTGCGCTCAGTTATCACGAAGTCCGCCATCTGGTCACTGGTATCAGCTCCGTACATATTGAGCGTTAGGCGACCAAACAGGACGCGCAGTTCTTCGTCGGAAAGCTCAGGTAAAAGGCGTAATAGAGTTTTACTTGTATCGTTCATCTTGTTTGCTCCTTTGCACCGTTTTGGTGCGTTGGGTTGGTTTCTCTGTCTTGTTGAGGCCATTATATCAAAACGCAATACACTGTCAATAACTATTTTAAATTAATTTTCACAGCCAAAGGATAAAGAGCGGGCGCGCGCGAATACCACAGACTACAACCCGTGTCAAACATTAGCGTGACCAATCAGTTAAAGATAGTCACAGGTATTGGTTGCAGTGTTGGCTTGGGTGTGCTGGGGTATGCCTGTGGGTATCCTGTAGCATACTCACACTCCCTCCGTCAAGGATTACTCGTGACTACATCTGACCCCGTGGTCACCCTTAAGGCTTGACTACCGGCTCCCGGTGTGCTTAGTGACCCGATGGCTGCCCGTGGTCACGAATCGGGCTTGCCTTTTGCAATCAGATGTGCTAATGACCCCCGGGGGGTGCTGGCGTGTTGTGGTACTGTTACGGTAACCCCCTAGATACAAAAAAGAGCCAAAAGTGACAACAAAAGGTTACAAAAAGTAACATTAATGGTTTGTATCTCATGTATACTTAAGACGACCTAAGTCATTGATTTTATTGGGGTTCGGCGGGTACGTAGGGAGACAACAGAATAGACTTTAATGTTGATTGGTAAATTAGTTAAAATAAAGCTTGACTTTTGCCTAAGAATATGTTATAATAATACTATAGTATAGATTAGTTTAGTTTAGTTTGTTGTTTTGTTACTAACTAAAGACTATAAACAAAGTATAAACCTAACGAGGTCTAAGGTATACTAAAGTATACTTAGGTAACCTAAGGAGAAGTTTTTTGTCTACCGAAAATAAAAAAGACGATTTGCCCGTTACTAAGAAACGTAGAGGTCGTCCACCCAAGTCTGAGGTTGTCTCACGCAAGCGGGGAACCGTTGGCACTAGGGGTCGCCCAAAGGGTGACGCAGCGATAATCAATGAATACAAGTCAAGGATGCTAACGTCCCCTAAGTCAGCGAGGGTGTTAGAGTCTATCTTTGATGCAGCCTTGGATGATGACCATAAGAATCAGGCAGCCGCATGGAAGCTAGTAATGGATAGAGTCTTACCAGCCAGCTACTTTGAGAAGGATAAAGCTGGAGGAGCCAAGGGTGGTATTAATATATCAATCACAGGTGTCGGTGGTGAGACTACTGTCATCTCCGAGAACACAGACCAAGAGCAAGATATTATTGACGGAGAGTTCACCGATGTATAACCCTAAGTACTTTGCCTTGAGTGAGTTCAACTGTCAAGAAACAAATCAAAATGAAATGAAACCAGAGTTTTTAGAGAGACTCGACCTACTTCGAGAAGCCTGTGGTTTTCCCTTTGTGATTACTAGTGGCTATCGTAGCCCTAACCACACTATTGAGAGAGCAAAGAGGAAACCCGGAACACATGCCCAAGGTATTGCAGCGGACATCAGAGCTATTAGCGGAAAAGAAAAGTACAAGATTATTGAACAGGCAATCGCCCTTGGGTTTGCTGGCATTGGAGTGGCTGGTACATTTATCCATGTGGACGACAGGGCTAGTGGTGATTCTAACGTTACACCCGTAGTTTGGACATACTAAATGACAGACTTAAATATTTCTCTCCTACCGTGGCAACAGCAGGTGTGGGCGGACAATAAGCGCTTTCAGGTTGTCGCTGCGGGTCGTCGTACAGGTAAGTCTCGCTACGCTGCTTGGAAGTTAATTGTTAAAGGGTTGGAAGCAAAACGTGGTCAGATATTCTATGTTGCCCCTACACAGGGTCAGGCTAGGGACATTATGTGGCAGGCTTTGTTGGAGGTTGGTCATCCAGTTATTAGTTCCAGCCATGTAAACAACCTACAGATAAAGCTAGTCAACGGTATTACCATCGCCCTAAAGGGTGCTGACAGACCGGAGACTATGCGTGGTGTCAGCCTCTACTACCTCGTAATGGATGAGTATGCCGACATGAAGCCGGAGGTCTGGGAACAAATCCTAAGACCTGCCTTGGCGGATTTAAAGGGTGAAGCCTTGTTTATTGGCACGCCTATGGGTCGTAACCACTTCTATGACCTGCACCAGTACGCTAGTATCTCCAACGATGAGGACTGGCAGGGTTACCACTTTACAAGCTACGATAACCCCCTGCTGGATGCTGTGGAGATTGAAGCAGCTAAGAAGTCGATGTCAGCCTTCTCCTTCCGACAGGAGTTCATGGCGTCCTTCGAGGCAGCGGGTGGTGAACTCTTTAAGGAGGAACACGTTAAGTTCTCCGAGGAAGAACCGGAGGACGGACAGTTTTATATTGCAGTTGACTTGGCAGGATTTGCGGATGTTGAAAAAGCAACAACTAAAACCAAACGACTTGACCAAACGTCAATTGCTGTGGTTAAAGCGAACACTGAAGGCTGGTGGGTTGCTAATATCATACATGGGCGCTGGGGCGTCGAAAAGACCGCCAGAAAAATCTTTGAGGCAGTCCGAGACTATCAACCAGCAGCCGTAGGGATTGAGAAGGGGGCATTGAAGAATGCTGTCTATCCCTACCTAAACGACTTAATGAAGAAAAACCAAAGGTTCTTCCGCGTAGAAGAGCTAACCCACGGCAACAAACGTAAGGTAGACCGTATCGTATGGGCGTTGCAGGGTAGATTTGAACACGGTAACCTTGTACTTAACAAAGGGGAGTGGAACACTGAGTTCCTAGATGAGCTATTTCAGTTCCCAAACAAGTTAGTACATGACGATTTAATTGACTCATTGGCTTATATAGACCAGTTAGCACAGATAGCCTATGCTGTTGACTTTGAGGAAGACGAATATGAATTTACTGACTACTATTCAGGATATTAAACTATGTTAGACAAAGAAAAGTTTCACTTAGAACGCTTAGAAGACTGGGTAGAATCAAAATGCACCGACTGGCGTGACCATTTCGAGGCTAACTATTCCCAAAAGTTTGATGAATACTACCGTTTGTGGCGTGGTCAGTGGTCTGCTGAAGACAAAACACGACAATCAGAGCGTTCCAAGATTATTTCCCCTGCACTACAGCAGGCTGTGGAGTCTTCCGTAGCGGAACTGGAGGAAGCTACCTTCGGTCGCGGTAAGTGGTTCGATATTAAGGACGACCAAGGCGACACGGAGAAGATGGACATACAAGTCCTACGTACTGGCCTTGAATCAGACTTCAAACGTAACAAAATCCGTAAGAATGTAGCCGAGTGTCTTATCAATGCAGCCGTATTCGGCACAGGTATTGCTGAGATTGAACTTACTACCGAAAAGGAAATGAAACCAGCCACACAGCCTGTCATGGGCGGTGAATTGACTGCTGTTGGTGTCAATATTACAGACCGTACGTGCGTTAAGCTTAACCCTGTAATGCCTCAGAACTTCCTTATCGACCCCGTAGCCACTACTATAGAGAATGCCTTGGGTGTTGCTATTGATGAGTTCGTATCACGTCACGTTGTGGAGCAGTTACAGGAAGATGGTGTCTATCGTCAAGCAGACGTAGGTACAGCAGCTCCTGACTTTGACATTGAGCCTGACCACGAACTAACTACTACCTATGATGACGACAAAGTACGTCTTACTAAGTACTACGGCCTTGTGCCTCGCTACTTGCTGGACGAAGCTATGTCAGACCCAGATGCCGAGGAAGAAGCTGTAACGCTGTCCGAGGACGAAGAAGCGGAAGATAGCTACTACGTTGAGGCTATCGTTGTTATTGCTGATGGTGGTACTCTCCTGAAGGCTGAGAAGAACCCCTACATGATGGGTGACCGTCCTGTTATCGCATTCCCTTGGGATGTCGTTCCTAGCCGTTTCTGGGGTCGAGGAGTATGTGAGAAAGGCTACAACTCTCAGAAGGCGTTAGACGCAGAACTACGCGCTAGAATCGATGCTCTTGCTCTTACTGTACATCCTATGCTTGCCATGGATGCTTCCCGTATGCCTCGTGGTGCTAAACCTGAAGTAAGGCCGGGTAAAGTAATTCTAACTAACGGTAACCCTTCGGAAGTCCTACAGCCATTTAACTTTGGTCAGGTCAGCCAGATTACCTTTGCACAAGCAGGTGCCTTACAACAGATGGTACAGACCGCTACAGGTGCTATTGACTCAGCTGGTATCGCAGGTAGTATCAACGGAGAAAGCACAGCTGCGGGCATCTCCATGAGCCTAGGCGCTATCATTAAGCGTCACAAGCGCACATTGATTAACTTCCAAGAGTCGTTTATTATTCCTCTGGTAACCAAGGCTGCGCATCGCTATATGCAGTTTGAGCCTGAGCTGTACCCAGTGGCTGACTATAAGTTTGACGTATCTAGCTCTTTAGGTATTATTGCCCGTGAGTACGAAGTTACACAGCTTGTACAGTTATTACAAACCATGTCTCCTGAGACTCCAATGTATCCTGAGCTGGTTAAGTCCATTGTTGAGAACATGAACTTGTCCAACCGTGAAGAACTTATTGCCAAGCTTGACCAAGCCAATCAGCCTAACCCAGAAGCACAACAGGCTCAACAGGCTTCACAGCAAGCTCAGTTGCAGTTCCAAGCTTCACAGACTGCTGCCCTTAATGGACAGGCTCAAGAGTCTCAGGCACGCGCTGCGAAGGCTATGGCTGAAGCACAGGCTGTACCACAGGAGCTTGAGATTGACCGTATTAAGGCTGTAACAGCTAACCTAGATGCGGGGGATGCAGACGACAAAGAGTTTAAGCGTCGCCTTGAAATCTCTAAGCAGCTACTCAAGGAGCGTGAGGTAGCCGTTAAGGAAGGCAACGTAGAGCAACCAGCATCACAGGCACAACCACAAGCACGACCACCAATGCAACCTAATATGGGACAATTGCCACAATGATTACAGAGCGACAGTTCAACGACGTACTTAAACAGATAAACGAAGCATTTAAGGATGTCAACAAAAAAGTAGATAAACTACAAGAACAAGTCAACACTAAGGAGGCTCCTAGTGCCAGCAAAAAAACCAGACCCAAGACTAGCTAGGGCGGGCGTATCGGGGTTCAATAAGCCAAAGAGAACCCCCGGTCATCCTAAGAAGAGTCATGTAGTGGTTGCCAAGGAAGGTGACAAGGTTAAGACTATCCGCTTTGGAGAGCAGGGAGCTAAGACAGCAGGTAAGCCTAAAGCAGGTGAGTCTGAGGCTATGAAGAAGAAAAGAGCCAGCTTCAAAGCACGACATGGTAAGAACATAGCTAAAGGCAAAATGTCTGCGGCATATTGGGCTGATAAAGCTAAGTGGTAGTGTACTAATATAATACACAAAAGTGTCTTAAGTGTACATTAGAGTGTACAATGTATAGTATATGAAACATAACAGGAGAAATTTATGCCCTCATATTCAATGAAGCCTAAAAGCAAAGCAAAGCCGAAATCAATGCCCAAGCCTAAGCGCGGACAACGTGCGGGTAAGAACAAGATGAAGGCACGTGGTTACAAATAAGTAAAATAAAGCTTGACATTTGACTGTAAATATGTTATAATAGTACTATAGTATGCTTTAGTATACTTTAACTTGTACTTTAACTTATAACAAACTGTCCTTTAAGGAGAAACAGTTAATGAATGACACAGACAAAGAACTAGAAAAATACTACGAAGATATGCTTTCGATGTTTCGTACATCAGGTTGGAAGACTTTATCGGAAGACCTGCTTACTAACTCCAAAGGCATTAATTCAGTAGAAGGAACGAAAGATGAAAAAGACCTCTTCTTTAGGAAGGGACAACTTTATGTCATTGCTTCGTTGCTAAACTTAGAAGAGCAAGTCCGTGACGCATATGACAACCTAGGCATGGAAGACGATGCCGCTGTTTGATTTTAAATGTGAAGCTGGACATACTAATGAACGATTCGTTAGTAGCGACACTAAAGAAGTTGAGTGCAATGATTGTGGTCAACTAGCAGTAAAGCAGCTAAATTCTTTTGGAACTTGGACTGAAAAGCGGAATGGTATTGCGTCCGACAATTGGGTCAAGAAACGAGAGAGTCAGCTGAAACAAGAACGTAAGGCAAATTCATAGGTGTGTTGAACCCTTACATAATATAAACCTCCATAATACTAAAGGTACGGAGTTTAATAATGGCAACAATTTTACCAGACGAGCGTCCAGAAGACGACAAAGAAGAACTAGGCAACCTTGAGGAAATTACACAGGAAACTCAACAAGAGGTAACTCCTGCGGAAACCCAAGCAACCGAAACACAAGAAGATGACATCCCCGATAAGTACAAAGGAAAGTCAACCGCTGAGATTGTAAGAATGCACCAAGAAGCTGAGAAGCTCCTAGGAAAGCAAAGCGGAGAAGTAGGGGAGTTACGTTCAGTCGTTGATAATTACATTCAGACACAACTCGACAACACTACACCAACGCAAGAAACTGTAGACGAAGATATTGATTTCTTTTCCGACCCTGACAAGGCTGTCGAAAGAGCTATCGCTAATCACCCTTCAATTAAGAAAGCTGAGGCTGCCACACAGGAACAGGCACGAACTATTGCAATGACACAACTTCAGAAGCGTCATCCTGACATGACTGATATTGTTCAGAACCCAAAGTTTGTTGAATGGATTAAAGCCTCTAAGATTAGAACACAGCTCTTTGCTCAAGCAGACACGCAGTACGACTACGAAGCTGCCGACGAACTCTTCACTAACTGGAAGGAACGTCAAGGTGCCGTAGCTAAGACTGTAGCTGCTGAGAAGCAAACAAGGAAATCCGCTGTTAAAGCTGCCTCTACCGGTAGCACCAAAGGAAATGGAGAACAGCGAGCGAAGAAGATATATCGACGCTCAGACATTATTAAACTAATGCAGGACAATCCAGAACGGTATTTAGCTTTATCTGATGAAATCACTAGGGCTTATGCCGAGAAGAGAGTCCGCTAACTAAACTCTTTTATTATAAGGTATTAAATTATGACTGATTCAACATATCCCAACATGGGCGGTGCGGTAGACAACACTAGCGCTGCTACTTTTATCCCAGAAATTTGGAGTGACGAAGTTGTTGCTGCATACAAGTCTAACTTGGTTCTGGCTCCTCTGGTCAAGTCTTTGGGCATGACTGGTAAGAAAGGCGACGTTGTACATATCCCTAAGCCTGTTCGTGGCGATGCTCACGCTAAGGTTGAAGGCCAAGCTGTAACCATTCAGAACGCTTCTGAGGGTGAAGTACAGGTTGTTATCGACAAGCACTTCGAATACTCTCGTATGATTGAAGACATCACCGAGACTCAGGCTCTGGCTTCTCTCCGTCAGTTCTACACTGGCGACGCTGGTTATGCTCTGGCTAAGCAGGTTGATACTGACCTGACTAACCTTGGTAAGTCTCTGGGTGACGGCGATGGTAGCGACTGGACTCACAGTGCTTCTTTCCAGATTGACCCTACTTCCGGTCTTCTTGAAGCATACAGCGCACAGGGTGCTGCTGAGTGTGGTGATTTTTCTGACCTAGCTTTCCGTGCTTTGATTCAGAAGATGGATGATGCAGACGTTCCTATGGACAACCGCTGCTTCGTAGTTCCACCTTCACTGCGTAACGCTATCATGGGCATTGACCGCTACAACTCTTCTGACTTCGTAGATGGTCGCGGTGTTCAGAACGGTCAGATTGGTACTCTGTACGGCATTGACGTATTTGTATCAACCAACGCTGCTACTCTTGAAAGTGGTGTTAAAGGCGCACAGCTTCTGCACAAGGACACTTTTGTTCTGGCAGAGCAGCAGGGCGTTCGTTCACAGACTCAGTACAAGCAGGAGTTCCTCGGAACCTTGTACACTGCTGACACTCTGTACGGCACTAAGGTCTTGCGTCCAGACGCTGGATTCGTACTTGCAGTAGATGCATAAGTAGTAACCAAGAGGGGCTTCCTGTAACAGGGGAGTCCCTTTTTCTACTTTCCCCTCCTCTCATACTTGAACAGGTTTCTTGATGTCTAATTATATTAAAACTACTAACTTTGCTGCTAAAGATTCTCTGCCGTCTGGTAACCCTGCTAAGATTGTTAAAGGGACGGAGATTAACACTGAGTTTGACAACATAGCTGTAGCTAGTGCTACTAAACTAAATTCCTCAGCCGTTTCGACTTTTGGTGGTACACTGATTGACGATGCGGACGCTTCTGCTGCACGTACTACCCTAGGCTTGGGCACTGCTGCCACTACAGCCTCTACGGACTACGCTACTGCTGCGCAGGGCACCACAGCCGATGCCGCACTACCTAGAACAGGTGGAGCGATGACAGGCGCAATAACAACCAACAGCACCTTCGATGGACGAGACGTAGCCACAGACGGCACTAAGCTCGACGGTATCGAAGCTGGTGCAACCGCTGACCAAACTGCTGCCGAGATTAAGACAGCGTATGAAAGCAACGCTAACACCAATGCTTTTACTGATACAGATGAAACTAAACTGGACGGTATCGAAGCTGGTGCAGATGTAACCGACACCACTAACGTTGTAGCATCCCTATCGGCAGGCACAGGCATTAGCTTGTCCGCTGGTGGAGAGATTGCTAACACAGCTCCTGACCAAACCGTAGCACTTACGGGTGGCACTGGTATTTCTACTTCGGGTACTTACCCTAACTTTACCATTACTAATGATTCTCCTGACCAGACTGTCGCATTGACAGGCGCTGGTGGTACTTCCATTTCAGGAACATATCCTAGCTTTACAATTACTAGCACTTCTTTTGCACTTCCCGTGGCTACTGACACAACTTTAGGCGGCATTGAGCTGTTTAGTGACACAGACCAAACTGTAGTTGCTAATGCTGTAACTACTACTGCTGCAAGAACTTACGGTATCCAGTTAAACAGCGACGACCAAGCCGTTGTCAATGTTCCTTGGACTGATACTACATACACCGTGGGCGATGGTGGTCTTACCGAGATTAACTTTACCTCTGCCGACAACACTAAGCTAGATGGTATTGAAGCCAGTGCAGACGTAACGGACACAGCTAACGTCACTGCCGCTGGTGCTTTGATGGACTCTGAGGTCACCAACCTAGCACAGGTTAAAGCTTTTGATTCTACTGACTATGCTACGGCTGCTCAGGGAGCTACGGCTGACGCTGCGCTACCTAAAGCTGGTGGTACAGTAACAGGCACTGTTGTCTTTGAAGCAGCGATTACAGAAGACGCAGAAACCCTTACAGGCACAGCAACCACTATCGACCTAGCGACTGCGACTAACTTTACACACACCCTGACAGGTGCCACAACGTACACCTTCAGCAACCCGGCAACCACAGGCAATGCTACAGCGTTCACCCTGAAAGTTATTCAGGACACCACAGCCCGTACAATTACTTGGCCTGCTAGTGTTGACTGGGCGGGAGGCACAGCGCCTACCTTGACAGCAACCAGTGGCGGTGTAGATGTGTTTGTGTTCTATACTATTGACGGTGGTACTACTTACTACGGCTTCACGGCTGGACAGGCGATGGCATAATGAGTACAGTAGCTAAGAAACTTCAAACAGCTTTTACAGTATCTGGCGATGGCTTGGGTGAGACTTTTGATAGTGCGCTGCTTATGGGGGAAAACGAAGCTACTACTTTAGACCTTACTGACCCCCTAGGCATAACCCAAGTTTCTGCAATTAATAATGAATCTGGTTTTAATGACCCCAGTTTCAACGCAGCGGGGTTTGATAAAACAAATTTAATTGGTATTTGCTCTAACGCTATTACCGATAAAATTGTGTTTACAGATGCAAGCAACCCTTCAAGTTTTTCTGTAAACGGTAGTTATGACAATATTGCCTATATAAATCAGCCTAGAAGTGAAATAGCCGTAGATTCCGCAAACGAAGTTTGTTTCGTAACATCCGCCTCCACACCCACCGCAAGAAGCGGTAAAACAATACAAGTTTTAGATTACAGTACAATATCTAGCCCTACGTTAGGCACGTTTTTTGATTTAGGAACAGACGGTAATTCTAATAGATACGGAACAACAATAGACGAAACAAATCAAGTATTGTATTCTACAACAGCTAACAGAATTTATGCATACGATGTTTCAGATTTAGCAGGTAGCGGTATTGTTGAGCTGGATAACTATTTTAATACCAATTTCGGCGGTGCGCGTGGCATGGTTGTTGATGTAGCTAATGAGGTTTTGTATGTTTGTAACTATACAGCAGATAAGCTTGTTTCAGTAGATATTAGCGATACTTCAAATTTAGCTATATTAGACAATGTTACGGATGCTACTAATTTAAATAATGCTTATACTGTAGAATTAGACACCTACCGAAACTTAGCTTTTGTATATTGTGTAGGCGGTGCTATAAACTGTATTGATATTAGTGACCCTTCAAACATGGTACTTAAAAGCACTTTAACTGGTTATGGTGGCAGCGGTACAGAGCAAACTATTGCCATTGATACTTTTAAAAAACTAGTATATCTTAAAGCCAGACTTAACTCAGGTAATCGTATTCACGTAGTTAGCTATACCCCTTCGGGTGCAATGACAGCAGAAGGTTCTACAGCTTTAGGCGCTAGCAATGATGGCGGAATTTTAAATATATACAATAAAGTTTAAAGGATTTTTTATGTACGTTAAAACATTAAACAATGAAATACAAGAGTTTCCCTATAACGTTAGGAAGCTAAAGGAAGACAACCCTAACACGTCTTTTCCTGCAAAACCTTCTGAATCTTTGTTAGAAGAATACGGAGTTTATTCTGTAGTTCGTGCAGAAGACCCAACCTTAACACATACTCAAACCGCAGACCACGCTTCAGCGCCTGTGCTTGTAGAAGGTGTATGGACACTGCCTTGGGTTGTACGGGACAAGACAGCAGACGAAATAGCCTCAGAAGCTAAAAGCGTGCGTTATGAGCGTGATGAGCTACTGACCCAATGTGACTGGACGCAGATGCCCGACAGTCCTTTAGACGACAACACAAAGGCTTCTTGGGCTACTTACCGCACAGAGCTACGTGACATATCGGAACAAGCAGGATTTCCAACTGACATTACTTGGCCTACAGCGCCTTAATTCAACCACGAGGATATAACATGAAAACATTACTAATCGCGACACTTTTCGTACTTGCTGGCTGCAACACTTTTAACGGTGCTATTGACGGTTCACAGCAGATTGTCAACTCAACTGTTGATTCTGCACAAGACATGGTAGTAGGCACTGCAAAAGGTGTTGGTGCTGGTTCTGCTACTCTGGTAGAAGGCATTGCTAAAGACATCCGCACAGCGTCTGAGTGACTAAATGCTCGCCGAAATCGCAGCAGCGAACGCAGCCTTTAAAGTCATTAAGATTGCCATTAGTAATGGTAAGGAATTGTATGACTGCTCTGAAGCGGCTACTAAGTATTTTAACAATAAAAGTGCAATAGCAAAACGTGTAGCGTCTAAGGGCAAGAGTGACTTAGACGCATTCATGGCTCTTGAGAAGATTAAAGAGCAAGAGGTTTGGCTGAAGGATTACATGGTATACGCCGGTCGTCCTGATATGTATACCGACTGGCTGAATTACCAAGCAGAGTGTCGTAGGAACAGAGAAAAGGAAGAACGTCTTGCAGCGGCTAAGAGACGTGAGAACTTAAAGTTAATCAAACAGTTTGTTACCATAATGGGTATAGCGTTAGCGGGGCTTCCTGTTTTGATATACTTAATCATTTACTTAGCGAGCCTTTAAAGGATTTAAACATGGTTGAAGAAACAAAAGAAGTTGTAGACATAGCCGCAGCCTCCACAGGTATACTAGCGTTAGCCGCTTGGCTACCACCAGTCGCCTCTATATTTACAATCGTTTGGTTGGGTATTAGAATATACGAGTCAGACACAGTACAACAGCTAGTACACGGTAAAAAACTACTTGACAAACAAGACTAAATAGTGTATAATATGAGTATACTTAAATCTTTAATACAGCCCGTAACGAGCATACTGGATAAGTTTATACCTGATGCTGACGTCAAGCAAAAGATAGCGCATGAAATTGCAACAATGGCGCAGAGACATGCACACGAAAGTGCAATGGCACAGATAGAGGTAAACAAAGCTGAAGCAGGGCATAAAAACTTATTTGTCGCAGGTTGGCGTCCGGCTGTCGGCTGGGTATGCGTGCTTTCTATGGCGAGTAACTTCTTGGTTATACCGATGGCAAATTTTGCGCTGGCTCTTACCGATTCTACAGTCAGCATTCCCCTTATAGACTTGTCAACCATGATGCCAGTTCTTATGGGTATGCTAGGATTGGGTGCGTTACGTACCGTAGAGAAAACTAAAGGGGTAAAGAATGGCACTACCTAAACCAGACCCAAGTCGCTATCGTGGCGGTAGTAGAAGTCGTTACTACAGAGAAGACTTAGCAGCGTGGGAAGCTAAACAAAAAACTACACCTGACTACACAATACAGCCTGTGGGTGCCGAAGAAGTTGTTAGCCTTGCCAGTTCGTTTGACGAGGAAGCTGACCCCTTTGTCCCTCTTGTAGATTTAGACGCTTTAGCTGATAGTGATTTTACTTTTAATTTGGACTTGTCGGGTCTAAATCAAATGTTTGAACCCGAAACTACTCTCGGCGAGGGTGTAACAGAAGAAAGACTAGAAAGTTTTGGTGTTCAGTTACAGGAAGATATGTTAGCCAATATAGGCAAAACAAGAGCAGACTTTGACGAAGAAACCTTAGCAGACCCCATTAAGTTTAATACTGAATATCAACAACTGCTTACAGAACAGAACCAAGAAAACAGAAGCCAGCTTTATTCTCTATATAAAGAAGATGAAGCAGCTTTCAGAGAAGCTTATGACGCTGCTGATACTGGCTCTCAGCTGTCTTTTTTACATCAATTATATGATGAAGAGTCTTTACCTAGAGAAGAATACTTAAAGTTATCTGCTCAGATTTTAACAACAAATGCTTCTGATACTTTTGATGAAAACAAAACTTATTTTGTACAGAACAATAAACTGTATGAAGTGCCAACTAATTTTACTGACAGTGATGATGCTTTATTCTTCGCAAGGGAAGTAGTACTTTTTCCTGACCAAGAACACAGAGCAACCTCTGAGCATTATTTAGCGTCTGATGATGAAAACTTTTTAAGGGCGTTAGGAAGCACCAACGACGAAAGCGCAGATACTAGCTCTAGTTGGGTAAAGGCGCGTGACGGTGTTATTGTTCCTATGGCACGTACTGCTGCTGCCATAGCAACAGGTGGTAAATCAGAACAGCTTTACTCTGCTATTCGTTTAGCATCAGGTGAAACACTACACGGTTCTGATTACGCTAATCTGGTTATTGGTGGTTTGGAACAAGCAGGTATTATTGCTCCCAATGCAACAACGATAGACCCAGCCACAGGACAAGAGATTATTGTACCGGGAACTGGCTTGGGTAATTTTACTCATGGTCAAACAACACAGCTGATTGAGGCAATAGGTAACCAAGACCCACTGAGTGCTGCTTTAGCAGTTGGTGGTAACAATTTGATTACTGATAACTTGGAAGCTATCGGTATCCCGACTGAACTTGCTAACGACCCTGACTTTATTGAAGGAACAATAGCAGCCTTAGAAACAGCGGTGTCAGGCGGTAACTTACAAGAGTCTTTGGAAGATGGTTTAATAGAATACATAACTGAGGGTGGTGGTTTCGGAGGTGTTCCTGATATAGCTGTCGGTGACCTTTCTTCCGTTTTAGACCCTATCGTGGAAGTAGTACAGAACGTAGGAGACGCTTTAGAGCCTATCTTTGATGGTGTCGAAGACGTAGCCCAAGTAGTTGGCGATGTAGTCGAGGATGTTATCATTGACCCAGCGGACGACATACTAGACTTACTCGGTAGTGAGGTAGTTGACCCTATCCTTCAAGCGGTAGAACCTATCGCGGCAGTAGTCGAAGATGTTATTATTGACCCGATAGATGATGCTCTTGACTACGTAGGTTCTGAGTTCGTAGACCCTGCTATACAGGCTGCTGAAGATGTAGCACAGGAAGTAGGGGACGTTATTGAAGACTACGTTGTAGACCCTGTAGATGATGTCTTAGACTTTGTGGGTGAAGAGATTGTAGACCCTGTTGCACAAACCATCGGAGACGTTGCGGAAGACGTAGTTCAGACGACTGGTGATGTAGTGGAAGACGTTGCACAGGTCATAGGCGATGCTGTTGAAGAAGGTGTTGTAGACCCCGTAGACGATGTTTTAGACTACATAGGTGAAGAGTTTGTAGACCCAGCATTACAGGCAGGAGAAGACGCTCTACAGGTCACAGGAGACGTTCTGGAAGACATAGGACAGTCAGCTGGTGATATTATTGAAGACGTAGCTCAGGACACAGGAGCGGCTGTAGAGGACGTAGCGCAGGTTGTTGGTGATGTAGTTGAGGACGCAGGGCAAGTTGTAGGTGATGTCGTAGAGACAGTAGTTGATGCTATACCTGAAGTAGACTTACCAAGCGTAGACTTGCCTAGCATAGACTTACCTAATATTAATCTTAACTTACCACAAATAACCATGCCTTCGTTTATGGCTTCACCGCGAGCAGGCACAAGAACTACGGATACTTTGTTTAAGGATATGTTGCAGTTTGAAACAGAAATAACAGCAGCTCCACAGATACAAAGGCTAGGACAACAGCCTCTAATGCCAGTTGCTCAAGTCCCAACGGCACCTGTGTTACCACAAACAAACATACTAGGACAGTTTTTACAACCAACACAAGCAACACAACGTAGACCGCAGGGTTTATTAACAGGAAGAAGGGTTTAATTAATGACATACTTACAGATAGTAAACAGTGTACTGCGTCGGCTCCGCGAGGAGGAGGTAAGCACTGTAGCACAGAACAGCTACTCTAAACTGATAGGAGAGTTTGTTAATGATGCAAAAAGAACTGTAGAGGACGCTTACGACTGGACTGCATTGCGTACCGAGCTTCCTGTGTCTCTTGTTGCTGACACTACTACATATTCTTTGACAGGCTCAGGCACTAACTTGAAGGTCTTTAACGTTGTTGATGAGACTTCTAAGAACTTTGTACAATACCGTGGTGCTGCTTGGATGGATAATGCTAACTTAGTAACTCCTCCACCGTCGGGCAAGCCTCAGTACTATTGCTTCAAAGGTGTAGACACTAATGGTGATGACACTGTTGAGATTTATCCTAACCCAGACAAAGCGTACACCTTGACATTTAACTCTGCTGTACGTACTGCTGACTTTACTGAAGATACTGACAAGCTCACAGTTCCCTCTTTGCCGGTGACTCAACTGGCTACAGCGTTGGGTGCTAGGGAGCGTGGAGAAACTGGTGGAACAAGCGCCGCTGAATTGTTTGCTCTGGCTGATGTCTCTTTGTCCGACGCCATTGCTTATGACTCAGCCAAACACCCCGAAGAAACTATCTGGTATTCATAATGGCTCAACAATTACAGAACATTACAGTAGCAGCGCCGGGATTCTATGGCCTTAACACAGAGGATTCACCTATTGGTGGTAATCCTTCGTTTGCGTCTATCGCAGACAACTGTGTTATTGACAAGTTGGGTCGTATCGGTGCAAGAGAAGGCTGGGAGGAAGTCAGTACCAACGGTTCCTCCGTACTAGGGACTAGCCGTGGTATTGAAACAGTGTACGAATACATTGATTCTTCCGGCGATAAATATATACTGTCAGCAGGTAACAACAAAATATTTACAGGGACTACAACACTAACGGACGCGACACCCGCAGGTTACACTCCCACAGCTAACAACTGGAAAGTTGTGACTCTAAACGACCATGTGTATTTGTTCCAACGAGACCATGAGTACGTGCTTGGCAGCGACCACGAGGGTTCTTTTGTATTGGAAGAACACTCAGCACACACACACGCGACAGGTACACCACCAGAGGCTAATGAAGTTTTAGCAGCTTACGGTAGACTTTGGGCGGCTGATGTTACTGGTAATAAGCACACAGTATACTGGTCTGATTTGTTAAATGGACATCACTGGTCAGGCGGTACTTCAGGTTCGTTAGACGTCACGACTGTATGGCCTACGGGCTTTGATGAGATAACAGCCTTAGCAGCTCACAATGGCTTTCTAATCATCTTTGGCAAGAAGTCTATACTGGTGTACTCCGGTGCTACTTCTCCGGCCTCTATGACCCTTGTAGACACTGTAGAGGGCGTTGGTTGTATCGCTCGTGACTCAGTACAGCACACAGGCAAAGACATTCTCTTTTTGTCTAATTCAGGTGTACGTAGTTTCGAAAGGGTTATACAAGAAAAGTCCCTACCTATGCGCGACATCAGTAAGAATGTACGTACTGATTTAATGTCATTAGTAGTTTTACAAAGTAATCCTATAAAGTCTATGTATAGTTCTGACAATGCTTTCTATGTGTTGACACTTCCTGACAGCAACACTGCATATTGTTTTGATATGAGAACACCACTAGAGGATGGTTCTCAGCGCGCTACTACTTGGTCAAGCCTCTACCCTTTGTCGTTTACTGTTCTTGAAGACGGTACTGTTTACATAGGTAAAGACAGCGGTATTGTAAAGTACAGTGGCTACTTAGATGGGACTGAGAAGTACGAGATGCGTTACTTTAGTAATCCTTTGGACTTTGGCAATACGTCCAACCTAAAGTTCTTGAAGAAGTTTAACTTAACTATTATCGGTGGTCAAAGCACACCCACAACTCTTAACTGGGGCTATGACTATGCGCAAAATTATACCAAACAAGCATTTATCTTTGGTACGGGAACTCTAGCCGAGTACGGCATTGCTGAGTACAACACTACTGGTGAATACACTTCATCTATTCTTATCAACACTCCGAAGGTAAACACCAGTGGTAGCGGTGAGGTAGTGACGATTGGCCTTGAAGCTGAGATTAATGATGCTCAGTTCTCTATTCAAAAAATTGACATACATGCTCTATTAGGGAGACTAATATAATGAGTTTATTTGATTTAACTGACGCAGCTAGAGCCGGTGCTGATTACTACCTAGGACGTGAGAACATCCAAGACGTTCAACAGCTAGGTCGTGAGCAGCAGGCAGCCCTTACAGGACTTGCAGGACAGGTAGGGGAAGCTACTCAGTTTAAACCCTACACAGTCACAGGTACTTTAGCTGATGTCTCGGCAACACCTGAAGGGGGTTTAACCGTTGGTTTGTCTCCTGAGCAGCAGGCTCTACAAAGCCAGCTAATGGGACAAGCAGCGGGTTTGTTTGGTCAGGTAGGGCAAGACCCTGCGGCACAGCAAGCTGCTATCTTTGAACAGATTCGAGCTACACAGCGTCCTGAAGAGGAACGTCAGCGTCTAGCGTTGGAAGAGCGTATGCTATCCCAAGGTCGCTTAGGTCTTTCCTCCGCCGCTTACGGTGGTGCTTCTCCTGAGTTACTGGCACAGGAGACTGCACGACAGGAAGCTATGTCACGAGCTAGTTTAGGTGCTAGACAGCAAGCATTAGCTGAACAACAGCAATCACTTGCAGGAGCTACTGGTTTGTTAGGTGCTGGTTATATGCCACAACAACAGGCTCTCGGACTCTTTGGTGCCGCAGCTACTCCTGCCGAGCTTGCTACTGGTGGGCAGCTGACTGGCGCACAGTACCTCGCTCAGTTAGGTGGTAGAGCTTCGGAGACACGTTTACAAGCTGAAGACTTAGCAAACCAGTTGAGACTACAACAGCAGCGTTCCTTGCTTGATAGCGTGTTAGGCAGAGAAGCTACACTACAGGAGCAGATAGCAGCGGCTGCGTTAGGCCAGCCCAGTTTAGCTTCTGGACAAGGTGGTTTGTTTAGTGGTATTTTTGAGGGCGCGCAGGACTATCTTTCTGGTCTACCTGTTATTGGTGATATGTTTGGTGGCGGAGGTACTTCTACCGGTGGTGGTGGTGCTATGGTTAATCCTATACTCGGCGGTACAGTTGGCGGTGGAATGACTGATACTTTATTAACCGACGACCTTACTAGCTTTTAATAAAGGAGACAAACATAATGGCTAAAGATTTAATGAGAATGCTCACGGAGATTACTCCAACACAACAGCCTGTAGCTGGTACTCCCGGTTTCCGTGGTATGTTTGGTCAACAACAAGCACAACGACTTCAGGGTAGCTTAGGTAGCCTTGCGAGCGGTGGTGCCCCTTCGCCTCAAGCACGTATGGGTCAAGCGCTGGCTGGTCTGAACTTAAATAAACCGGAAGACTTAGCAAAACTGGCTAAGATACAACAAGGTACTGGTGATTTTGCTGGTGCTGCTAAGACGGCTGCTAAGATTAAAGCTTTACGTTCAGAGGAAGCTCAAGCAACCGCAGGGAAGACACAACGTCAGCAGTTTGCCACTTACTTGGACAGAACCTACCCTGATAAAGGATACGGCGCGTTGGCTTTACAAGGTGTACTAACGCCTGACAACATGGATGACTTTATTGACGACTTAAAGATGTCCGCCGATTTTGGTAAAGGTATTACGTATACTGTAGAGGATGAGGACGAGAACAGTTACACTATGATACCTTCCTTTAGCAAAGAAACAGGCCAAGTAAAGAATAACTATGCTCCCCTTAGCGCGGGTGCCCCTCCTACACCTGTAGGTAGAGTAGAGATTACAGGCGGTGAGTTCGCACAAACAGCAGGTGAAGCGGCGGCCTATAAGCTGAAGTCTGATTCGGAAAGAAAACAGGAAACAACCTATCAGGAACAACGTGTAGCGATGGTCGCACAGATGCCAGAAATAAACGCTAAGTACGCTAACCTACAGAGAGCTGAAGACCTTTTGTCTACAGTAGCTACAGGCGGCCCAATAAACATTATAGGAACTGGTTTAGAAACCTTCTTTGGTAAAAAGCCTAAAGACAAAGCAGAGCTAGAGATTATCTTTGGTCTTGAAATGTTGAAGTCACTTAAGCCTTTCTTTGGTGGTATTATTTCGGATAGTGAATCTAAGCGTCTTGAAACCATTTACGCGGGCCTTGAAAAAGGCAGTGAAGCTAACAAAGGTATTCTAGCTACGTTAAAGAAAGAATTAGACAACGCTATGAAGAAAGCGGAACTCTACCGTAACGCTAAAACCTTTAAAGACTTTGAGACAACTATTGGCGTAATGTTCCCTGCGGGTGAAGTGCAAGTAGACAGCCCGAATAGAATTAACTTTAATGACCTAAAAAAAGGGTAATAAGATGATGCAAGAAATTACGTTACCTGCCGGACGAGTTATTGAGATAGAAAATTTGCCTACTGATATGACACAAGCAAGGCTTAAAGAACTACTCATACGCAACAACGAAGCAACAGAGGCTGACTTTGTTGTAAAAGAACGTGGTATCGGAGCTATAGGTGAAGGAGTAGATGTAGGTCAGTTCCTGAAAGAAAACCTAGACATTCCCGGTGGTATTGCAGGTTCTCTTGCAGGTATGAAACTAGCGGCTCCTACGGCTAACCCTTTTATAATTGGACTCTCCGGTGTTGTTGGAGGAGCCATGGGTACGTTTGGCGGTACAGTTGCTTCCGATGCTTTGACGCAGGAAGACATTGACTTCCATGACGCTGTTGAAAAATCTTTAGACTCTGCTCAGTTTGATGTCGCTATGTTGTTGGGCGGTAAGGGATTGAAGTCTGCTTGGATATTAGGTAAGAAAGCACTGGGTCACACGCCCGAAGAAACCGCTGAACTTATCCTGAAGAAAGCTAGAGAAGGACAAGCTACAGGCTCTCGTGAGTCTTTACAGGCTTCCCAGAACATACTACAGGAAGGAGGCGCAAGTTTCTCACGCTCACAGACAGGACAAGCCAACGCTCTGGAGATATTCTCAGAGAAGATAGGCCAGTCCGGTCTGGTGTCTGAACAGGCTACTGCCAAACAGATGACTAAAGCCAACGACGCGGCACGTTCTGCCTTAACTGATGTGATTAACAGAAGTGATATGAGAGGCGGAGCAACCCCGCGTGAAGTAGGTGAGACAATGTATTCTATTGTTGAGGCAGGACGTAGTGCTTTGAGTCAGACCTACGGTGATGCTTTGGGAGAGATACAATCTACAGTCTCTAACAAAGTCGTTAATACTACTCCGGTTAAGAAAGCAATAGAGAAGTTTTTAAACAAGAACACAATGTTGGCTGTAGACGAGTTAGGAGATAAGGCTGTCAAAGAATCTTCCCTAAGACCGCTGGCTCGTGACTTCTTGGAGAATAAACTACAAGGTGTGTTGTCTTTGCCTAATATGTCAGCTAAGGATTTCCTGTCTCTTGACAAGGCGCTTAACGCTGAAATACGCGCACTACGGGCACAAGGCGGTACTACTACGGATACTCTAGCCGCGCAACAACTAGGGGACGCTGTGGATGAAATGAGAACTGCCTTCCAAAGAGTACTAACACAGGCAGACCCTAAAGCGGCTAAAGAGTACCTTGCTTTAAAAAAGACCTACAAAGATTCTATGGACAGCCTCATGCCTAAAATAACGGCAACTACACTACGTGCCGCTGAAGCAGGGGACTACGACTCATTAGGCAGAATGTTACTACAACAATCTAACGTGAGTAAGGTTAGGGCGTTTATGGGCAGTATCGACGAGTCTTATAAGCAACTAGGCGCACGGCGCGGACTACCTTCCGAGGTGGCTTACAACAGCCCTAAAGAAGCTAAAGAGGCTATTAAGACAGGTTATCTAAAAGGCTTATTCCCCGATGCTGATGACCCTACATTTGATATGTCTAACTATGCTCGTCTAGCCGCGAAGTATAATAAGCCTCAGTACGATGATATGCTAAAGACAGTTACAGGTAAGGACTACCCTAGAGTTAAGCAGTTAATGAACCTGATGAACGAAGCTAGTAAGACTCCTGACGGTAACGTGGGTACTCTGTTCCTACGTGGTAAAGAATACTCAGCGGCTCGACAGGCTACAGGCGGTCAGATAGGTACAGCGGCAACTGCAACAGGTATAGGAGGGGTAACCGGAGGTTTAATAGGCGGTGCCTTTACTTTAGGCGCTATCCTGATGGCTCCGGTGTTCCTAGCTAAGGCGGCTTACAACCCTAAAGCAGTAAACCGTTTACTAGCGTTTGAGAAAACTAAGTTTAAATCTACTGACGCTATGGAGAAAGCCGCTACTTTACTTATTGATGATGTCGTTCGTGGTATGAATGAATATGAATCAGCACAACTTAGAGTTGAATTAGAAAACCAATAGACGTAAAAAGGGGGTCGCAATGACCCCCAAGTTTACTAAAGTTGCTGTTTAGGTACTAATACGCCGTATACAGCTGTTAATTTAAACTATCTCACAAGCACCGCCGGTACACGCTAGTTCCTGTGAGCCGGTTGTGTTGTCTTCCTGCTCAAAGTATTGCAGGTCAGACCAGTTAATATCTTTTGGCATTGACGCTAACACTTCCTCATACTGTTCAGCACTGATGTCCTCATAAGGAGCTTGCTGATACGTATGTTCACTAACAGGCAACAAACTAATTCCACTACACAAGTCAAAGTTATCCCAAATCCACTGAGCTACCTGAAGGAACTCGCTGTCAGTGTAGTATACTGTGATACTTGGCTTATGCTCACACCAATGATTCTGGTACATCTTCCAAAGCTCTAGCTGGTGCATTGCACCTACGTCACTGACCGTCACACTGGTCTCTGGTGCCTTGACAGGGAAGCTAAACACCGATGACGAATCAGACATCACATCATCTTCTACAGGGAATCCTGCGGCTGACATGAAGACTGCAAGCGGGTCTTTCTTGTCCGAACGTACCCGTCTAATGTAATGCTTAGAGAAGCGAGGATGGATGCCACTAGCACTATCGACAAGCTGAGACACAGTACCACTCGGTTTAACAGCAGTAACGGCAGTAGACTGATTGATGCCAAGTTTCTTAGCCCACTTCTTATTAGTTTCAATAGCAACATTTCTCACATTCTCCAACACCACTTCACAATGCGGTGAGTTAGGTGTGCTTAACAGTTTGTTGTCCATGATACCTGTCATACTCACGCCCAGTAAAGCCTCTTCCTCTGTGTTCTTCTTCCAGATGTTACGTAAATATCTGAAGTCAGTCAGGGTAGCCTGTAGTGTACCAATGATGGCCGCTACTTCCGCCTTAGCTTTCAACGTCTCTTCCGTGTCATCCTCTCGTACTACAATCTCTGACAAGTTACAGAACTGATTACTACGTAGGATAATCTCAGAGCAAGGGTTAGTACCGAAGTCATAGTTAGGGTCACGACGGCCATTCCTAGCTGCAATCTTCTGTGCTGCTACACGACTAAACAAACCACGTTCACCTGACTTAGACTCGTACAATGTCTGCATCTCATTGAGGAACGCCTCGAAGTCTGGCTTCTCTGTGTACGCTACGCTGTTGTTAGCCAGTCTACGGTGTCCGTTAAGCTCCCACCATGCTCCTGACTTAGCCTTCGCCATACGTCCGTCTGAGAGGTTTGACAAGCTAATCAAAGCTGAACGTCTTACACCACCCACAACTACAATGTCAGCAACCTTACACACTACATCGTGACATTCAAGGCTGGTTAGCTTACGTCCCTCTGCCTTGCGGAAGACATCAACACAGAAGTGGAACAAGTCCTCCAACGGTTGTGCCCCTGACGCTCGGCCACCGAATGTCTCTAGTCTTGCACCTGCGGGTCGTACCTTTGACATATCCCAGTTAGGTATCTTACCTGCGTACAGCATAGCGATAAGCTCACGGAATGCTGATGCCCATCCTACCTTACTGTCGCCCACTACAATCGTTGTGTCAGTCTTATGGAAGGACTCAGCAACGACAGGTAGCTTGGTAATGAAGTTACGTTCAACACTGAACCCTACACCAGTACCGCACATAAGTACGTACATAAGCTCGTCAAAGCTACGTGGTGAGTCAATGGCTAGGTAACTACAGTTAAAGCCTGCTACGTTGTCCTTGTCCAAGGCTACACCGGCAGTCATAAGACAGCGCATTGACGGCATAACTTCTAGGTTGTAGATAGCGTTATACAGTTTCTTCGACACTTTGCTATCAATCTGTCCACGTTCTGCCCAAAAATCGACATATCGTTGTACTGTCTCCTCCCACGTCTCACGACGGCCTTCCTCTTTAATCCAGCGCGCGTAACGTGACTTGTGTATGAACTGTTGGTATTTATCCATTAATCTTCTTCCCTTGTTGGGTTATAGCCTGCGGCCTTTAAAAAGTATTCAAACTGCTCGTACATCTCTGGCAATGTAATGTCTCTGTCGTGTATGACTAAACTAAGTGTGGTGTTTGGAGAGGCACCTAACTCACAATCATAAGGGTGGGCGATGAACTCGTAGCTAACTTTTCTTTGTGTTGTCATCTTGTTTCTTCTCCTTGTCCTTGTTCTTCTTACCGAAGATAGCGTCATAATTGTTCTCGTACTTCTTCTTGTCAGTAGGGCGCACTGCTGAACCCTTACCGCCGTGTGTCTGCCCTTGTGCCATTATTTACCACCTCCGCAACCTTCTGTGTCACAAACAGGAAAGTTCTGACAACCTAAGTGTTCTTCCTCGATGTAATCATCATCACCGTACTTATGATGTACATAGAAGTTAATTTCATCTACGTCACTTGCTAGTTTTGGGGAAATAAGAGCAGAGACCTGAAGAGAAGTAAGAACATCGTTATAATCTACATCGTCTCCGAGTAACCACGCTAACTCCTGTATCGCGTTAGTTACGCTAATTATTTTCCAAGTTGCTATGTTAAGTGCCATTACTCTATCTCCTCGGTCAAACGTGCTAAGTACCACTGAGCCTTCTGTAAATCTTCTACAGGCTTACCCTTGTAGTCATAACGCCAGAGGTACTTCATAGCATTACCCTTGAGGTAGCCTTTGAACTCTGTGTCGGACATACTAGCTTTGATAGCCTCGATACACTCTATGGAACCTGTGTTGTAATGTACTGGGCTTTCTACAGGGTCATAATCAGTCAGCCACTCGTCGTTCTCCATCTCTAACTGCTGCTCTTCCTCTACCAACGCCTTGTACCTTTTTTCATACTTTAGTCTATCCCACATCTCTGGTGTTGCGTCATTAATGCTCATAGCTATCCTCTCTATATCTAATCAGTCTATCTTCAAATGCTTCTAACAGTTCCTCACTGTTAATCTCTAGCACTTCCAGTACCATTATCTCGTCGTGGTCGCGTAGGAACTGTTCCTTGTATTCTTCAAACGACATCTTATTTATCCCTCACATACTTTAGTAATTCCTTAGTAGTCTTTACAGTGAAGTGAGCAAAGCCTTCCTTCTCGCACCACTGTCCCATAGTCATCTTACTGCCCTTACGCACCTTCTTGTACGGGTCTGACAAGACAAACACTAACTCCCACTCTGGCATTGAGTCTCGGATGGAGGTGTACTTTTGTGTGTCTCCTACCCTGAAGTAACCCTTAGCCTCAATTAGTATCTTCTTACCGTCATGTACAAAGTCCGGTACGTACTTCCTGTGTATAGTGTAGGGCAGTCTGTACGGTTCGTATTCAAACTCTTTGTTGAGTTGGTCATATAAAGCTGACTCTAAGCCTGACCGGAACCTACCATTTTTCTTATTCTTACTCATTTGATTTTCAGCTCCTGTACGTTTGGCTCTTTGACTACCTTACACAAGTACTTTGGTGCGTAGGAGTAGTTGAACAACCGTAGGTCAGGATAGCAATGCTTTTTGTATTGACAGTAAGAACAACCCATTGCTAACTTCATGTTACCTGACTTGCCTTCCGGCTCCGGCTGGTGACATAAGTAGTTAGGTTCTGGTTTGTTTACCATCTCCTTCAAGTGCTTCACCCTATCAACAATCGTACCGTCAAACTCTATAACCCCTGCAACCTTTGGGTCGTTCAAGTCGTACTTCAAGAACGTAAGATGTCCGTTGGTCTTGTCCATCGCCAGCCAACCAATCTCTGTAGCACCTTCCGAGTGGGCGTAGGCTTTAATCTGGTCAACGTAACCGAAGGGGTCGTCGTTCAGTATCTTACCTTCCTTAAACTTCTTAAACCCAAAACTACTGGCTGACTTAACGTCGGTAACTACACCGTCAATCTTACAGTCCATTGAGCCTCGGATACCTTCCACCTCACAACGCTTCTGCTCGTCGGTTACTGTGTGCCCTGCCATACGTGTTAAGAATAACAGCATCTCTTCAATTAGATGTCCGTACATAAACTTAACGTACGTGTGTGGCTCTAGCTCTTCCTTCTCTGTACCTGCGACTACGTTCCAAAGGTAACGGTCTGTGCGTCCAATGTTAGACAACCTTAGCGTCCGTTTGTCTTGTCGCTTCTCCCTGCCGAACTCAGTACGCATTAAGTCCTTGACTGCTTCACCGAACTTCTCAATCTCAGCCTCAACGTCTACTGCCGGGTCAGCGTCCTTTGTCTCCATCATCTTGTAGATGTCTTTAACTAACGTCTCAGTCTTTTTCATTTTCCAATTCCTTGAATGCTTTGATTACATCCGTTGAGAATAGCTTCTGTAAGTTTACCAAGAACATCCGGCTTGCGTTGTTGTCGCCGCCTGATACTGTTCTGAACGTATCCAAACCGTTTACTATCTTCTTCAATACCTTTGTATCAAACACCAAGGTACAGTACTCATCGTCCCCTATGCACAGGTTATGGAACCAGTAGTCCGACTCCGTGGCTGCTATGCCCGAAGGCTTACCCCATGACTGGTACTCAATGCAAATGTTACCAGTCTTCTGCCACATATCCTTCTCGGACTTAACTTCTATCTTCTTGTTCTGTAACATGTCGGCTATCTTGTCTTCCCGTACCTCGCCGTATGCCAAGTCTAAATCAAACTTCTTCCTATCCGCTTTGTTAGGCTTCATGTTATTCTCTCCGTTAATGTTATATAGGCTTTTGCCGCTGTCTGAGGCACTACTCCGTTACCCAAGAGTCTAAGCCTGTCCACCCTGTGGGAACCCCCATCAACCACTCTACCCACTCTGGGTTCAGTCGGCCACTTGAATGTGGCAATCCATCTGCTTGTGTTGCTGCCGCTGTCAAGCTCGGCGTGTTCCTTGTGTACTCCGCTGGGTATGCTCCCTCCTGTCCCAAGTGCGCTGTCGGTGTAGGCCAAATTTTTTCTCTGTGAAACACTACCGCTGTCAAGCCGTTTTGATGATTGTGTCTCATTTGCTTGTTTGCTTTGTCTGAGTCTTGTGTTGTCGGAGTTGGCCAAGATATAGACTCTTTTTCTTTGGTGCGGAGCATCGACTTCACGCGCTGAGAATATTCCCCACGCTGCTCTATAACCATCTTCTTCCAAGTCGCTGACAACTGTGGAGAGTCCAAGCGAGATATGTCCTTCGACGTTTTCAAAGAAGCACTGAATAGGTCTAATTGCTTCAATGTGCCTCCTGATGTGAGGCCACAAGTGTCTTGGGTCATCTGTTCCTTTTCGCTTTCCTGCTGCACTGAATGGTTGGCAGGGATAACCGCCAGTGAGGATGCTAACTTTTCCTCGAAACAAGTGCGATGGGAAGGTTTTAATATCCGTGTAAATAGGTGCGGGAGGTAAGAGTCCGGCTTCCATCTTCGACACCAAGTTCGCAATGGCGAAGGCTTCGATTTCAACATAAGCGACGACTCGATGTTCAACCCCGGCAAGGTCAAGTCCTCTTTCGATTCCACCATATCCTGCACAAAATGCGACGACAGTGGGTAATTCTTTGGTAGTATCCACATTTTATTCCCCGAAGAATGTGAAACAAGCAATCAAACCTGCGAGAGCTGAGAGAAAGAATATACTACCCCAAGGGAATGTATCCTGTTGTTTATCCTCAATCAAGCCCATGACCTCAAGTACTGCGTCGATGCCGTGCTTCTTGTATAGTTCGTAGTGTGGGTGGTTCGGATTGCCTACCCGGTAACGCTTACCATTAATTGTCAATCTAGTCTTATCTTCAAGTTGTCTGTTATAGTTCATTCTTATCACCTTGTTTAGTGTGTCTGGCTCCAGTCGGTTCCGATTTGATAGTCTCCGGCGAGAGGGCAGTTGAGTTTGAAGTGGAGTCCTGCTGCTTCAACACATGATGCTGCCAACTTGCCAAACCAGTCTGCGTCCTTTTCTGCAACCTCCGTCTGGATTTCATCGTGTATGTTTCCTATAAACTTGTAATCAATGCCGTACAACGTGGCGTACTCATCCAGTATGCACAGTGCTTTCTTCATAACGATTGCACCTGCGCTCTGTAAGAGAGTGTTTAATGCCGCGTGTTCTGACCGTACAGCGACCCTTCGTCCATCCAAGCCAAGAACATAACCTCTTCCTGAAGCCACTCCAACTCGTTCTCGTAGTGTTCTAAGAGCTGGCGTATTTCGTAGGAACTTTTCCTTAAGTCGTTTACCATCCTTTGCAGTTCCTCCGACGATGCTTCCGATTTTTGAATCTCCTGCGCCGTAAAGGAAAGCGTAGATAAAAGTCTTTGCTTGATTTCTAGTTTCAAGGCCAGCAGCCAACTGGTTTGCCGTGTGAATATCTCCCGTGAGTATTTCATTTGTGTATGCCTCATCGTTCATATAGTGTGCAAGCATACGTAACTCCAATCCGCTTGCGTCCATACCTACCAACTTGTAGCCTGTAGGTACTGTCCAAACCTCTCTGCACTGTTTACCGTAGGGTGCATTACCTGCCGGTACTTGAGCCACGTTGGGGCTTGAGTGTGTCATTCTTCCTGTTACCGCACCATTGGCGTTGACATAACCGTGGACTCTTCCGTCTTCCTTAACTGCGTCCAGCCAACTCTGTATCTGTGCGATACGCTTTTGTACCATAAGGTACTCACCAATAAGCTCCGCTTCCGGTATACCCTTCACCTTGTTAAGAACGCTCTCATCAACGATTGGCTGTCCTTTCTCTGTAAAGGTCTCTGGCTTCCATCCGAAGTGTTTTAGGTAACGACCTATCTGTTGTCGTGAGCCTAAGTTAAACTCTGGATAGTCCAGTCTGCTAAATGGTGCTACTGCTGTTTCCCATTGCTCCCCTAAGAACTTCAGGCCGACTACGGAATAGCTACCGTCCTTCTTGACCTTCGGGGTTACTTCCTTAATAAATGTAGGTAAGGGTTTGAACTTCTCATGTACCCTGTCCTCCAAGTCCATCTTCTTTTCCTTCAACTCCGCCAAGAGTACAAATGCTTTCTCTTGGTCTACCAGCCAGCCGCTTTTAATTTGCTCGCTAATAATCCCTTGTACTTGACCCTCAAGCATAAGGCTTTGATTTCCAAAACTTGCAAGTTCACGAAGTAATCTCTGGTAAACCAATTCATTAACTCTAACGTCTTGGCGGCAATACTCCACCATATCCTGAGAAAAATTGTCCCAATCACTGTGTTCTCCTTTCGGTTGGTTTAGTAGCTGACCCCAGTTCTCCAATGAATGACCGCCTTGACGTGATGGCTCTGCCAATCTGGACATAACTAATGTGTCAGTAACTTTACACTTGCTAAAGTCTACGTCGAGTAATTGTTCCAACACTGGAATGTCATACCCGATGATGTTGTGACCAATGACCTCTAGCTCACCTTGCTCCTTAATCCAGTCCTTGAAACAATGTAGGTCATCTCCTGACCAAGTTGTGTACTCCTGAGCCTCTCTCTCGTAGGCTATAATGCACCAAACCTTATCAGGGTTAAGCCCATTAGCTTCAATGTCAAAGACTATCTGCTTCATAATGATATATCCTACTGCCTCTTACGTAAGTAATTATGCGTTATACTATATC
>ERZ651770.234-NODE-234-length-29924-cov-5.786478_pt1 | contig 29924 bp, 26 predicted proteins | sample MGYA00514756_ERZ651770 | MGnify/ENA metagenome assembly ERZ651770
TTTGGTTCTATAGGCGGTTCTTGAAAGCAATAACTTGCTCGATATGAAACTGCTTGAAGGGATTGAAATTGGTGCTTTGCTCAAATCGATGGATTGCCTCGGCGGCCCTGTCCGCCGTCGAAATATCCATGCGTGTGGCTTGGCGCAAATTTCGTTTCCTTCGTGGTATTTCCGGGCCATCATGTGTCTTGTCTGAAGTTATGGTTATAGAGGGGTTCGGCGGGTTCCTTTAATTCAACACCGCCGCCTACACCATCAAAGGCAAGCGGCACAATCAATTATACAAACGAGCCAGAGCCTCCAAGCTTCAGGCAGCTAACTCATCTGAGGACGGACATTCGGTATCCCTTTTTGACGCATCAGCCGCTTTTGTGCTGCGATGCGGAATGGGGCGTTGGGGCCACCGTATCCTTCATATCCACCTGTGCGTTGTACGATTTCAAAAAACATGCCGTCGGCGAAGGGGCGCGAGTAGAGTTGGAAGAATTTCCCCCGCGCATCCTCATCATAAAGAATATTTTGCGCCCGTAGGCGCGCCAGTGTTGCCGCATCAATGTCGAAACGTGCGGCCAGGTCGGCGTAATAATTGCGCGCGATCGGCAAGGGGGCAAACCCACAGGTCTCTAATCTTTGGGCAGAGGCAAATATATCATTTGTCGCAAAGGCAATATGCTGAACCGAGGCGTTGGAACTTTCCGCCAAAAAACGGCCCGCCATGGTCTTATGGGTTTCCGCCCCGTTGAGGGTAATCCTTAGGCTGCCATCTGATGACTCGAGCGCCTGTGATCGCACCAGCCCGTCGGGATCGACCACGTCAACCATTGCGGATTTTTTCAGGTCAAAGAGCGTTGTGTAAAAGAGAGACCAGCTGAGCATATCCTCATAGCTCATCGTATGCCCCATATGATCGACGCGGGTCAGACCCGCCGCCTGTGAGGGCTCGGCGCGATTGGTGAATTCGACATCCCATACATTCGATAGCCCGGTCTTATCGTCGATATAATGCAAAATTCCGCCGCTTTGGCCGTGGATGGCTGGAATTTTCAGGTGTTTGGGATCGATTGGCTGCTCAAATAGATCCGCACCCAAGAGTTGCGCGCGTTCGGCGGCCTCTTTTGCATCTTCCACTGCAATCCCAATATCGCAGACATTGGTTCCATGGAGCGTAAATGCGCTGCTGGCGTAGCCTTTGGTTTCGCGGTTTACCAAGATGCGAATGTCGCCCTGTGCCCATAGGGTGAGGTCCAAAGTCAGATGATCGGCGCAAGCTGTAAACCCGAGGCTGGAGAGCAAAGCGCCCAGAGTCTCTGCGTCTTGTCGCTTACTCGCAAACTCAATGAACGACAGGCCTTTGGCCTGAATTCGCGCTGGCATGTCCGGCATAGTCAGTGCGAGCGCTGGCTCTGCGCGATGGACATCATCCATCAGCGCCAAAAGGGATCGATAGCCGTCTTTTGCGATGGTTTTTGGTTGGCCGCCTCGGAACTGATCGTTAAATATTTCAAGCGAAATAGGACCAGAATATCCGGTTGCCATCACCGCGCGTGTGAAGCCGATCATATCAAGGTCACCTTCTCCTGGCATGTTGCGAAAGTGGCGCGAGCGATAGAGCAAGTCCATGTCAATGGCTGGCGCATCGGCAAAGTGAACGAAGAAAATTTTATCGCCGGGAATGCGGCGGATTGTATCTGGATCAATCTTGCGTGCCAAAGTGTGATAGCTGTCCAGAATGAGCCCGATATTTTCATGGTCGGCACGCCGTACGATTTCCCAAGCGTCCCGGTGATCATTGACGTGACGACCCCAGGCCAGTGCCTCATAACCGACGCGCAGCCCCCTCTTTTTCGCGCGCTCCCCGAGCTCGTGGAAATCTGCCGCTGCGCGATCAATGCCGCCAATTGCCTCTGGATGGCAAGACGAGCAAATCAACATGAGATCCGTTCCCAATTCTTGGATCAGGTCAAACTTATGCTCCGCGCGATCAAAAGCCTTTGCGCGCAGAGGATCAGGCAGGCCCTCAAAGTCACGAAAGGGTTGAAAAATGGTGATTTCAAGCCCCATCGCGCGGATCATCTCGCCGACTTCGCGCGGATTGGCGTCATGGGCGATGAAATCTTGCTCAAAAATTTCCAGCCCATGGAATCCGGCAGCCGCGATTGCTTCGAGCTTTTCTGCGAAGTTGCCCGAGATAGAAACGCTCGCAATAGAGGTTTTCATGTTTGATCTCCGCGGATGCCGATGTTCGGGCTGATTGCAATAGGCCATTCCTGTGACGCTGGTCTTAGCTTTGAAACTTAGATGAGAAATGGGTAAACTGTCAAAAAGGATAGGAAGGCATATTTATTGTTGGGGCCTCACGGCTTTGAACACGCTTGTCACAAGGAAAGTCAGCGCCGCGATACAGACGATGGATGGGCCCGCGGGCGTATCAAACACATAGGCTGCGCGCAGGCCAATTATGGCTGAAACAACTCCGATGAGACCGGCCATCAAAGCCATGCCTTCGGGGGTCCGTGACAAAGGGCGGGCGGCGGCGGCGGGAATGATCAACATGGCCGCGATAAGCAACACACCGACCACTTTGATTGCGACTGCAACCGTAATAGCCAGTGCAAATGTCAACGCCAGTTGCTCACGTTTTGGGTTGATCCCACTCGCATAGGCGAGATCCTCGTTCAAAGTTGAGGTCAGCAAGGCCGACCAGCGCCAGCCAATCAGCGCCACCACCAGCACCGCACCGCCCCAAATGACCGCAAGATCATCCTGTGAGACCGCAAGGATATCACCAAAGAGATAGGCCATGAGATCAATCCGCACGCCGGACAGAAAGGAGACCGCGACAAGTCCAAAGGCAATGGCCGAATGTGCCAGGACCCCCAGCAATGTGTCCATTGCATAGCCGCGACCGGATAAGATGCTGACGACAAGGGCCATGAGCAGAGCCACCACCACCGTCCCCACGAATATGGACATCGAAAATGCCAAGGACAATGCCACGCCAAGGATCGCCGCATGGGCGGTGGCGTCCCCAAAATAGGCCATGCGCCGCCAGACAACAAAGCACCCCAGCGGTGCCGCAGCGAAGGCCACGCCAATGCCGGCCAGAGCCGCACGTATCATAAAATCATCCATCATTATTCTACGACCTTTGTGTGGTGGTGGTGATGATCGGCATGATCGTGTCCATGGTCGTGTTCATGTCGGTAAAGTGCGAGTGCGCCGCCCGTTCCTGACCCAAACAAGGCCCTATATTCTGGTGCAGATGCCACGACCGCGGGCGTTCCTTCGCAGCAGATATGGCTATTGAGGCAGATAACGCGGTCAGAGGCGCTCATGACGACATGCAATTCGTGGCTGATCATTAGAACGGCACAGCCGGTCGTGTTCCGCACTGTTTCGATCTGTTGGTAAAATGACGCGGAACCGCGTTGATCTAAACCCTGTGTGGCTTCGTCCAACAAAAGCAAATCGGGTTTGGCAATCAATGCCCGCGCGAGCAAAACTCTTTGAAACTGTCCACCTGACAGCTGTGACAGTTGCGCCTTTTCCAGTTCAGGAACGCCCGCCTGGGTGAGCGCATCACTGATGTCTGTAGAGGTGACGCCACCTTGCAGGTTTAAAAACCTTGAAACTGTAATGGGTAGAGTTTCGTCAATGTGGAGCTTTTGGGGGACATATCCGATTTTGAGGTCATGGGCGTGCGAGACCTGGCCCTTAAATGGCTTGATCGCACCGATAATGGCTCGAAGCAGGCTGGTTTTACCGGATCCATTGGGACCAACGATTGTTACGATTTCTCCAGGGTCGATCCGTAAAGAGACACGCGACAAGGCTGGTGTTGCGCCATAGGTCACGCAGAGCTCGTCAACCTGAACCAAGCTCATGCTTGGGCCTTTTCGGTGCAGCCCGGGCAGATACCTTCCGCCTCAATGACAGTCCGCTCTATGTGAAAGCCCGTGGCATGTGCCGCGTCATGCAGCACGCCCCGCGCTGTGGTCGATAGCGCCTCGGCCACCGCATCGCACAACCGGCAAATCATAAAGGCTGGCGTGTGGGAATGGTGGGTGTGCACGCAGGCGATGAAAGCATTCAACCGTTCGATCTTATGGGCCAACCCATTTGCAACCAGGAAATCCAAGGCGCGATATGCGACCGGCGGTTGCGATCCGAACCCCTCTTCGCGGAGCCGGTCTAGGATCGAATAGGCACCCAGCGCGCGGTGGTCCTGCAGCAAAATTTCGAGCACCTTGCGCCGCACAGGCGTAAAGCGCAAACCACCCGCCGCGCAACGCGCCTCCGCTGCGGCCAAGGCCTCGCTCATACATGCGCCGTGATTGTGCTGTGCAAACCCGAGGGGCTGGCTGCCTGTATTTATTGTCGTGGCTTTACTTGTCATTCGTTCACATTTCGCTTACACCCAATGTAATGTTATAAGATCACATCGAGGCATCCATGTCCAGAACCCTTTTTAGCTTGTGCTTCACGGCCGTTTTCATAGCAGGCCCCGCCTATGCGGACAGGCCGCAGGTTGCCGTTGATATAGCGCCGGTTCATTCTTTGGTGGCGCAGGTCATGGAGGGAGTTGGCGTGCCTGATTTGATCATCCAATCTGGCGCGACTCCGCATGAATATAGTCTGCGCCCCTCTGAGGCCACTGCCTTGCAAAACGCCGATCTTGTGTTTTGGGTCGGGCCCGATTTGACGCCATGGCTGGCAGAGGCGCTTGAAACCCTCGCGCCGGCTGCGGTTTTGACAAGTTTGCTGGAGGTCGATGGCACAATTCAATTAGAGTTTCGAGAAGATGCGCTGTTTGAAGCTCACGATCACAGCGACCACGATGACCACGCTGAGCACGATGATCATGACGATCACGGTGCGCATGATCCACATGCGTGGTTGTCACCCAAAAACGCGATGACCTGGTTAGACGTGATAGCCGGCCGGCTCTCCGCTGTTGATCCGATCAATTCAGATGCCTATTTGGCGAATGCCGCGTCAGGCCGTGCGGCGATTGAAGCCCTCATCGAGGAGGTTGAAGCGACGCTTGATCCAGTGCGGGGCCGCGAATTCATTGTGTTCCATGATGCCTATCAGTATTTTGAGACGGATTTTGATTTTGCGGCATCCGGGGCGATTTCTGTCAGTGATGCCTCTGATCCCAGCCCAGCCCGTATCGCAGAAATCCGTGGCCAGGTCGCAGAACACGGGGTTGTTTGCGTTCTTGCCGAGCCGCAGTTCAATCCTGGACTCGTTGCAACGGTTCTGAAAGGGTCTGACGCGCAGATGGGTATTGTAGATCCGCTTGGGTCTGATCTGGAGCTTGGATCAAACCTTTATCCGCAGTTGATCCGACATCTCACAGCTGCTCTTGCGCGGTGCTTGCACGCTCAGTAAGCCCGCCATCTGCGGCTCAGGGCTTACTGTGTTTCGGGCCGAAGGGAGAATGTGGCGCTGCGGCCGGTGCCCTTGTCGCTGGTGAAGATGAGGGATGCGCCATCTTTCTTGACCTGCTGGCAATTATACTCCAGCTCGCGGTCGCCCCAGGTCATGCTGCGGCAAAAGAATCCATCGGTCCACTCCCAGGATCCGGTAACACCGCGACCAAAGGCTTTGCCGGTGATTTCGCCGCTGTCCAAAACCTTGAGCTGTAGGCTTAAAAGTCGGATCTCGAGGATGTTGGTGGCAACGGCACTCATAAAGTCCGATCTCTCAATCAGAGTTTCCTGCGCCGCAGCACTGGTGGCCATGAGGCTTAAAAAGATGGCAGTGATCATTCTGTTCATGGGTCCGGCAGTCTTTATTGCGTTTTGATATTTCTACGCAGAGAGGGCTTGATTAGATCACTTTTGCGCTAACGTTGCTTGGACCCATACCAGATGCCGCGCGATGATATTGCAAGTTTGACATGCCTTGATGCAATTTTTGCATTGGATAAAGCAAAGCATAGGCTCTACGTCTCTAGGCAATCAACCCGAGGAGTTTTTCATGCATCTTGCCCGTTTCCCAAGAGTATTTCTTGCCCACCTTGCGACCCCCCTAGAGCCGATGGAGCGTTTGTCAAAAGAATTGGGTGTTGAGATTTGGATCAAACGGGATGATTGCACGGGCATGTCAACCGGAGGAAACAAGACCCGCAAGCTGGAATTCTTGATGGCGGAAGCTCTGGAGCAGGGCGCGGATATGGTGATGACCCAAGGGGCGACCCAGACCAATCACGGGCGCCAAACCGCTGCATTTGCAGCAAAACTTGGGTTGAAATGCCATATTCTTTTAGAGGATCGTACCGGTTACCAAGATGGCAATTACAACACCAATGGCAATGTTTTGCTCGATCACCTACATGGCGCGACAACGCAGAAGTTTCCAGCCGGTCACGATATGCCCGGCGAAATGGAACGCGCGGCGGAGGCCAAGCGTGCGGAAGGTCACAAGGTCTATGTCATTCCCGGCGGCGGCTCAAATCCGACGGGGGCTTTGGGATATGTGAATGCAGCTTTTGAGCTGCTGGGCCAGGCCAATGATCGCGGTCTCAAGTTTGATCGCCTGGTGCATGCAACCGGATCTTCGGGCACACAAGCGGGCCTGGTCACCGGTCTTTGCGCCATGAATGCACAGCTGCCGGTTTTGGGCATAGGCACGCGTGCACCGATGGAAAAACAAGAGAACATGGTGTTCGATCTGGCCTGCCGCACGGCGGAAAAGCTCGGTTGCCCCGGCGTGGTTCAGCGCGGCGATGTTATGGCAAATACTGATTATGTCGGAGAGGGCTATGGCCTGCCGACCAAAAGCGGCCTTGAGGCGATCAAAATGTTCGCGGAACTGGAGGGCATTTTGCTTGATCCTTGCTATTCCGCCAAGGGGGCAGCGGGCCTGATTGATCTCGCACGTATGGGTGCGTTTTATGGCGAGCGGATCGTGTTTTTGCACACCGGTGGTGCGGCGGCCTTGGGGGGATATGATTTTGCCTTCGATTTCTCGCGCAATTGGGTCACGCTGTAAAAGCTGCTAGAGCAAAGACCACATTTTGCGGGCGCTATCGTCAAAATAAGTCGGATTGGCGAGGGCGGAAATGGTCAGAGAGACATTCAAGCTCTGGTCGCCAATGGCGATCAGACTGCCATTTTCCAACTCAGTTTCAACGGCGGTTTGGGGCATCCAGGCAAAGCCGCTTCCTTGTAAGAGGCGGCGGCGGATGGTTTCTACCAGCCCATCAATATAGATGGTTTCAATGTTTAACGTCTCAATGGAAATTGAATGTTCAACGGCTTGACCTAAAAACGACGATTGCTCATAGGCCAGAAAAGGGATGGGCGGGCCGCCGCTATTGGACAGATGCCAGCCCCGCGCTTCGGCCGCATCACGGGCGGCAACCGGAATTAATAGATCTGATAAGAGATCTTTGCGCTCAAAGCCTGTGTCATCGATTTTTGGCGATACGGACTGATGGTAGTAGACCAGCATTATATCGACCGCACCTTCAAGCAAAAGCTCGCAACATGTGCTCAGCGAGTCCGAGATGACCCGTGTTCGCAACTCTGGGATTTCTTTTTGAATGCGTTCGATTTGATGGGCGAGATAATTCATAGATATCGTGTGCAGAGCGGAGATTCGGACGAAGCGCGTATCGCCCCTATCTGCATCGCGGATGGATTGACGGCTTTCGTTGAGCTGGGCGATGGCCGCCTTGGCTGTTGGCAGAAAGTTGTGCCCGGCCTCTGTGAGCTGAATGGGGTAGGTGGCGCGGTTGACCAGGGGCAGCCCAACCCAGTTTTCGAGGGCTTTGATCCGACGACTGAAGGCAGATTGGGTGATGTTGCGCTCGTTAGATGCTCTGGTGAAATTCAGCGTGCGCGCCAAACACTCAAAATCTCTTAGCCAATTCAGGTCCATAACGTCCAATCCCCAAGCGTGATCTTATGACCAACTCTTTAGCATTAAATATGCAATTTGCGAATAGTTTGATGAAATGTTCGAATTTGATATTCGAAAACCTCTCCCCTTACAGTGAAGCCACAATCGCTTTGCGCATTCCAGGCCCTTGATTTTGTCATGGATATGGCTGGGCCGCGCTGCAAATAACAAAAAAGAACAAAACTGGCGCCAATTCGGCGCAGTTCAACAAAGGAGACTGACATGCTAATCAAATGCAAGACATTGTGCTTTGCTGGGGCCGTGAGCCTGCTATCCCTGCCGGTGATGGCGGCGGAAGAGGTGAAAATCGGCCTGCCATCTTGGACTGGCGCACAAGCCATTGGCCATTTGCTCGGGGAAATTGTGACCTCGCGCATTGGGGGTTCGGTGGAATATGTGCCGGGCAATAACGCCACGATTTTCCAAGCGATGGACCAAGGCAAGGGTGACATTGATGTGCACCCGGATGTTTGGTTGCCAAACCAAGAAAGCTTTACCAAAAAATATGTGGACGGAGCGGGCACCGTCACCCTGTCGTCCAACCCCTATGAAGGCAACCAAGGGTTTTGCGTTTCACAAGATTTTGCAAAGGCCAATAGCATCACAGACATCGCAGATCTTGGCCGTCCTGATGTTGCTGCAATGATGGACAGCGATGGCAATGGCAAAGGCGAAATGTGGATCGGTGCGCCAGGCTGGGCCTCGGCGAATGTGAATGAGGTGAAAACGCGCGACTATGGATTGCTGGATTTCATCGAACCGATCCGGGCGGAAGAAAGCGTGAAGACTGCGCGAATTAAAGACAGTATCGCCAAGGGCGAGGGCTATGCCTTCTATTGCTATAAACCTCACGCGGTTTGGTTCATGTTCGATGTCGAAATGCTGAGCGAGCCGACCTATGATCCGGCCAGCTACAAGATGGTGCAGCCGTCTGATGATGCCGATTGGTATGACAAATCTTATGTTGCGACGAAAGATGCGCTGAAGAACGTGCAGATTGCTTGGTCCAAATCTTTGGCTGATCGGTCTCCGGCTATTGCAGAATTCTTTGCCAATTTCTCGGTAACAGCGGACGATGTGTCTGGTTTGGCGTTTGAGATCAGTGCAAATGGTGTCTCTCCAGAAGCCGCGGCACAGGCTTGGATTGCTGCCAACTCAGATCGCGTTGATGCGATGCTGGGTCTGTAAGTATCAAATAGCGGCTGGTCCGGCCTGGCTGGACCAGCCTATCGGAATTTTTAGAAAAAGAGAAAATATATGACGTCCCAACCCGTTGTCGAAATTTCCAATGTCTGGAAAATCTTTGGGAGCCGCGCGCAAGAGGCTTTGCGCGCCGTGCGTGAGGGCGGATTAAGCAAGGCTGAAGCTCTCAGTGAATTCAACGCCGTTGTGGGGGTGGCAGATGTCAGCCTATCAGTGTCACGCGGTGAGATTTTTTGCATAATGGGATTGTCTGGTAGTGGGAAATCAACCCTCGTGCGCCATTTTAACCGTCTGTTGGAACCCACCGCCGGCCAGATTATGGTTGAGGGTATTGATGTCATGGCCTTGGGCCAACGTGAGCTTCAAACCTTTCGCAATCAAAAGATTGGCATGGTTTTCCAAAATTTTGCTTTGATGCCGCATCGTTCGGTTTTGGACAATGTTGCTATGCCTTTGGAAATTCGCAATGTGGCGAAAAATGAGCGGATGCGCCAAGCCGCTGCCATTTTGGATATTGTCGAGCTGGGCGCTTGGGGATCGAAATTTGCCCATGAGCTTTCGGGTGGAATGCAGCAACGGGTGGGATTGGCCCGCGCTCTGGCCGCAAACCCCGACGTGCTGCTGATGGATGAGCCGTTTTCGGCCCTCGATCCTCTGATCCGCCGCCAGCTGCAAGATGAATTTATTCGACTGAGTAAAATACTCAAAAAAACGACAATATTCATCACGCATGATCTTGATGAAGCGGTGCGGATTGGGGACCGGATTGCCATTATGCGGGACGGAAAATTGGTGCAAGTTGGAACAGCAGAGCAAATTGTGATGCAGCCTGCCGATGATTATGTGGCCGATTTTGTGGCGGGGATCTCCCGACTTAAGGTCGTACATGCCGATGCGGTTATGCAATCCATAGAGGCCTATGTTGCAGCGCAAGGACCGCTGCCGAGTGATTTGGTAAGGGTGCCGGCAAAAGAAACTCTGAGTGCGCTTATGAATATTGCAATTGAAACTGATAAACCCATTATCGTGAGTTCTGATGGGCGAGATATTGGCCTTATCACCCGCGCAGACCTTTTGCGAACAGTGATTGAAGGAACTGAAATATCATGAGCAACCGTGATGTAGACTTGGGTGTGAACCCTCTTGAAGATATCCATTCAGAGGCCGCTATCGCCTACCAAGAGCAAAGATATGAGAATATCCGCAATTTTGTGCGCACCAATTCCGACTATTATATTCGCAATTTTGATAAGATTGGAGCCTCGGCTAAGTTTACCGCAACGTTCAATTTTATGGCCGGTTTATTTGGCCCGATCTGGTTTGGCGCCCGTGGGCTTTGGAGCTGGGCCTTGCCGTTTCTCATTCTGGAGGCGGTCGGGTTTGTGCAGATTGCCCGAGGTCTGTTTGGTGATTTGGCCAATGATGCTATGATGCGGATTGCATCCATCGAAGGCACGTTGGAATTGCGGCGCAAACAATTGGCGGCAGCACTGGAAAGCAATTCGGATAAAATTGATGTCTACCGCAGAACTGTTGAGTCTCTTGAGGCCAATATTGGCGGCATAAGAGCAGAAGCACAAGCCATGGCCAGCGAAGGCCCAATGATTGCTTTAACAGGTTTTATACTTTTGATCGCCGTGAAGCTTATCCAATCTATTGTTGCCAATTGGGCGCTGGAGGGCCGGTTTTCGGAGTGGCTTTCTGACGGCGAAATTCGCTCTGGGATGCCGTTAAGTCATATGGTTTTTAGCTCTGTTTTTATGGTCATCATCGTGAGCACCGCGATGGTACATTACAGCTTTCCGGGTAGTTTTTCGGTTTTGGGAAGTTTTCCGACCGATCCGGATATTAGGCTTGTCAGTATTGACAGCGTTGAGGCATTTTTCAATTGGGCCGTGCTGAATGGTGACGCGCTTTTTGATGCCATCACCTATTTTATTCGTGTGGTGCTCGATACGTTAGAGCTGGTTTTTGTCAGCACGCCGTGGATCGTCATTGCCGCGTTAATTATTCTTCTGACCTGGCTGACGGCGGGCGTTCGTATGGCAATTTATTCTGGAGCTTTTTTATCTTACATGGGGCTTCTTGGGTTTTGGGAAAAAGCGATGACGACCCTGGCATTGCTCGGCACTGCGGCTTGCTTGTCGATCTTAATCGGAATTCCTCTTGGAATGTTTGCAGCTCGGCGTCCCCGGTTCTATGCCTTCATTCAACCGATCATGGACTTTATGCAAACGATGCCAGCCTTCGTCTTTATGATCCCAGTCATCGCTTTTTTCGGGACCGGAAAGCCCGCGGCCGTGGTCACCACCATGATTTTTGGTGGCACGCCCGTGGTGCGTCTCACGGTGCTCGGCCTGCGCGGCGTCCCGGAAAGTGTCCGAGAGGCTGCCATTAGTTTTGGGGCCAATAAGTGGTTTTTGCTGACCAAGGTGGATCTGCCACTGGCCAGCCCCTCTATCCGGGCCGGTATTAACCAAACCATCATGCTATCGCTCGCTATGGTGGTTGTTGCCTCGCTCATTGGTGCAAAAGGTCTTGGAGAGGACGTCTTGGAAGCCTTGCAATATGCCAATGTCGGGCAAGGCATCCTTGCCGGCTTTTCCATCCTGTTCTGCGCCATGATTTTGGATCGTATTGTGCAAGGTGGGCGCAGATGATCCCTTTGGTATTTGTGCATGGGTTTATGGGGGGCAGTGCGCAATGGGACGGCCAAGTCGCAGCTCTTGCAGGGGTTCCAGTCATTGCATTGGATTTGCCCGGATATGGCAAGAATGCGCATTTAGAAGCCTGTCGTGACATTGTTGATTTTGCCCATTGGGCCTTGGATGAATTGGAGCGGCAGAATGTGGCGCGGTTTCATCTGCTGGGGCATTCTATGGGCGGGATGATCGCGCAAGAAATGGCAGCCTTGGCACCAGATCGGGTTGCGCGACTGGTCTTATATGGGACAGGAGGCCAAGGCGTTTTGCCGGGGCGTTTCGAGACGATTGAAACCTCTAAGTCTCGTGTTGCGACCGATGGGGTGCGCAACACGGCCCGGCGGATTGCAGCCACCTGGTTTTTAGACTGCGAGCAAGCGCCGGGCTTTGAGGCCTGTGCAGCCATTGCGCAAATGGCGGGAAAACAATCCTTGCTTGCAGGGTTGGACGCAATGAATCGCTGGGACGGTGAGGCCAGGCTCAATGACATTATCGCCCAAACTCTGGTCATCTGGGGCGACCGCGATCGTACCTATCCCTGGCCGCAGGTTCAAAAGCTGTGGCAGGCCATACCGAATACCAGCCTAGCGGTCATTCCAAATTGTGCCCATGTCCCGCACCTTGAAAGCCCCGATGTGTTCAACGCCATCTTAAAGGGCTTCGTGACAAAAGCTTAGGCGCAACTACTGTAAAATTTTATCAATAACAATACCTTCCGGTATATTGAGATAGTGAATGCGCCTGCCTGTCCCCCGGCAGGCGCATTCACCATCTGGGTATACTGATACGTGTGGTTATTGCTCAAATTCTGTAGTGACTTCACCACCGGACATATGCGCCCGCCCAGGCCGGCGCTGCCCTCATTTCATGTTGAAACGGCGTTATGCAGAGGTCCCTTGGCTTGCAAACAGGCCTTACGTGCAGGAGCTAACGTCAGAAAATCTCGCTTAGGCGTGACAGGGCTTTAACTGCCGACGACATTGAAGGCAGGACCATAGGGATACTGCGTGATATTTTCATTACCATCTTCGGTAATGATTAAAATATCGTGTTCACGATACCCGCCTGCTCCAGGTTGCCCATCTGGAATTGTGATCATGGGTTCCATGGAAATGACCATGCCTGGCTCTAGAATCGTGTCGATGTCCTCGCGCAGTTCGAGCCCGGCTTCTCGACCGTAGTAATGGCTTAACACGCCAAAGGAATGGCCATAGCCGAATGAGCGATATTGCAGCAAATCGCGGTCTTCGAAGAAGGCGTTCACACCGGCCGTGACCTCCGCACAGCTGGCGCCGGGTTTCAGCAAGCTGATGCCAAGTTCGTGGGCGGCGACATTGGCCTCCCAATAGGCTTGGGATGCCGCATCAACGGTCTCCACAAACATTGTGCGTTCCAACGCTGTGTAATAGCCTGAAATCATGGGGAAGGTGTTGAGGCTTAGAATGTCACCCCGCTGCAAGACGCGGCTTGTCACGGGGTTATGCGCCCCGTCGGTGTTGAGGCCAGATTGGAACCAGACCCAAGTGTCCCGATACTCCGCATCTGGAAATTCCCGCGCGATATGCGCCTCCATTGCGTCGCGGCCAGCCATGGCGACATCAATTTCCCGCACCCCGGCCCGGACGGCGTCCCGGATCGCGTAGCCACCCACATCAGCGGTTGCCGCCCCGGCGCGTATAAGGGCGATTTCAGCCGGCGATTTCATCATGCGCTGCTGCATTGTGGCCTGCGCCAGATCAACTTGGGCTTTTGGGGCCAGAAAGCTGTTGAGCGCTGCGGCCTGAGTGAGAGACAGGTGATCACCCTCATAGCCGATCACACCGCCTTGTCCTGCCACAGATGCAATTGCGCGCCAGTAGTTATCGCGCTGCCAATCTGTATAGGTAATGTTGTCAGCAAAGCTGCGGCGCCATGGCTGGCCGGCATCGATGCCGGCGGAAATGGTGACGCAATCCGTTGCGGTGACAACCAAGCCGTAGGGACGGCCAAAGGCACAGTATAAAAAGCCCGAATAATAGGCGATGTTGTGCATAGATGTAAAAACAGCCGCGTTAACACCTTTGTCGCGCAGGATGTTGCGCAGCCCCGCGAGGCGGGTTTCATATTCCGCATCGCAAAAGGGCAGAGCCGCTTTTGATCCATTGTGAAATCGGTGAAAATTTGGGCGCTTGATTTGGGTCATGTCGACACCTCATTGAAAAACAAATCCCGGCGTTCAGGATCTATTTTGCGCAAGTGGAATATGCCACCTGCCAGCGACGCCATCGCTGAATGCTTGCAAACTATGATCGATTCTCCCAATTTTTGCCATCACATTTGCGACGCCTTCTTGCGGGAATTGCGACCATGTGGCGGCGATTTGGGTGAAGATGAGGGGGCGGATAGACCTAGACGATTTGTGAAATCAAGACACTCTACTTGATTAATATCGATGATTAGATGCTATTTCATGAGCATAATAATATTTTTAAGAATTATTTAACAATATAAATTGTTGTGCTTATCAGAAAATTTAAGTTTCGAGTTATTATTATACAATATTTGCCAGTTAAGTTGTAATTTGCTATTTAAGATAAAAGTTAATGTGAGGTTTGGGTTATGAGTAACGCAATGAAGCAATTGTCGCGCTTGGCTAAGTTGATTTTTGAGATTGAAATCGATTTGGGGTTGAGCGATCTATCGCAGCCTGAAAAACTGGTTTTAATGGCGGCCCATGAGCAATCTGATGCAGATGGGCAATTCCAAACGCATCAATTGTTGTCGCATCCTTTGAGCGCCAAGATGGCCCGTCCTACCTTTTTTCGGGCCTTGAAGCAGCTTGAGCAAAAGGAATTGTTGCTGAGAAATCCGGAGAAAAAGCGCGGGCTGTATAGTGTTGCGGAAACTTAATCTCGATTGGCTCACCTTTGTTGTGGTGAGCGTTGGATATATTTCAGCTTATACAATTACCTCCGGGCTGGTGATGCCCCTGCAAAAGATATTGGCACCGCAGCTGCCTATTGTTTTCAGCGTGCTCTTTTTGCCCCACGGCATCCGCGTATTGGCGGTCTATTTCTTGGGATGGCGGGGCCTTTTATACTTGCTGCCCTCCAGTTACCTCATGTGGGCCACGAGCGTTTACGGCAACTCTATCGACCTGGCAGTTTTGAGCCCTGTGGCGTCTTTGGTCGTGGTGTATGTCGCTGTCAGAATGGTCAAAACATACCACGGATCGCGCAATAAGGCTGTGTTTGATTTCTCCTGGAAAGAGTGTTTGGTGATTGCAGCGATCGCATCCGTGCTCAACGGTATAACGCTCTCAATGCTTTATGACAGTGAGATTAACTGGATTTTGATGATCGGATATTCCTCCGGTGACATGGCTGGGCAGATTGTTTTACTGCTGCTGATAGTTGCTCTTATGAGGCTCAATCGTAAGCTATCAAAATTCATTTAAGAAAATACTTAGCTCTAAATAGATAATACGCGCAAGCGCACCCGCATAGACGACTTGTTTGCAGTCTTCATTCGTGAGGTAGATGCCCTGCTGGCCCGGTTAGCTGGCCAAGAGGGCGGGGTTTCCTCCTGCGGCAGTTGTGTTGATACAGATAGATTGCTCGCTCACCAGCCACCGTTCGAATGTCTCATCCATCAGTAAGGGGACAATCGCACCGCGCCGCGCGCTCAAGGCTTGGCGGAGGAGGCGCGCCTGCGGACCGGCGTAGACCACCGCTTGTAAGTCAGGGATCTTTGTCACATCAGCCATCGCAATCTCTGCAGCAATGGCTCTGCATCCCATGTTCCTGGCGCTTTGTGCACGGGTTTCTGCCCCGGGACCCATGCACAGAATGCGTGATCGGGGCCGCAAAAGGTAGCGGTTCGACTCGCCTGTGGGGCCGGGTAAATCTTCGGTGCTATGGCCCTCCTGTGGCGGCTGGCTGGCAAAGGCTTGCTCGATCTCTGATAAACTCATCTGAGGGGGTAAGGGGCCCTCAGCCGTCATGAGCCTTTGCGCGGCGAAGCGTGGCAAATAGCGCGGCCCGCCGGCCTTTGGCCCGGTTCCGCTCAACCCATGGCCGCCGAAGGGCTGGGAGCCAACGACAGCGCTGATCTGATTGCGGTTAATGTAGAGATTGCCCACATTAACGCGGCTCACGACCTTTTGCACCCGATCATCAATGCGGCTGTGAAACCCGAAAGTGAGGCCATAGCCGCTGGCGTTTATATCCTCAATCACACGATCCAAATCGCCCGCGTCGTAGCGGGCCAAATGCAGTACGGGTCCGAAGATCTCCTCGTGCAGGTCAGAGATTCCGCTTACAGATAGGATCGTTGGGGCAACGAAATACCCGTTTTCTGGGGCTGAGGTTTGAAATAAAAGCTTGTTGCGTGCGATATGAGCGGAAATGCGTGCTTGCGCAGCCGCATCTATCACCGGACCGACATCGCAATCTGCCGCCTCCGGGGGGCCAACCACCAGGGCTTGCATCGCGCCGCACAACATGCGCTCAAACGCATCTGCAATATCACTTTGCACATATAGCATCCGCAGAGCCGAGCAGCGTTGACCGGCCGATTGAAAGGCGCTGACAACCACATCCTGCACCGCCTGTTCGAGGAGGGCCGTACTGTCGACAATCATTGCATTCAACCCGCCGGTTTCGGCAATCAAGGGCGCCTGCGGTGGCAGATTTTCCGCCATAACTCGGTTGATCGCCTGTGCCGTTGCGGTTGAGCCTGTGAAGCAAACACCAGAAACATTGGGCGCACTACACAGAACAGGACCCACAACAGCGCCCTCTCCGGGAAGCAGCTGCAGGCAGGTTTTTGGCACGCCTGCTTGATGCAAAAGTGCGGTTGCTTGCACGGCAATCAAACTCGTGGCTTCGGCCGGTTTGGCCAAGACCCCATTGCCCATGGCCAAAGCGGCGGCGATTTGCCCAGTGAAAATAGCCAAAGGAAAATTCCAAGGGCTAATGCAGGTGAAAATTCCATCTGAGTTGCTGGCCAGCGCCTCTGCCTGATGGGCGTAATAGCGTAGAAAATCCACCGCCTCGCGCAATTCGCCAATGCAGTCACTTAACGTTTTACCGGCCTCATGGGTGAGCAGCGCAAAAAACGCCTCTGCATGGCTTTCATAAAGATCTGCGGCTTTGCGTAAAACTGCGGCCCGCTCGGCTGGAGTGATCTGCCAAGGGGTGGCAGCAGCGGCCAGCTGCCGCGCTTGGTCTGCGGATAAAAATCTAATCTGTCCAATTTGATCGCTCGTGGCTGGGCTGTGCACAGGATGAGCATGGCCAAGATCGCCATAGCTCCAGGTCTGGCGTCTTGCGCGCTGGGCTTGCAGATGCGCCAAAACCTCCGGATTTGACAGATCGAATCCCTTGGAGTTGGGGCGGTCTGGCGCGAAAATATCCGCGGGTAGGGAAATTTTTGGGCCGGCCTCTTGCCCTTTTTCAAAGGGATCTGCGGCCACCACATGGGCCGGAACCTCCGCATCAAAAATCTGGTTCACAAAGGAGGAATTGGCGCCGTTTTCCAAAAGGCGGCGCACCAAATAGGCCAAAAGATCAGAATGGTGCCCAACTGGCGCATAAATGCGGCAGGCAACCCCATGCTCTTGCAGCACTTGATCATGCAGAGCTTCCCCCATGCCATGCAGTCGCTGGAATTCGAAATTTGTCACCTTCTGAGCGCGCGCCCTGTGCAATACGGCCGCGATGGTATGGGCGTTATGGGTGGCAAATTGCGGGTAGATGCGATCAGACATGGCCAGCAACTTCTGCGCACAACAGATGTAGTGCATATCGGTATGTGGTTTCGTGGCCAGCACCGGAAAACCTGGGAGCCCCTCAACCTGCGCCAATTTGATTTCCGTGTCCCAATAAGCGCCCTTGACCAGACGCACCATGATGCGGCGATCCAGTTTTTGGGCCAAAGCATAGAGCCAATCAATGACATAGGCGGCGCGCTTGCCATAGGCTTGAACGACAACCCCAAACCCGTCCCACTGGGCAAGACCAGGCTCTGACAGGACAGCTTCGATCACATCTAAAGAGAGATCCAAACGTGCGGCCTCTTCGGCGTCGATGTTCAAGCCGATGCCGGCAGATTTCGCCAAAAGCGCCAAGGATCGGGCGCGGGGCACCAAAACATCCATCACTTGCTTGCGGTGTTGCAGATCATAATTGGGATGCAGTGCGGAGAGTTTAATGGAGATGCCGGGATTGCGCGAAATATCCCTGCCAGAGGCAGCTTTGGCGATTTGCGCAATCGCATCGGCATAGGCCATATGGTAGCCTCTTGCGTCCTCGTCGGTGATCGCCGCTTCTCCCAACATGTCGTAGCTATACAGATAGCCTTTTGCCTCAAAACCTGCCGCGTGGCTCAGCGCTTTTTGGATGGTTTGGCCCAGGACAAATTGTTGCCCCATTTCGCGCATGACCCGTGCCACGGCTTGGCGGATGACCGGCTCGCCGAGGCGTTTGACGGCCCCGCGCAAAAGTCCGGCCATGCCTGTGTCGGGCGCATCCAGAACCTGTCCCGTGACCAAAAGCGCCCAAGTTGAAGCATTGACCAATGTGGAATGGCTTTCCCCCAGATGCTTGCCCCATTCAGACGGGGCAATTTTGTCCTCGATCAAAGCATCCATGGTGGCCGCATCGGGCACCCGTAACAGCGCTTCGGCCAGGCACATCAAGGCGATGCCCTCTTTAGAGGAAAGGCCATATTCGGCCAAAAACAATTCCATCACAGAGGGCTTAGCCTCTGCACGCAGTCTCTTGACCATGGCGCTGGCTTGGCGGGAAATTTCAGCGCGCGCCTCGGGGCTCGGGGCCAGCGTGGCCAGATTTTGCAACACCTCTGGATCAGAGGCATAGGCTTTGGCGCGCATCTGTGTGCGGAATTGGTCCATCACACGGACTCCTTAGCGCGGTTCACCATGCCAAATAAATCGCGCGGATCATCGGGATCGGCGAGAAGGTCAAGCTGAGCAAAATGCCCGGTGCGTTCCAATTGGTCCCGCAGATACCGCAGAGCGGAAAAATCCTCTATGGCAAACCCCACGCTATCAAATAGCGTGATTTGCCGCTCCGTGCTGCGGCCGGTTTTTTGTCCGGCAATGACCTGCCATAGTTCTGTGACAGGGTGATCGGCTGCCAGGGCTTGGATCTCACCTTCGATGCGGGTTTGCGCTGGGTATTCGACAAAAATATCCGCGCGGTGCAAAATATCGCGGTGCAGTTCAGTCTTGCCCGGGCAGTCGCCACCAATTGCGTTGATATGCACGCCTGCACCGACCATATTATCGGTTAATACAGTGGCATTTTGCTTATCTGCGGTGCAGGTGGTGATGATGTCGGCCCCGGCGACGGCCTCTTCGGCGCTGGCGCAGATGCGCAGTTTCAAGCCGGCGTCGGCCAAGTTTCGCGCGGCTTTCTCGCTGGCCTTCGGGTCGATGTCAAACAGATGAACTGTGTCAATTCCTAAAACCTCCTGAAACGCCAAGGCTTGGAATTCGCATTGGGCGCCGTTGCCGATCATGGCCATTGTCCGCGCGGATTTTGGCGCCAAATATTTCGCCGCCATGGCGCTGGTGGCGGCGGTGCGCAGGGCTGTTAGGATGGTCATTTCCGTGAACAGAACCGGATAGCCGTTGGAGACTTTGGCCAGAACGCCGAAGGCTGTGACCGTTTGATATCCGCGTGCCATATTGGCGGGGTGACCGTTGACATATTTGAACCCGTAATGCTCCCCGTCGGTGGTGGGCATCAGCTCAATCACGCCTTCCTCCGAATGGGCTGGAATGCGGGGTGTCTTGTCAAAGGTTTCCCAGCGTAGGAAATCTGCTTCGATATAGGCACAAATTTCCCGCAACATTTGTCGCGGGCCGATCGCGTTGACGATCCGCATCATGTCTTGCACCGAAACAAATGGCACCATGGCCAGGGCGGAAGGATTGGGAGCGGCCATATTATAAACCTCTTGTTCGGCGATCTAGAACCTTGCGGCCCAAAAGGGACGCGGTCAGATCGCACATCAGCGTTGCGGTTTTCCCTCGGATGTCGAGGAAGGGATTCAATTCGGTCAAGTCAAGTGAGCTGGCCAGGCCGCTGTCATGGATCATTTCCATGATCAAATGCGCTTCGCGGAACGTGGCGCCGCCCGGCACGGTTGTGCCGACGGCGGGGGCGATTTCAGGGTCGAGGAAATCCACATCGAAGCTCACATGCAACAGGCCATTGGACTGCGCCACACGGCGCAAAAATGCCTCCATAGGTTTGACAACGCCCAATTCATCAATGCGGCGCATGTCATAGACATCAATGCCCAATTCAGCGATGAAGCGATGTTCTGCCTCATCCACAGAACGTAGCCCCATCATACATATATTGGCCGGATCCAAGGGCGCGGGCACGGGTGGGAATATCCCCTCAAAGCTCTCTAAGCCCAGTGCATAGGCCATGGGCGTGCCGTGCAAATGTCCGCTGAGGCTGCTGGTGAGCGTGTTCATATCGGGATGCGCGTCCAGCCAGAGCACAAATTGCGGCCGTCCCAGCGCGGCCGCCGCCTGTGCCACGCCGGTCAATGTGCCGGCCGCCATGGAGTGATCGCCGCCGATGAAAATTGGAAAACTGTCTTGTGCGGCCAGCTGGGCCGCCTGGGTTTGAATGTCCCGCGTCCAAGCCACAATTTCGGGCAGTTTTTTCAAATGCGCCGGGCCGGTCACCTCGGGCACAGAGGCTGGAAAAGGAAGATTTCCTAGGTCTGTCAAGCCAAAACCCTGGCTGGTGATGACCTCTCCCAGACCGGCCGTGCGAAAGGCGTCTGGCCCCATAAGGCAGCCGCCGCGCCCTGTGCCCGCCTGAAGGGGCAAGCCTAGAATTGTGCAATGAGGTGTCATGCTGTGCTCCGATGTCAACGAGGTTGAGTCAAATTGCCATGCTCATATTGCACAATCAGCTAAAATATTGTTCAATTCACATATGAATTGGTCAAAATTTAAAGGCGAATATACAAAATGATCAATATCGATGACATTGACCGAAAAATCATTGCGCGTTTGCAAATTGATGGGCGCGCATCGGTCACCACGCTGGCGGGTGTTTTGGGGCTGGCGCGTGGCACGGTGCAAGCGCGCCTCACACGCTTGATTGACAGCCGTGTCATAAAACGCTTCACGATCGATTTGGGCGGGCTGGAAACCCATGAGCTGGTGCGGGCCGTCATGATGATTGAGGTGCGCGGCAACACGGCCAATTCTGTGCAAAAGGCACTGCAGCGCCTGCCGGAGGTCACCTCTTTGCACCGCACCTGCGGGGTTTGGGATTTGGTGATCGAATTGGAGACCACAAGTCTTTATGAATTCGATGGAATTCTTTCTCGCATTCGGGAATTGCCCGGCGTGTCAAATTCTGAAACCTGCCCTTTGCTGCGACGGATCAGCTAGGCAGGCCTGGCGCGATGCCCATTTCGGGCGCGCTGCGATCTGCGCTGTTTTCTTTATGCCTGACATTGAGAAGTTGTCGGCGGCATGTTTTAATACAGGCAAATTTTGGAAAGATTGACCGCATGTCACACCCAAGCGCCCATCCTGATGATCCCCATTACGTCACCCGCAACAGCTGGCTGCGCGCGGCTGTACTGGGGGCGAATGACGGGATTGTCTCCGTATCTTCCTTGGTTGTGGGCGTGGCGGCGGCAGAGCCAGATGCGCGGGTGATCCTTGTTGCGGGGGTTGCCGGCCTGGTGGCGGGCGCAATGTCTATGGCGGCGGGCGAATATGTCTCGGTGTCCTCGCAATCGGATACAGAACGCGCGGATATCAAGCGCGAGGAGGCGGCCTTGCGAGATATGCCGGCGGCAGAACTCGAGGAGCTGGTCGAGATTTACCGTTTGCGTGGCCTGACCGATGAGACCGCTCGCAAAGTGGCGCAGGAGCTCTCAGAGCACGACGCTCTTGGCGCACATATCCGCGATGAGTTGGGACTGTCAGAGATTCATAGTGCGAACCCGCTTGAGGCCGCTATTGCCTCTGGCCTGACCTTCAGCGTGGCGGCTGCGATTCCGGTTTTGGCGGCCGTTGTGGCCCCGTCGGATTGGATCGTTCCAACGGTGTGGGCGGTGACTGTAGGCTCTTTGGCGGGCCTTGGCGCGCTGGGCGCCAAGTTTGGCGGGGCCCCGATGCGGCCTGCGATGTTCAGGGTCATGGGCTGGGGCGTTCTGGCGATGGCGGTGACCACTGGTGTAGGGTATCTGTTCGGCGTCCACATCTAAGCGCATGAGTGCGGGCGAAACCGTGCTAGCCTGCGGTGGGTGCATTTTCGCCTATTGCTGCGCCGGGCTTCCTCTTATAGGCCGGTCATGCACGGGCCAGTGCGGTGTCAGGAGCACAAATTGCTAACCATTCTAACCCACAATATTTTGCCGGTGTTCTCGATCATGGTGCTTGGCTTTGCCATGGGGCGGATGCGGTTTGTGTCAACTGCTGAGGCCAGCACGCTCAACCGTATCGCCTTTTTGATCTTGCAACCCGCTTTGATCTTTCCCCTGGTCAATGGGGTGGATCTCGGCAGTTTTTATTTTGACGCCATAGCTCTTTATGCCCTGGCCCAAGTTGTGGTCTTTCTGACGACCCTGCTGCTTTCGATTTACCTATTCAAATGTGCGTTTCTGGAGGCTTGGCTTTTGGCTATGGCCACCATTTTCGTCAATTCCTTGCTGTATATCTGGCCGATTTCGGCGCTGATCTATGGAAGCGGCGGCAATATCCCGATCATGGCAGCGGTGGTTTGGGACGCCACTGTGACCTTTGCCTTTTTCATTATCACGACGGATTTACTGGCCAATCGCGGGCAATCGGCGGGGCAAAGCCTGCTGCGCTTGGTGAAAAATCCAGTTTTGATTGCGATTGCCTTGGGTCTGGGCAGCAATGGCTTGGGGTTGATCGCCGCCGAGCCGCTCTTGGTGGCCTGTAAATTTGCCGGTGCGGGCGCGGCGCCCCTGACGCTCTTTGCCCTTGGGGTGATCTTATCGGGGCACAGCCTTTGGCCGACAAAAAAAGTGGCCGCGGTGGCGGGCATCAAGTTGCTGCTCATGCCAGTGGTCGTCGTGTCCGTGCTGGCATGGGGTGCGCGGCCCGAGCTTTGGAATGATCTGCTTTTGCTCAACGGTGCCGGGCCTTCGGGCGCGATGGCCTTCGCCCTGGCCATGCTTTACAAAGTGCGCACAGATACCATTGCGCCAGTGATCATCTGGACCTCGGTTTTATCGCTGTTCTCGCTGGCCTATCTTGCCTGAGACCGCAGCGCGGGCCTAACTTAAAGGCTGTCCCGCAGCAAACGACGTAGGATCTTGCCCGAGGGCGATTTCGGAATTGCCTCTACGAAGGTGACACGGTGCAGTTGTTTGTAATGGGACAGTTGCGTGCCGACATAGGATTGGATCTCTTCGGGGCTGGGGGCAGGGTCTGCACAGACGACAAAGTCCACGGGGACTTCGCCGGCCTCTTCATCGGGCAGGCCAATCACGGCTGCATCTTGAATCTGTGGATGGGCGACCAAACAGGCCTCCAGTTCCGCCGGGGCCACTTGGAACCCTTTGTATTTTATCAGCTCTTTGAGACGATCCACGATGAACATGTAGCCATCCGCATCAATGATTGCCACATCGCCGGTTTTCAGCCAGCCATCCGAGGTGAGCGTGTCTTGGGTGGCTGTTTCATTGTTGAGATAGCCAATCATGACTTGTGGCCCTTTGATCCAAAGCTCGCCTTCCTCCCCCGGTGGCAAGTCCTCCCCGGTCTCGGGGCTGACAATTCGGCAGCGGGTGTTGGGAAGCGCAAGCCCAGAGGCCCCTGAACGCGGGGTGCTGAGGGGGGTAATATGGGATACGGGCGCCAGTTCGGTCATCCCATAGCCTTGCAGCATGGCGCAATTGAGGCGACTGGCCACCGCGTCAGACAGGGCACTGCCCATGGGTGCAGCGCCGGAGAAAACTTGCTCCAATGCGCTCAGATCGTAGGCATCGACCAAGGGATGTTTGGCCAATGCAAGGGCGACCGGCGGCACAATCCACATGCGCCGGGCGCGGTGGTCTTGGCAAATGCGCAGGAAAAGCTCCAAATCGAACCGCGGCATGGTGACCAAAACACCGCCACAGGCGAGATGCATATTCATCATCACGGTCATACCATAGATGTGAAAGAAGGGCAGGAAGGCGGCGGCGGTCTCACCGGCTCGAAATTCAGCGCCCTGGGCGGTTTGATCGATATTCATCGAAAGGTTGCGATGTGACAGGCACACCCCTTTGGGCAGGCCGGTGGTCCCAGAGGAATAGGGCAACACTACGCTGTGGCGGTCCAAATCTACGGGGCACTGCTGCTCCTGCGCTGGGCCGTACAGCTGGGACAGGCTCAGGCAGTCGTCGGCGCTGCCGATGACGCAAAGCCGCACCTCTGGCAGCTCTTCCAGCGCCTCTTTGGCAACTGCGAGGGTGGCCGGATCGGCGATCAACAGCCCCGCACCGGAATCATGCAGCTGGTGGCGAATTTCATGCGCTGTGTAGGTCGGATTCAAAGTTGTTATCGTGCCGCCTGCCCAGGCGACCGCATGAAAAATAATGCAATATTCGGGTGAATTCGGCGCCATCAGGGCGATAGGTTTTTGCGGCACATGGCCCGCGGCGCGCAACCCACCCGCCAGGCGTTTGACGTGATCGATCACGTCACCGGCGGTAAATTTGCGCCCATCTATCCCATCAATTATGACCACATCTTCCAGTCGCGGCGCGAGACCTTCGAAGACGCGCTCTGTCACGCTCAGGGTGCTGAGGGGAAGGTCTGATGCGGCCGTTTCATAATGGGTCATAGTAAATCTCCTCGCACAGAAGCTAGGACCCTACATTCTCTTTGTCGATCATTTAATTGTGCCCCTTGGCGATCACAGCCGTTTTACTGGCGGTGGTTCAGGCGGCTTTGCGGCCCTCAAGGATCAAGAATACCGACAGACAGGTCAAGACGATGCCACCGCCAATTAACATCATGGCGCTGGGGGCCTCATCAATGCCCCACCAAACCCATAAGGGGCCCAAAACTGTTTCGAGCAACATGATCAGGCTTACGGTCGAAGAGGGCACAAAGCGGGCCGCATAAGAGAGGGTGACAAAAGACAGCGGCAGAATGAAAATACCGGTCAAAGCAATAGCGGCCATCTGCGGCAGAGGTGGCCAAGCGAGCGTGGTGGCAAAGACAGCCGCCAGCCCGGCTGCGGCAATGGCCCCAACGGCAATAGCCAGAACAAATGGCACGTCTTTGTCTTTTCGAATTATTGTGAAATTCATCGCCAGGCTGAAGGCGACACCGAGGCCTAGTCCCGCACCGATGAGCGTGGTGAGATCGAGCATAAGATGCCCGTCATCACTGCCCAGCACAGAGATAAATAGGCCCAAAAAGACCATGGCTGCGGTGATAAGCGTGCGCATTGAGAGGGCTTCACCCAATAGGGAGCGCGACAGGAGAGCGGCGAAAATTGGCACGGTGGCCACGCCTATCAAAACCACAGTCACGGGCGCGAGGGCAATGGCGAGGCTAAATAACGCCGCATTGCCGGTTTGACAGGCGACAATTATGGCAAAGTTGCGGGTCCAGATATTGGACAGATCGCGCGGGCCGCGCATCCATAACCAGATCATAAAATAGGCCAGGCCGCTGAGACCGCCGCGCCAAAGTAACATGTTGAACCCATCGAGCTGCGACAGGCGCATGAACAACGTATCGGGAGTCAACAACAGCGCGCCAAAAATGGCGAGTGTGAGACCAATGGTCTTTTGGCTGCGCGGGGCTGTCACAGGCCGCGCCTCGGTTTGCGGCCGATCATGCTGACCCTGCCTGTTGGAAAACATCTGCTCATGGGGCATAGGCGCAGGTCGGCGGATAAAATTCAAGCGCGAGATTGGCGCCCCTGACCGTTTGGGTGATAATCCACAAAATATGTCGCACTGGGGATATACAGGCGGGTTGGCTCTGATAAGTTTTTCAAAGCAAACCACATAGGAGTGCCCGCGATGTCACAGGCTAAACTCAATTTTTCGCGCGCTGAGTTTGACCAGCGGCTCATGAAAACCCGCCAAGAGATGCAACAGCGGGGGATTGATCTGCTGATTGTGTCGGATCCGTCGAATATGAATTGGCTGACCGGATATGATGGTTGGTCGTTTTATGTGCACCAATGTGTTATTCTACAGCTGGAGGGCGCGCCGATCTGGTATGGGCGGGGACAGGATGCCAAGGGCGCGCTGCGCACCTGTTTCATGGAGCCTTCTGATATCATCGGTTACCCGGATCACTATGTGCAATCGACCGAGCGCCATCCGATGGGCTATCTTGCGGCGCAACTGACCGATCGCGGCTTGGCCAAGGGTCGCATTGGTGTGGAAATGGACAATTATTGGTTTTCGGCTGCGGCCTATATGGCACTGATTGCCAATCTGCCCAACGCGCAGCTCACCGATGCGACGGGGCTGGTCAATTGGCAGCGGGCCGTGAAATCAGAGGCCGAATTGGCTTTGATGCGCCAAGCCGGGCAGATTGTTGGGCGGATGCATGAGCGCATTGTTGAAAAGGTTGAGCCCGGCATTCGCAAATGTGATTTGGTGGCCGATATTTACGATGCCGCCTTGCGCTATGATCCGGCCATTGGGGCCGGTGGGGATTACCCGGCACTTGTACCGCTTTTGCCCTCGGGCGCCGATGCCTCTGCGCCGCATTTGACCTGGGATGATGCACCGATGAGGTCGGGAGAGGGTACATTTTTTGAGATTGCTGGCGTTGTGAAGCGCTATCACTGTCCTTTGTCACGGACGGTCTTCTTAGGCAAACCGACACAGACATTCTTGGATGCGGAACAGGCGGTTTTGGAAGGTATGGAGGCTGGGCTGGAAAAGGCGCGCGTCGGCAATACTTGTGAGGATATTGCCATCGCATTTTTTGATGTTCTCAAGAAATATGGCATTACGAAAGACAACCGCACCGGCTACCCTATCGGTGTGAGCTACCCGCCCGATTGGGGCGAGCGCACCATGTCTTTGCGGCCAGGCGACAGGACCATCTTGCAGGAAAATATGACGTTTCATTTTATGACTGGCCTATGGATGGACGATTGGGGTTTTGAGATTACCGAAAGCATTCGCATCGGAAGCACGGGGCCGGAATCTCTGGCTGATGTGCCGCGCAAAATGGTTGTCAAAGACTGAAAAGATTGGGTGGCGACACTCTGTAAAGACAAGGACGCAGACCATGCTGAAAAACGATCTACTTGATCAATGGGACCGCGAGAATTTTTTCTATCCTTCGACCCATCTGGCGCAACATGCGCGAGGAGACAGCCCAAGTCGGGTGATCAAGACCGCCAGCGGTGTCTATATTGAAGATCGGGATGGTCACAAGCTTTTGGATGCTTTCGCAGGGCTTTACTGTGTGAATGCAGGCTACGGCCGACAAGAAATTACCGATGCGATTGCCGCTCAAGCCAAAGAATTGGCTTACTACCACTCTTATGTTGGGCATGGCACCGAAGCCTCTATCACTTTGTCAAAAATGATTTTGGATCGTGCTCCTGCGAATATGTCGAAAGTTTACTTCGGTCTTGGCGGATCAGATGCCAATGAGACCAATATCAAACTCATTTGGTATTATAACAATATTCTTGGACGGCCGGAGAAGAAGAAGATCATCAGCCGTTGGCGGGGCTATCACGGCTCTGGGCTGGTTACAGGATCTCTGACGGGGCTGGAGCTGTTTCATAAGAAATTTGATCTGCCCCTGGCCAATGTGCTGCATACACAAGCGCCTTATTATTTCCGCCGGGAGGATCTGGGGCAAAGCGAGGCGGAGTTTGTGGCCCATTGCGTGACCAGTTTGGAAGAGATGATTGCGCGCGAGGGCGCCGATACCATCGCCGCCTTTATTGGAGAGCCAGTGCTTGGGACCGGAGGGATCGTTCCGCCGCCGGCGGGCTATTGGCCGGCTATTCAAGAGGTGTTGAAGAAGCATGATATTTTGCTGGTGGTCGATGAGGTGGTCACAGGGTTTGGGCGATTGGGATCCATGTTTGGCTCTGATCATTATGGGCTTGAGGCTGATATCATCACCATCGCCAAGGGGCTGACCTCAGCCTATGCGCCGTTGTCCGGCTCTATCATTGGGGAAAAATTGTGGAAGGTTCTGGAGCAAGGCACCGACGAAAATGGCCCCATTGGCCATGGCTGGACCTATTCGGCCCATCCCATTTGCGCTGCCGCTGGGGTGGCCAATCTGAAGGTGATCGAGGCGTTGGATTTGATGAACAACGCGCGCGACCTTGGCACCTATTTGAAGGAGGCATTGGCCGATGCGCTGGGCGATCACCCGCATGTGGGAGATGTGCGCGGCGAGGGGCTGCTCTGCGCGGTGGAATTTGTGAAAGACAAAGACGACCGAATTTTCTTTGATCCGTCAGATAAAATTGGCCCGCAGATCTCTGCGGCTCTTTTGGCGCAAAGCCAGGTGATTGCGCGGGCCATGCCCCAAGGCGATATTCTGGGTTTTGCGCCGCCGTTTTGTTTGACCCATGCGGAGGCGGATATCGTGGTGGCGACGACCGTGCAGGCGGTCGGGGCTGTGTTGGGAGATTGATATGTTGGCCGTGCGCGGGCCAATTTTTCGCCCGCGCCGCCATCCCAGTCAGTCTAAAAGCGATAGCTGATCGTCAGAGCAATATAGGGCAGCTTATTAGTATCTGCCGCGGTTTGAATCGCCTCTTGAACATCCGGGTCATTGTCGATTGCCGATTGTAAGGTCGTACCGGTGGCTTCAAAAGCCAGGTCAATGCCGCCGTTGAAAATAACCCCAATCTCCGGTGTAATGGCCAAGCTCTTTCCCAGCCTCACATCATAGGACGTCGTCACAATTGGCGCGGTGGACTTGCTGAAGCGAGCGGTGACATCGGCGGTCTCCTGGACACTGGAGACATCCACTGTGCCTGCGGCGTTGAACTCCGTTCCGGATTTGAGCAGGCCGGCTGAAATGCGCCAAGATCCTCCAAGAGGGTAGGTATCCAGCAAGAGCGACGTTGCGCCCATTTTGATGTTTCCGGAGATATCAAAATCGGTGTCTGAGACGTCGAAATCCCGATTAATGCCTCCACTAACCACGCCGCGCAGGCCGATGCGAGGCGTCAGGCGATATTACGCCTCTACATTGGCGCCCATGGTCGAGAGACCAGTGCCGAGGGACCAAGCGGGGCCCTCTTCGGCACAGGAGGCGCTGGCAAGAAAGCCAAAACACAGGGACAACATCATTTTTTTTTGTAAGTTTCATACCAAAAGTCCTTAATATGATTTTCATCAAACCATTATACGAAAACATTTTTTTCGATCTGTCTAGCCCCGTTTCCTTCAATACCATTCATTTTGATTTTTTCGAATAAGGTTTTGGGCACGGGTAGGCTGATGCCCAATGCGATCTGATCTGGTTGTGTAACCTGAGCCAGACATAGATTGCGCGGGCCATGCCTCAAGGCGATATTCTGGGTTTCGCACCGCCGTTTTGCTTGACCCGTGCCGAGGCGGGTATCGTGGTGGTTTACGCCCTAGCGCCGGTCCAGCTTTGCCAAAACCCGCCAGACTGCCCAATAGGCCGCGAGCAGGCGCTTGCGACCTGCCGCTAGTCCCGCCGCCTTGCGCAGGGACTGATAGCCTTGCATTCCGCCGGCGCGCGCTTCCATCTTGAGATACCGTTTCCAGAGCCAGGATTGGGTCTTGCTGTCTGTGGCCAGAATTTCTGCCTGACTGTCCAAAATATGCTTGAAATATCGGGCGCGTTGCCGCGGCCCGTAGCGTTTTGTGGTGGAGCTGGCGGCGGCTCTACCGTGATCGCCCTGAAAAATTACCGCACCCTGTGACGGGGTGTTGTGGCAGCGCGCGCCAGCGCCCAGAAGTTTGAGGCAAAAATCTGTATCCTCATTTGTGCGCAGCTCTGGGTTAATGCCACCAACCTTTTGAAATAAGGTTTTTCACACCCAAAACCCCAGGCCCAATCCTGCAATTTTGGACCTTAGAGACGTGCCCACTTGCGGCCGAATATGAAACACA
>ERZ651770.243-NODE-243-length-29270-cov-4.137190_pt1 | contig 29270 bp, 21 predicted proteins | sample MGYA00514756_ERZ651770 | MGnify/ENA metagenome assembly ERZ651770
AATGCTCAGAATACAATTTACAGGCTTTTGGTGCCTGGTTATTTTTATATTTAATTGAGTGTATATCGATAACCCAATCACCTCTAGTTGCTAGTTTTGCTCTTGAAGTTATTGTCGATAGTTCAAAATCTTTATTATCTAAACAACTCAGTGGCATCGTTATTTTTTTCCAATTATTAGGCTCATCGTTTAATAATTTAGATAAATCAAATGATTTATAGCATTTTTTTGATTCTGTTAAATTGATTTGATTTTGATTCTTATAACACTGCAAGCTCAGTTCTATCTTTGGGTCTGATGAAGAGCTCACTTTCATAATTAACTCAAGAGAGCCGTTTATCATATAAGATAAATCTTCACTTGAGCCACTTGATATCTCCCAGAACTTATAGATATCATTTGTACCAAAATTTATTCTTTTAGCATCATCTTGTTTTTTAAAATCAAATTTAGAGATTCTTATCCCTGCTTTTTCGTTTTTATAAATGTCTGCACTAATACCTTCGTATATTTGTTCTTGTTTGTCAGAATCAAAATATGAAATAATTTCTTTATATGAAGGATAAGCGGAGCCCACGAATAAAGTAATTTCATCTTTTTGAGGAACATCTTCATTGACAATTATTTTATCTGTGTAGAAGTTATCAGAATATCTTAAGCCATAACCATAAGAGAAAAGTGGGTCATAGTTTTGATCACTGAAATTTAATTTAGTTTGATATGAATATTGTGGCCATGAGTATGATAATTTTCCTTTAAAGTCATGATTTACTTCATTATTTTTATTAGTGAAGATAACATCAGTTACACCCTCTATAGCGGATCCTGGTAACCATAGCTGAACAAAAGAATCGGATAAATTAATTTCTTTATTAATAATTAAAGGTCTTCCAGAAATAAATAGAGATACAGATGGAATTTTTTGGTTTTTTATGTCTTCCATATAGCCGATGAAGTTTTTATCCTGATTTTCATAAAAGATATGCTTTCTATCACCATCACCTTCTGCATATGGATCTTCACCATATACAAAAATAACTAAATCAGGTTTTTTTTCATAATTAGAATTTAAAGAATATTCAACGCTCCCTCCATTACTTTCAGCTTTTAATTTGATAGCCTCATAAATACTTCTTGAATTAGGGAACTCACTGTTTGCATTTTCTCTGCCTTGCCATGTGATTGTCCATCCACCCATATGTTTAGTAATTTTTTTTGCTGAGTTACCAACAACTAAAATGTGTTTTTGGTTTTTTATTGGTAATGTATTGTTATTATTTTTAAGGAGAACTATTGATTCTCTAACAGCTTGTCTTGCTATTTCTCGATGACTATCAATACCTATATAATTTTGATCATAATTATGAGGCTCTCTCCCATCAAACATCCCTAAGAGGTATTTAACTGACAAGATATTCTTTACAGCCTCATCCAGTCTTTGAGGAGAGATAGTCCCATTTCTTGCTTGTTCTAAAGTATTTTTGTAAAGCGGCTTCCATTCATCAGGTGCCATAAAAATATCAACGCCAGCATTAAAAGATTTTGGACAGTTTTCTTTAGAGCATCCTGGGACTTGACCATGACCGTTCCAATCCCCAACGACCAAGCCATTAAAACCCATCTGCTTTCTTAAAATATCTTGCAAAAGATAATTACTCCCATGAGCTTTTTCTCCATTCCATGAATTAAAGCTCGCCATAACTGTCTGTATGCATGAATTAATTGCAGCAAAATACGGTTTGCCATGAATATCTCTTAATTCTTGCTCACTAAGAATTGTGTTACCTTGATCAACGCCATTTTTAGTCCCGCCATCACCTAAAAAATGTTTAGCTGTTGCCAGAACATGGTTATTATCTAAAAATTGATCTCCTTCTCCTTGGAGTCCAAGAATCATTGCTTCTCCGAGCTTGGATACTAAATCTGGGTCTTCAGAATAGCCTTCGTAAGTTCTTCCCCAAAGATCATTTTGAGGAACTGCAATTGTGGGTGCAAAAGTCCAAGGTATTCCAGTTGATAGAATTTCTTTTGCTACAACCTCACCAATTTTCTTAATTAGATCAGGATTCATTGTTGAACCAAGACCGATATTATGTGGAAAAATTGTTGCTCCAATGACGTTATTGTGACCATGTACAGCGTCGGTACCCCATAAAATAGGAACTATAATTCCATCCACTACAGGAGACGCTTCATAAAACTCTTTACTTAGCTTTTTCCAATCATCTACTGAACTGTTCTTGTTTTTATTAGGAAATTTTCCACCACCGTTTAAAAAAGTTCCTAATTGATAATCTTTAGCTTCTTTGGGTGTAACCTCATCAATATCAGGCATAATAATTTGCCCAACTTTTTGTTCTAAGGTCATATTTTTTATAATATTATCAATAAATTCATTATCAATTGAAACTGAGCAGGTATTTTCATTGGTCCAATCTACACTATTGTCGTTAATAATATTTTCAACATCTTGGTTATTACAAGATGTTATTAATAATATAGAAGTAAATATGTAAAATATTTTATTCATACAGTCTTATGCAAATGTTATGTATATAAATGTAAGGACGCCCACTATAATTAATGAATTAATATTAAAGGCTCTTGATGTAGAAAAGTCTATTCCGTTAAGGTCAATAGCTTTTGACTGTACTTGATATCCTTGAATTAAAGCAGTCATATAACAAGCAAACCCAGACATAAAAAATACAATCCCCATTCTGTGTATGTAAGGTAAATCAGGTAAAGCAAAACTTAATAAGATTGATAAAAATAATGATGAAATAGCAGCAACAAGAGTAGATAAGGTTGTTGCCTTGTTCCAGAATAATGCAACTAAAAATATAACTAGAATTCCTGGTGTAAAAAGACCTGTAAAATTTTGTATGTATTGAAAAATAGAATCAAAACTTCCCAATAATGGCTTTGCAACTATTACAGCTATTAATAAAGATAGCACAACTGCGTTCCTGCCAGTGCTTATAAGTTTTGATTCAGATATATGGTTATTTGAAAACTTGCGGTATATATCCATTGTAAAGATAGTGCTAATACTATTAGTCATTGATGCAAGAGATGAGACAATGGCAGCAATTAGGGCTGCAAATGTAAGACCTAATAATCCGTTAGGTAGAAGCGACATCATTGTTGGGTAAGCTTGATCAGACTTTTCTAATACAGGAAATAATATTGCAGCGCATATACCAGGCAGAACAATAACAATCGGCATTAACAATTTTAAATAAGCAGCAAACATTACACCTTTCTGCGCTTCTTTAATTGATTTTGCTCCTAAAGCTCTTTGTGTGATGTACTGATTGAACCCCCAGTATGCAAAATGACCAATCCAAACACCTGCGCCAATTAATATCCATATACCAGGTAAATTTGAATATGATGGATTGTCTGGTGACAAGATCATATCGAATTTCTCTGGTAGTGTGTTATAGACTGTTACCATGCCATCTATAACTCCATTGTTATCAGATATTTTATTTAAAGCTATATAAGAAACGGCTAATCCACCAAAAATCAACAATACAACCTGAAGAATATCAGTCATTGCAACAGCTTTAAGCCCGCCAGACAATGAATAGGCAAGTGATAATAATGCTAATAGAATTAAGCCGTTTGTTAATGATAGACCTGTGAGAGTATTAATTGCGATTGATCCAAGCCACAAAACAGTTGTTAGATTAATGAATATATAAACAGTTAGCCAAAAAAATGAAAGCACTAGGCTGACCCGCTTATCAAATCTTTGCTCCAAAAACTGTGGCATTGTATAGATCTTTTTTTCAAGAAATAAGGGTAAGAAAAATTTTGCCATTACGATAAGCGCTATAGCAGCAGTAAGCTCCCATACAGCTATAGCCATACCAACAACAAACCCTTGACCAGACATTCCAATAATTTGCTCTGCTGATATGTTTGCTGCTATTAAAGAAGCTCCTATAGCCCACCAAGGCAATGACCTTCCAGCTAAGAAATAGTCTTCTGCTGTTCTTTCTTTACCACTTGTAGTCCTAGAGACATAAGTTGCAAGTGTAATAAGGCCAATACAATAAATTCCTACAATAATCCAATCTAGTGTATTAAACATATTTATATCCTCAGGTAGAACTAGCTTACAAGGTAAGTAGTTTTTAATTTAGTTAATCTATCTTCAATTTCTTTCCAAGAATTTGATCTAATTAATTCCGATGGAATTAGAGCTGAAGCCCCTATCGCACTTACGTTATCTAATTTTAAATAAGATGACGCATTTTTCTCTGAAATACCGCCAGTAGGTATAAATTTTATATCAGGAAATACATCATTATAAGATTCTAATCTTGCGACACCTCCAGACAGCTCCGCAGGAAAAAATTTAAGTAAACTATGCCCTTGTTCAGATGCAAGCATAATTTCAGAAGGAGTTTGAGTGCCTGGAATTAATAAAACGTCTTTTGAAAAGGCATATTGAGAAAGTTTTTTTGTGAATCCAGGAGTTATTAAAAAAGAAGCTCCAGCTTCAACAGCTTTATCAATTTGATTTGAATTTTTTATAGTACCGACTCCTAGGGTAATATTAGGATGTTTTTTAAATTCATCTAATATGTCTATAGTTCTTTCATCTCTCAAAGTAATCTCAACAAGCGGCAGTCCGGTATTGATTAATACTTTAACAAGTGGCTCTACTTGATCTCTTGATGTGAGTGTTGCTAGAGGCAATAGTTGGCTAGAAGAAATAATATTAGTAATATCCATCAGAAAATTGAAGCCCCATTTTCAACAGTATTAACGCTTTCTCTAAATGATTTAAATAACTCTCTGCCGACGCCATTATGATTATGCTCAATATTAGAATGGGTTCTTGTTTTAAGAATCTCATCATCAACTAATAATTTAAAAGTTCCCTTATTGATATCTAATTCAACCAAATCATTATCCTCAATTAAACCAATTGGACCTCTGTGAATAGCCTCTGGAGTAACATGAATTACAGCAGGAACGCTTCCAGATGCACCAGACATTCTTCCATCAGTAATAATCGCAATATCAAAACCTTTAGATTGAAGAACATTAAGTGGAGATGTTAATTTATGAAGCTCAGGCATTCCATTTGCTGAAGGCCCTTGCCCTCTGATTATGATAATTGTATCTTTGTTTAATTGATTATTTCCGAAAGCATTGAGAACATCTTCTTGATCTTCAAATACTGTTGCAGGGGCTTTAATAATAGTTTCTGAATTATTTAATGCTGATGTCTTGATAATACCCTTTCCAAGATTACCATTTAATAGCTTTAAACCACCTGATTGTTTAAAAGGGTTATTACTATCTCTAATGATACTTTGATCCAAAATAGCTGATTGATTATTCCAAACCAAGTTATTATTTTCTATTTCTAATTTATTTCTATAAATATCCAATCCATTACCAAGTAAAGTTTGTACATCATTAAATAAAAAATCTCCATCCAATAGTGATCCAATAAATGCAGATACACCTCCAGCATTATGGAAATCATTAACATCTGCTGTTCCATTAGGATATATATTTGTAATTATGGGAGTTAACGATGCAATTTCATCTATATCCTCTATAGTGATTTGATAACCCCCAGCTTCTGCCATAGCAATCAAATGTATGGCTAAGTTTGTTGAGCCTCCGCTAGCAATTAATGCAACCATGGCATTAATCCAGCTTTTTGAATCAAGCATCTCCCCCATCTTTATGTTTTGCTCACTCATATTTAAAATACTCTCAACTGTCTTATCAATAATCATCTGTCTTTCAATTGAATTTGGTGGAACAAAAGACGAGCTTGGTAATTGAAGGCCCATGACTTCCATTATCAACTGATTCGTATTAGCAGTGCCGTAAAAAGTGCAAGTGCCAGAAGTATGATATGCAGCCTGTTCTGAACTTATAAGTGCAGATCTATCTATCTCACCGTTAGCAAATTTCTTTCTTGTGTCTGATTTTTGAGAGTTAGATATTCCTGTTGGCATAGGGCCAGCAGGAATGAAACCAATAGGTAAATGACCAAATGTTAAAGCGCCTATCATTAAGCCAGGAACAATTTTGTCACATACTCCCAAGCATATTCCAGCATCAAAAACATTGTGAGAAAAACCTACAGCAGTAGAAAGAGCTATGACATCTCTACTAAAAAGTGATAGCTCCATTCCGGGCTCACCTTGAGTAATGCCATCACACATAGCAGGAACACCTCCTGCAACTCTGGCTATTGCATTTCTTTTTAATGATGACTCTTTAATGACATCAGGATAGTCTTTAAGAGGTGCATGCGCTGATAGCATGTCATTATATGCAGAGATAACTCCTATAACTTTTGCACCATTTGCTGCCTCACCCTGCTGTGCTTTATCACATGAAGCAAAAGCATGAGCTATGTTACTGCAACCCATGTTATTTCTTGCTGATTTACTATGATCAGATGAAAAATTTATTTTTTTTAGATAGTCTGATCTAGAATCTTTACTGCGCTCATCAATTCTTTTTTTAATATCAAGAAGTTTTGTTTTAATACTCATTTTTTTGAGGGTCCATTTTTCCAAGCTCTAAAATCTCTTTTAATAAGAAGGTCAGCATTCGATGGTCCCCAACCTCCAGAAATGTATTCTTCCATAGGTACGTCTTCAGATTTCCACAAATTTATAATGTTATCAATCCATTTCCAAGAAGCTTCAATTTCATCTCTTCTTACAAATAAAGATGGATTTCCTTTAATTACATCTAATAGAAGTCTCTCGTAGCAATCTTGATGCCCAATTTCATGATACTCGTTAAGATTTAGGTCTAAAGGCAGGTTCTCAAGATCATAACCAGATACACCTGGGCGCTTTGTGTTGAGCTTTAAATCTATACCTTCATCGGGATGAATCCTTAAAACTAATTGATCGGGTTCTAAATGGGCTCCTTTAGAAAAAATGTTATGTGGAACTGTTTTATAGCGAACTACAATCTCAGATGATTTTGATTGCATTCTTTTTCCAGTTCTTAAATAAAAAGGAACGCCTGACCATCTCCAATTATTAATTTCTAATTTCAAAGCCACAAATGTCTCAGTTTGGTTCTTAGAATCAACACCTTCTTCATCAAGATAAGAGCATGCTGCCTCTCCTTTGGAGATACCTTCAAGGTATTGTGCTCTTACTGAATTAACAGCAATATTATCCGATGTAAATGGTGCTAGGGATTTTAAAACTTTTAGCTTTTCATCCCTTACTGATTCACTTTGAATAGAAACAGGAGGCTCCATTGCTATAAGGCATAAAATTTGAAGAAGATGATTCTGCACCATGTCTCTAAGTGCACCTGTTTCATCGTAATACCCACCCCTATCTTCAACACCTAAATCTTCTGCAACTGTTATTTGTATGTGATCAATGGCTGAGCTTGACCAACTTTTCTCAAAGATGGTATTTGCAAATCTTAAGGCTAATAAATTTTGAACAGCTTCTTTACCTAAGTAATGGTCTATTCTGTATATTTGATTTTCTTTAAAACCAAGTGAAAGAGAATTATTGATATCTTTTGCTGTTTCTAAATCAGAGCCAATTGGTTTTTCAACAACTATTCTACAATTATCTTTTATTAAATTATTATCATTTAACGCCGATGAGATTTTTTTATATAAATTTGGTGGAGTTGCTAAATAGTAAACCACAGCAACACTATCCGAAACATTGTTTATGTTTTTCCAGTCTTCATTAGAGTTGATGTCTAACTTTATATATTGAAGCCTCTTAGCAAATTTTAACCACGCATCTTTTTGTTGTTCAAAATCAATGTAATATTTATTCAATGATTCATTAACCATTGATATATATTCTTCAGTTGATAAGTCTCTTGAACCAATGCCAATAATCTGGCTGGCATCATCAATATTTCCTAATGTTTCTTGTCGAAACATAGCAGGAATTAACTTTCTATTTGAAAGATCACCGGTACCGCCAAATAGATAAAGATCAAAAGTATTAAGTTCCATTAAATGATTCCCTTAAAAAGTTTATTTCGTTAAGTTGTTTTGATAAATCTGTTACGAACCTGGCTGCATATGCTCCATTAATTACCCTGTGATCATAAGAAAGTGAAATTGGTAAGAGTTTTTGGTTAACAATATTTTTACCGTCTAAAAATAAGTTATCAAAGGGTTTTGATAAACCAAGAATTCCTACCTCTGGAGGGTTTATTATCGGGGTAAAATATTTACCGCCAATACCACTTAAGGAGGTTATTGTAAAAGATGCACCTTTGAGTTGATCAACTTTTAATTTTCTTTCTTTTGCTAAATTAGCAAGATTAAAAACCTCATCTGATATTTCTAAAATTGTTTTTTTGTCAGTATTTTTTATGTTAGGAACAATAAGACCTTCAGGAGTATCAACGGCTATACCTACATTAAAATAATCTTTCATTACAACTGTATCTAAGTTGGATGAAAGAGAAGTATTCATTAGAGGGTAGAGTTTTAAAGTTTCAACTGTTGCTTTAATGATATAAGCTAAAGGTGAAACTTTGGTTTTATTAGATTTATTTAACTCAGCTCTTAAAGCAAGCAAGTCTGTAATATTTGCATCATCGTGTTGAGTAACATGAGGAATATTGATCCAAGAAGTATGGAGATTTTTTGAAGCTGTTTTTTGAAATTTAGATAACTTTTCAAAGCTTACCTGACCCCATTTTGAAAAATCAATATCTGGTTGAGAGAATTCAAATCCACTTCCAGTTTTTGAATTTAAGCGCTGTGAAACAAATGCATGAAGATCTTCTTTTAATATTCTTCCTTTTGGACCAGAGCCTTTAACCTCAGATAAGTTTATACCAAATTCTCTAGCAAGTTTCCTTGTTGCTGGTCCTGAATGAACTGAGGCATTGTTATGACTCAAAGGCTGGCTTGCTTGTTCTTTGTTGTTATTTGTTTCTTCTTGTTTTGTAATATGTTCATTTTTAGAAATAGAAATTGAATCTTCGTTTTCATTAATTTTATTTAAAGATTTTGAGACAACCACACTTGACTCAATTTCTACAAATGGCATGCCGGCTTTTACCATGTCGCCTAGGCTAATATTTAATTTAGTAACTTTGCCTTCAACTGAAGCTGGTATCTCCATAGCGGCTTTATCAGTTTCAAGTATCATAATAGAATCATCTATTCCAACATTTTGGCCAACCTCAACACATATCTCTATTACCTCCACTTCTTCAACATCGCCAAGATCTGGAATCAAAGGTTTGGCTAAAACTATTTCATTTTCATTAATATCAATATCTTCTTTTTCAGCAGGTATTTGAATTTCTTCTGTTTGAGTTTTTGTTTTATTATTTTCTATATTAGATTTTTTATCTTCTTCAAATTCGATTTGAACAAATGGAGTTCCTTCTTGAACCATGTCGCCAACGTCAACAAGAATATTCTTAACAATACCAGATTTAGTGGTTGGAATTTCCATGGCTGCTTTATCTGTTTCAAGAATTATTATTGAATCTTCAGCTTCAACACTTTGTCCAACTTCTACACAAATCTCAATAACCTCTACCTCTTCAACATCGCCAAGATCTGGAATATTAAGATTTAAATCTTGCATTAAACTTCCCAAGGATTTGGTTTAAGAGGATCAACTTCAAGATCGTCGTATATTTCTTTTAATTTATTTTTATCGATTAGGTTATTTTTAAATAACGTATATGCCGATGCTCTTGCTATACTGTTGGCATCTATTTCAAAAAATTCTCTTAAATTCTTTCTGGAATCACTTCTTCCAAAGCCATCAGTTCCTAAAACAGCATAATCAGATTTAATGTATGGTCTTATTTGCTCTGCATAAGCTCTCATATAATCAGTGGATGCTATTACAGGGATCTCGCAATCAGCAAAACACTCTTCAACGTATGTTTTTTTCTCTTTTTTTGTGGGATTTAATTGATTAAATCTTTCAGTTTCCATGCCATCTTTTCTTAGCAGATTAAAACTTGTTACACTCCAAACCTCTGATTCAATTCCAAAACTATTAAGTATTTCTTTTGCTTTAATTGATTCATTTAAGATTGAACCAGAACCTAAAAGCCTGATTAATGGTTTTTTAGAAGGTAGTAATTTATACATTCCTTTGATAATTCCATCTTCAGCACCTTTTGGCATTGGAGGATGTTCATAATTTTCATTCATAGTTGTTATGTAATAAAAATAATTCTTTTGTTCAACAAACATTTTTTGAATGCCGTCTTTAATGATCACAGCAACCTCATATGAAAAAGTTGGATCATAAGACAAACAATTTGGAATTGTTGAAGAAAGTATATGGCTATGACCATCTTGATGTTGAAGCCCTTCTCCGTTAAGGGTTGTTCTCCCGGATGTAGCGCCAATTAAAAAGCCCTTAGCTTGTGAGTCGCCTGCTGCCCATGCTAAATCATGGATTCTTTGAAAACCAAACATTGAATAAAAAAGGTAAAAAGGAATCATAGGATAATCATAGTTGGTGTATGCTGTTGCTAATGCAGACCAGGCAGAGAAAGCGCCTGCTTCAGTAATACCTTCTTCAAGCATTACCCCTTCTTTTGACTCCTTGTACCACATTACCTTATCAGCATCTTCAGGTTCATAGTTTTGACCAGCTGAAGAATAAATACCAACCTGTCTAAATAAAGCCTCCATTCCAAATGTTCTTGCTTCATCAGGTACTATTGGAACAATTCTTTTACCTATCTCTTTGTCCTTTAGCAAATCAGTTATTACTCTAACAGCTGCCATTGTTGTAGAAATTTTTCTTTCATCTGAGCCTGAATATAACTTAGCAAATGCTTTGTTATCAGGCATTGAAAGAACTTCAGATTTTGTTCTTCTTCTAGGGATTGGTCCTCCTAATTTTGCTCTGGTATTTCTTAAATACTGTATTTCAGGAGAATCTTCAGGCGGTCTTACATAAGGAATATTTTCAATCTCATCATCAGTTACTGGAATATTAAACTTATCCCTAAATGACTTGATATTATCAAGCGATAATTTTTTGACCTGATGAGTGGTATTGTCTGCTTCTCTGGAACCAACACCGTATCCTTTTGTTGTTAAAGCCAATATAACCGTAGGTGCTCCAGAGGAATTAACTGCCTTATGATAAGCAGCATAAACTTTATAAGGATCATGACCACCTCTATTTAGTTTGTATATATCCTCATCAGTTAAATCTTCTACAATTTTTAGGGCTTCCGGATCCTTTGCAAAGAAATTTTCTCTAGTATATGCACCACCTTTTGCTTTAAAATTTTGCATTTCCCCATCCAATACAGCATCCATAATATCTTGAAGCTTACCCTCTTTATCTTTAGCCATTATTGGATCCCACTTTCTACCCCAAACGACTTTAATAACATTCCATCCAGCGCCCCTAAAAGAACCCTCTAGCTCTTGAATAATTTTTCCATTCCCTCGAACAGGACCATCCAATCTTTGCAAATTACAATTTATAACAAAAATTAGATTTTCTAAGCTTTCTCTTCCAGCAAGAGCTATTGCACCTTTTGATTCTGGTTCATCCATCTCCCCGTCACCACAAAAAACCCATACCTTTCTATCATTTCTAGGGACTAAACCTCTTGCAGACATATATCTCATTATATGAGCTTGATATATACCCATAATTGGTCCAAGACCCATTGAGACTGTTGGAAATTGCCAATAATCTGGCATCAGCCAGGGATGAGGGTATGAAGACAAACCTGGCTTTTTAACCTCTCTTCTAAAATTATCTAAATCTTCTTCATGTAGATACCCTTCTAAAAAAGACCTTGCATATATCCCAGGAGATGAGTGGCCTTGATAATAAATCAAATCTTCTAGTTGACCTTCTGAACCTCTAAAAAAATAATTAAAGCCTACATCATATAAAGTTGCAGCTGATGAGAAAGTTGATATATGTCCTCCTAAATCATCATCATTCTTATTTGCTCTTAAAACTAAAGCTAAAGCATTCCATCTTATTAAAGAACGAATTCTTCTTTCCATAAATAAATCACCAGGCATCTGTGCCTCGTCTTTTAATGGAATTGAATTTCTAAAAGGTGTTGTAAGGTTGTATGAAGGAATTGCTCCCTCTTCATTTAATTTCTTAGCGAGTTTTGTCATTAAGAATGATGCTCTTTCAACACCCTCTTTCTCAATAACGCTATCTATAGCTTCCAACCATTCACTTGTTTCTATAGGATCTTTGTCTTCAGGTATCATATATATGTCAAATTTTATGAATCTAATTTTACTGTAGATTATGTTAAAAATATACAATATTCATAATAAATGTTAAATATTGTAAATAAATTACAAATATATATAATTAAATTATGATTTTAGATACTCTAGTAAATGGTGAGGTAAAATTAAGCAAATCTGAAAAATGGATTGCGCTTTCTGTATTAAATAATCCCACTAAAGTTATAAGTCAATCGATTACATCTTTAGCCAATGAATCTGGTGTTAGCTTACCTACTGTAAATAGATTCTGTAAAAAACTTGGCTTTGATGGGTATCCTGCTTTTAAAATTCAAATAGCTCAAGAAATTACTAATACTAATCAACTATTAGACAGATTCAATGTAGATAAGGATACTCCTGAAGTTGTGAAGAGAGTTATGAGTGATATACAGTCAACTATTGTAAGCGTTGGTCAAAATCTTAATCCAGAATCGATCGATAAGGCAACAGACTTTCTGGCAAATGCTAGTAGTATTACATTTTTTGGGCTTGGTGGCTCAGGACCTGTTGCATTAGATGCGCAGCACAAATTTTTTAGGTTTGGAATTCCTGTCGTTGCTCATACAGATTATATAAACCAAAGAATGATTGTTTCAATGATGAAGGAAGGCGATCTTCTAGTATTAATTTCTTTTACAGGTAGGACATCTGAAATAGTAGAGACTGCTAAAATTGCTAAAAAAAATGGTGTAAAAACAATAGCATTAACTTCTGAAGACTCCCCTCTTGCCAAGCTTTCTAATGTTGTTCTGCATATACATACTCATCTTGAGAATAATCTTCATATCCCTATGACATCTAGACTAGCTCATTTAGCTATTATTGATATACTTTCTGCGACCGTCCAGGCTAGATTTGGAAAGGTTTTTGATAGTAGAAAGGATGAAGTTATTAAAAATATTGAAAAAACTAGAGTTTAATTATTTAACTATTAAGTTTTTAAGAAATAATATTTATTTTGATTTCTGTTTGATTGAGTAGAAAATACAAAGGTAATTCTTTGTTACTTTTAGCTTGTTCATAGACCTCTAATTTCTTTTTATTAGGTATTAATAAAAATATATTTTTGGATTGAAGTATCATAGACAGATTCATACTAACTCTTTTATGTGCAGGACTGCCCATAGCTTCTGTATAAATTATTTCTGGTTTTGATGATGGCTCAAAATAGTTAGAATTAGTTTTAATTAATGATGGGAATAAAGAGGCAAAATGACCATCCTCACCCATGCCCAACAACATAACATCAAAAGGCCTTTGAATATTTAGAGCTTTGTCAGGTGAATTGCATAAGGATATAAAATTTGTATTTATAGCATTATTAATCATCAAATTTTCTATGACTAGTTTTTCATTAGAATCGTTATGAGATTTATCAACAAATCTATCATCAACAAGGGTGATATTTACTTTAGTCCAATCTAGATGCATTAGTGAGAGTTCATTAAATATTTTTACTGGACTGGAGCCCCCGCTTACAACCAAACTTGCTTCGTTGCTTTCTTTAATAGCAAGTTTTAGTATATCGAATATTTGTTCTGATAAATTTTTCATTCTTATATGAGATTAAATGAATTTGCTATTCCGTCTATTACAAATTCAATTGCTAGCGCTCCAAGAAGTAAACCAAATATCTTTTGGACTACAGTAATAATAGTTGGACCTAGCTTTGATGATAACTTTGCAGATAACCACATAGCAACGGTAGCTATAAATACTACTATGAGTATTGGTAAATATGAAACTAGGCCATCTAAAGCTGAAGCATAAGACTCTTTTGATATCAATAAGCTTGTTGCCATAGCTCCGGGACCAGCTATCAAGGGTATAGACAATGGAAATATAGCTATTGATTTTATGGTTTCATCATCTATAGCGGTATCAGCTGTATTTTGTCGCCTAGTTTGTCTTTGCTCAAAAACCATCTGAAATGCAATAACAATTAAAAATAAACCACCAATGATCTTAAAAGAGTCCATGCTAATATTCATTGCGTCAAGAATGGCATTACCAAATAACCAAAAAATAGTAAGAACTACTAAAGATACAAAACTAGCTCGCAAGTAAACAGATTTAACCTGATGTTTATTTAGACCTGCGGTTAGACCTGCAAAAATCGGTATTAAAGATATTGGATCTATTGCAACAAACATCAATAAGGTGCTTTCTACAAAAGTATCAAACATGCTAAATATTTATAATTTGAATAGCTTCTGAGTGCTCTTCTGAAAATATACTTGAAACCATAATAAACTTTAGATCTTTTTTGTCTTTACCATAATATTTTTTTAAAATCTTTGAGACATTTGTCAGTGTTTTCTCATGATTAGAAAGATTTGATAGATAAAAAGGAACTGTAGAACCTATAAGAGATAGTTGATTGAGGGTTTTTTTATTTCCAGTAAAGGTAAAAACCGGAATGCCGTTAGGTTTAGAGTTTGAAATGTAATTAGCTGTTTTACCAGTTCTTGTAATAGCTATAATGCCGTCTGCATTAATTGTCTCAGCAAGATTTTTTGCTGCCACACCAATATGCTGCCAATCAGAGCTTGGTGTAAAATTCTTCTCATAACCTAAGGTTCTAAACTTCTCTGTTTTTTCTGCTATAGATTTTAAGAAGGTTACACATTCCGATGGATATTTACCAACACTTGTTTCTCCTGAGAGCATTATTGCATCAGCACCTTCATATATTGCATTTGCGATATCAGTAACCTCTGCTCTTGTAGGTGTCGGATTTTCAATCATGGATTCTAATAAGTGGGTAGCTACAATTGATCTCCTTCCCCATTTAGCACATGCATACATTATTCTTCTTTGAATATTAGGTAAGTCAGTTAAGCTGGTTTCAATTCCTAGATCACCCCTCGCAACCATAACGCCCCAAGAAGCTTTACAAATATCATGAATATTATCTAAACCTTCTTGATTTTCAATTTTTGCAATAATTTTTGCTTTAGATTTCTTTTTATCTAGTATGGTTTGTAGCTTTTCTAAATCTTCACTGTTTCTTACAAAAGATAGAGCAATAAAATCTACTCCATTTTTTATCCCAAAATTAATATCTTCAATATCTTTAGCGGTTAAAGACGGGAGGTTGACTCTGACGCCTGGCAAGTTTACATGTCTTTTTGAGCCAAGCTTGCCACCATCTAAAACTTTACATAACAATGTCTCTTCATCTTTAGATAAGACTTTAAAGTTAATCAGTCCGTTATCGACAGATATTTTAGAGCCCTCACTAACGCTATGTATTAAATCTTTATAGTTAATTTTAATTGATGAAGTCTCAACATCTACTTGATCTCTAACAGTTAAGGTAACTTCATCACCCACTTTTAAATCCAACGGCAATTCTGTATCACCGGTTCTTATTTCTGGTCCTTGGGTGTCTAGCAGGACTCCAATCTTTCCAGATTCAACTTTTGCATCATTGTTGATTTTTTTTATTCTATCAATTACCGCTTTTGCTGACTTGTGAGTAGCATGCGACATATTAATACGCGCAACATTCATACCATTATTGTGAAGTTTTTTTAATGCGCTGATAGTTTCAGTAGCAGGACCAATAGTGCATATAATTTTTGTTCTAGTAAAGCTCATAAAGAATTCATTGTTTAGAAAAGAGAATATACCTTAAAAATACGGTTTTAAGCAGTTTCTTTGAGTGAAATTGAGGATATTTGTTTAATATATTGAGATAATTCAACCATTCTCTTGGAAAATCCCCATTCATTATCATACCAGGCAAGAATTTTAGTTTGGTTGCCAATCTTATAAATGTGATTGGTGTCAAAGATAGAGGATGCTGGATTGTGATTAAAGTCCGAACTCACCAAAGGCAAATCACATATAGACAGTATTCCTTGCAATTCATTCTTTGCAGATTTAGTTAAAACATCAATTAGTTCATCAATTTCAAAATCTTTTTCTGATTCGAACGTTAAATCAAGCATTGATACATTAAGAACAGGAACTCTTGTTGCCATACCGTTAAGCTTTCCCTCTAGTTCTGGAATAACTAAACCAATTGCTTTTGCAGCTCCTGTTTTAGATGGAATAATAGATGCTGAGGCTGCTCTTGCTCTATATAAATCAGAATGAGATACGTCCAATAAGCTTTGATCATTAGTGCTAGCATGAACAGTGTTAACCAATCCACTTTTAATTCCAAAATTATCGTTAATAACCTTAGCAATAGGCGCCAAACAATTGGTTGTGCAAGATGCATTTGAGATTATTAAATCATTTTTATCTAACTGATTATGATTGACTCCATAAACAATAGTCTTATCAGGATCTTGAGCTGGAGCAGATATTAGAACCTTTTTTGCACCAGCAACTAGATGACTATAAGCTTTTTCTTTTGAAGTAAAGAAGCCTGTACACTCAAAAACAATATCAATTTTTAAATCATCCCAAGGCAGATTAGAAGGATCTCTCTCAGAATAGAATTTTATAGATGAGTTATCTATTATAATTTCATCATCACTATGACTGACTTCATTAAGAATTGAACCATGAATTGAATCGTATTTTAATAGATGAGAATTTGATTTTATATCGCCAAGATCATTTATAGCAACTAGCTCTAAATCACCCTCTTGGCCTGCTAAAAAACCTGCATCAATAAGATGTCTAGTTATATTTTTACCAATTCTACCAAAACCGTTAATTGCAACTCTCATAGTATATGCTTTTAAAAATGTAAATTATTTACAATATTTATTGTTTAATAATTATATTGTATAATATTTCCATAAATATAAAAAGAAATTATATACTTTTAAGTAAACTCTTCTTTTAAAAAACATATAAAATAGCTGGCTTGTTATGAGTGATTTAATTATTTCAGGAATCAATTTAATGTTAACCGGAATGGTTACTGTATTGATATTCCTTTCAATTTTAATTCTGCTAATTAATATTTCTGCATCATTATTTAAAGAAGAGTTGATAGATAACTTAAAGGAAAATTTAGCCAAAAGTTCCGATGTAAATAAATTAAAAATTGAGCATAAAGAGATAATTAATATTATTAAAAAGAGAATATTCAATGAATAAAAAGAAAATTGGTATTACCGAGGTTGTTCTTAGGGATGGTCATCAATCACTTTTAGCAACAAGGCTTAGATATGAAGACATGGAATCAGTTTTAAAAGAAATAGATTCGGTTGGTTTTTGGTCTGTTGAATCTTGGGGCGGTGCTATTTTTGATTCATGTATAAGGTACCTTGGTGAAGACCCTTGGGAAAGAATAAGAAATATTAAAAGCAAGATGCCAAATACTCCGCAGCAAATGCTTCTCAGAGGGCAGAACTTATTAGGTTATAAGCATTATTCTGATGAAATAGTTCATAAATTTATTGAAAAATCTAAAACTAACGGAGTTGATGTATTTAGAATTTTTGATGCTCTAAATGATCCAAGAAATATGGAAACTGCTATCAAGGCAACTATTGAAAATGATGGACATGCGCAAGGAACAATTTCTTATACAACAAGTCCTGTTCATAACCTTCAGACCTGGGTTGATCTAAGCTTAAAGCTTCAAGATCTTGGATGTCACTCTTTAGCAATTAAAGATATGGCTGGATTATTAGATCCTTATATAGGATTTGAACTTGTTTCAAGATTGAAGGAAGAAATTAATATTCCCATCCATTTACATAGTCATGCAACTACTGGAATGAGTACTACTACAGCAATAAAGTGTGTTGAAGCAGGTTTGGATAATATTGATACTTCTATCTCTTCTATGAGTATGACGTATGGTCATTCAGCTACAGAAACGGTCGTCGGAATACTCGATAATACTGATTATGAAACAAAAATTGATCTAGAAAAATTAGAGCCAATAGCGAAACATTTTAGAGAAGTTAGAAAAAAATATTCAAATTTTGAGGGTTCTTTAAAAGGAGTAGATGCAAGAATAATTACTTCACAGGTTCCTGGAGGAATGCTAACAAATCTTGAAAATCAGCTCAAAGAACAAAATGCTTCAGATAAATTTGATGAGGTTATTGATGAAATTCCAAATGTAAGATCAGACCTTGGTTTTATTCCATTAGTAACTCCTACTTCACAAATTGTAGGAACCCAAGCAGTAATAAATGTATTAAATAATGAAAGATATAAAGTTATAACAAAAGAAACATCAGCCTTGTTAAGGGGTGAGTATGGAAAAACTCCTTCTGCTGTTGATAAGGTCTTGCAAGAGAAAGTTTTAAATGGCGAAAGTCCGGTGACATGCAGGCCTGCTGACCTAATAGATAGCAATGAATACGATAAAACTAAAGAAAAATTTCTTAAGGTTATTGGTGAAAGCAAACTTGACATAGAGGCTAGTGAAGAAAACATTCTTATATACACCCTCTTCCCAGAAATTGGGATGAAGTTCTTAGAAAATAAAGACAATCAAGAATTTTTTGAAAAATCTCCATTAAACTTAACTGAAGATAAAGAAGGTTTCTATAATGTTGAGATAGATGGATTAAATTACGTAGTTAAATATTCTAAAACTGAAGAGCCTGAAATCTTAAGAAATAATATTAAATCGGGCAAAACTGTTTCCAAGGAAGTAACAAATAAAACGGGGACCATCATAAATGCCCCACTAAGCGGAAATATTTTCAAGATAGAATATTCCGAAGGCTCTAAAATCCAAGAAGATGATACCATTATAGTTCTTGAAGCCATGAAAATGGAAACAACTATAAAAACTCCTGTAAATGGAATAGTTGGCAAGATTTTTATTAAAAATGGAGATAAAGTTCAAGTAGGACAACCTTTGTTTGAGGTTTTAAATTAATGAGTTTATTTGAATTCTTTTCAACTTTGGGTATTTTTAGCATAACTCTTGGCCAATCTTTAATGATTCTGGTTGGTCTATTACTGCTATATCTTGCTATAAATAAAAAATTTGAACCTTTATTATTATTGCCAATAGGTTTTGGAGCTCTGCTTACGAATATTCCAGAAATTGGTTTATCAATGAGTCCAATTGAAAAACTTGTATATGCAAATAATCCTTCTGAAATAAATCAAATTATAAGTGAGTATTTTGGAAGTGGTGTCGACTTGTCATTGCTTCTTAAAAATGCGTCTTATATGGATCTCAAAATAATAAATGATGCAGCGCAAGGTATGGGGTATGCACCAGGCATTTTATATATATTCTATGAGGTAGCTATAGGCTCAGGAATTGCACCGCTCTTAATTTTCATGGGTGTAGGTGCTATGACAGATTTTGGACCACTGCTTGCTAATCCAAAGACTTTAATACTTGGTGCTGCAGCACAATTTGGCATCTTTGCAACTGTTATGGGAGCGTTATTATTAGATTACTTTGGATTAATAGATTTTACTCTTAAGCAGGCTGCTGCAACAGGAATCATAGGTGGTGCTGATGGTCCAACTGCAATATACGTCTCATCTATTCTAGCTCCAGAGTTACTTGGACCAATAGCTGTAGCTGCTTATTCATATATGGCATTAGTTCCATTAATTCAGCCTCCAATCATGAGAGCTTTAACATCAGAATCTGAAAGAACTATTCAAATGGTTCAGCTAAGAAACGTATCTCAAAAAGAAAAAATTATTTTTCCTATCATGCTCTTCTTGTTGGTTGGATTACTTTTACCAAGCGCGGCACCCCTTCTAGGAATGCTTTGTTTAGGCAATCTTATGAAAGAATCATTAGTGGTTGATAGGTTAAGCGATGTAGCCCAGAACTCATTAATAAATATAGTAACAATTTTTTTGGGTTTATCTGTTGGGTCAAAATTAGCTGCTGACAAATTTTTAACTCCTGAGACACTTGGAATACTCATATTAGGAATGATTGCTTTTGCAATAGGAACTGCAGCGGGTGTTCTTGTAGCAAAATTAATTAATATATTCAGTAAAACAAAAATAAACCCTCTTATAGGTGCAGCTGGTGTTTCAGCGGTACCAATGGCAGCAAGAGTAGTCAATAAGGTTGGATTAGAATATAACTCTCAAAATCATTTATTAATGCATGCTATGGGTCCTAATATTGCTGGGGTAATAGGCTCAGCTGTAGCAGCTGGTGTAATGATTAAATTTCTAGGATAAATTCAAGACGAAAAAAAACAGAGACTAGCTCTGTTTCTTTAGTTCGAGATCCTTAGGGGTCCTGAGTGAGATTTTCTCCGGCTCCTTGAATTCTTTCTCTTGAATTCTTGGTGGGTTTATAAGCTCTTTTTTATCGTCGACTCTTATAAACGCTTTCTCCCTATGGGCTCTACCTTCTTGCTTCTCTCTAAGTCCCGTCTGCAGTTGTTCTTTAGTCGGAATCAAGTTGGTCTATTAAATATACTCTTTTGAAAAATCATGTCAACACTTTATTTAAAAAAAATTACATTATTTAATTTTAATCTAAATTGATAATGCTTCCTGGTACAACAGAAATAAAATCAAGGTCTTTATATTTCATAATTTCTTTTTCAAGCCTTATTTTTGGTTCAATAGTGTCCTCGTCTGTTAAGACAAAAGTAGCCCAATGCATGCCGAATGCTTTTTCAGCTTCTAGATCCAACATTATCTGAACTGCATCTTCTGGATTTACATGACTTTCAGCCATAAACCACTCTGGATCATAGGCTCCAATAGGTATAAAAGCATATTTTGGAGACCCTAGTTTTATTTTAGTATCAATAAAGTCTTTAGAGTAACCTGTGTCACCTGCATGATATAAAGAATAATCTTTATGATTAAAAAACCACCCTCCCCATAAACTTTTATTTCTATCAAACAGAGATCTTTTAGACCAATGCTGCACAGGGGTGAAGGTGATTACGAAGCCTTTATGTTCAATTGATTCCCACCAATCAAAATTATATACATTCTTAATTTTTTTTCTTTTTAGTAATTTTTCATCGCCAGCAGGAACTAAAAAAATTGCTTCAGGATGTTTTTTTGAGATTTTTTTTAAAGAATGAATATCTAAATGATCATAGTGATTATGGCTTACAGTAACAATATCAATATGAGGTATTGCGTCCAATGGTATAGCTGGTGGTATTAATCTTTTTGGACCAATATTTTTAAAAGGTGATGCTCTTTTTGAGAATATTGGATCAGTAAGAATAGTTACTCCGTTCTTCTTGATTAAAAAAGTAGAATGACCTATCCAGATAGCATAATTATCATCTTCAGATAAGTTGAGCTTCTGCCAATCTGATGAGAGTTCAATCTTAGTAATCTCTGGCTCAATATCAGATCTAATCCACTGGAGCATATCGCCAAATGACTTATCAGAGGCAACGCCATTGGTATTTTTATATTCTGCAAATAAAAACCCTGTAGTAAATAGCAAGAAGATGTAGAAAGTTTTGTACATAATTAATTATTAAATAAATCCTCTAAAGCCTTTTTGAACCCTTAATTTAAAAGCAAAAAAGTTATCCTTACCAGATGCTTTTATTCTTTTAAGTTCAAAAGGTGTATCGCTATTAACTACTCCTTCGTCGGTGGTAACGGCTGATTCAAAGTTACTAGTTTCTATAATTTCAATATCCTCAGCATTATATATTCCAAAAGGATATGCAAAACTAGAGACCTTAGTATTAAATGTTGTTTCTAGAATATTTTTGCATTCAAGTATCTCATGCTTTTTAACATCTATAGATGTATTGGGTAAATAAGGATGGGAAATTGTATGTCCGCCTAATTCAAATACACCAGAATCTAACATTTCCTGAATCTGTTGATCGGATAATTTTTCTTCTGAAGCCAAGATTCCAGAATTATGTTTAGGATTCTTTTTTATTGACCAGTCATTATTATGCCTATCTATAACCAGGTAAAGCGTAGCGCATGCATTATATTTTTGTAAAAGCGGGAGTGCTTTGGTGTAATTATCTAGGTAGCCATCGTCAAAAGTAATAGCGACAACCTTGCTATCATTTTTAAACTTATCTAGCTCGGACATTTTTATAAATCTCCAGCCATTATCTGAAAAATATTCTAGATGTTTTTCAAACATTTCTGGAGAAACCCTTAAACCTGATTTCTTTTCATTTGGAAGCTGCTCAGCAATCATGTGATACATCATGATTCTTGTCTTATTTAAATTTGCATTTGGATACCACCATACGTACTTTAGTGAAAGTAAGATCAAAATAATATCAATGACAATTGCTATAATAATCATGAAGATATTTCCTGATAGAAATCTATGGTTTCTTTACACATATTTGAAGTTAAAAATTCTGTATTTTCTTTTATATTAATATTATCACCATCAAGTATCGCCAGTGTTTTATTTAACAAAGATTCTTTGTCATCTGGTTCAACCAAACCATAGGGGAAAAGAGTCTCTAATATCTCTTTTACACCGCCTCTGTTATAACCAATACATGGTATTCCTATAGATAATGGCTCTAAAATACTTCTACCAAATGACTCAGGCTTGTTAGAGGTGTTGTATACGATCGATGAAATGGAATATATATTTTTAATATCTTTTCTAAAATTTAAAAAATATACATCCCCTTCAAGATTAAGAGATTTTATTTTCTCTTTTAACGTATTTAAATATTTTTGATGCTTATCCTTTGCCTCACCAGCAATTAATATCTTAAATTTATGAGGTGAGTTATCTTTAACTGATTTTGCCAAGGAGATAATTTTTTCAAAATCTTTTAAAGGAGATATCCTTCCGGCTATTGTTAATAATTTTGTATTTCGTGTATCAGGGTACATTTCATACCATTGGTTTAACCATGCCTGATCTGGTTTGTAGTTTTGATAGTACTCCTTTTCGTCAATGCCTCTGTATATAAGTTTTATATTTTTATCTGAAGACTTTGTATAGTTTTTAATAAGATAGTCATTTGCAGCTTTGGAGACAGTGATTATATTTTGAGGCTTTGACATGATTGCGCTGTAAAAATTAACAGAATATAAGCCATGAATTGTTGATACCAAAGAGGGTCTTATATTTAATGGGATACCCTTTAATGCCTGCCAGACAATCCATGCAGGCATTCTTGATCTTACATGAATAATATCTGGATTGATTGACATGATCCATTTTCTGAGAGGTTTTACATGCTTAAATGTAAAAATATTTTTTTTATGCAGATTCCATATGTGGTGATGAGTTCCATTTTGAATTAATTGATCAACAAGTCGGCCGCCAGCAGATACAACATGAGATTCATGATTGTTCTCTACTAACGCTCTGGACATTTCAAGAACACCTTGCTCCACACCCCCGCTATCTAGAGTTGGAACAAATTGTATAACTTTCATATCAAAATTTTATCATTGAACGCAAAGATCTATTCAAAATAACTTAATGAAGCCCCTCTACAATAACAACAAGTCTTTTGGCAGAATTTTTTACAAACTCAAGAGCCTCTTGATATTCGTCTGAGTTATAACAAAAGAGAGCTTCTTCAAAACTATTAAACTCAATAAGTACTGTTCTTTCAAAGCCAGGTCCTTCTTTTTCCTCTTGCTTTCCACCTCTAGACAAAAAAGTGCCATGATATTTATTAATTATTGGTCCTGCGAGCTGAATATATTTACCATACTCATCAGGATTTAATATGTGCCCTCTAACAACCCAATAGGCTTTCATATTAGGATTTAAATTTTAATCTTGTTTGATGAAGAATGGGTTCTGTATATCCGCTAGGCTGCACTCTTCCTTCAATAGCAAGATTGCATGCTGCTTCAAAAGCAAGGCCATCGTATGAAGGAGCCATTGGTATATAGGTACTATCAGAAGCATTTTGCCCATCAACCACCAAGGCCATTTTTTTCATTGAATCTAATACCTGCTCTTTTGAGCATAGTCCATGATGCAACCAATTAGCTATGTGCTGGCTAGAGATTCTGCATGTAGCCCTATCCTCCATAAGACCAACATTGTTAATATCAGGAACCTTAGAGCATCCAACACCCTGATCTACCCATCTAACAACATACCCAAGAATTCCTTGGCAATTATTATCTAATTCAGCTTGAATTTCTTCGGCTGAAATTTCAGATGGATTTTTATGAACAGGAATATCCAATATTGCGTCTAAGCTAGCTTTTTCTCTTTTCATAATTGAGGACTGCTCATCGCCGACCAATATTTGATGATAATGAATTGCATGAAGAGTTGCTGCTGTTGGTGACGGAACCCATGCACAATTTGCTCCTGCCTTTGGATGCATTGTTTTGGTGTTATACATACCAAGCATTTCATCGGGCATAGGCCACATACCTTTACCTATCTGAGCTCTGCCTTTAAATCCTGTTTCAAGGCCAATATCAACATTCCAATCCTCGTATGAAGTAATCCATTGATGTTGTTTCATGGCAACTTTGGTAATCATAGGACCAGCTTCCATGCTCGTATGTATCTCATCACCTGTTCTGTCTAAAAATCCTGTATTAATAAATATGACTCTATCTTTAGCAACTTCAATACATTCTTTTAGGTTAACTGTTGTTCTTCTCTCTTCATCCATAATCCCCACTTTGGCAGTTAGATTTGGAAGACCTAAAGCTTTTTCTACTGCAGCAAATAAATCACATGTAAATTGAACTTCCTCTGGTCCATGCATTTTAGGTTTTACAATATATATGCTGCCAGCTTTAGAGTTTTGATATGGACTATTTTTATTTAAATCATGCATTGCAATACAAATGGTAAACATTGCATCCATAATGCCCTCAGGCACTTCATTGCCACCTGCATCTAATATACCCGGGTTAGTCATAAGATGGCCCACGTTTCGAACTAACATCAAACTTCTACCAGATAAGACCAAGTCTTCTCCAGTGTTTGAAATATAGTGTCTATCAGAATTTAATGCTCTAGTCATATTAGAGCCATTTTTGCTGAAGGTTTCTGTTAAATTGCCCTTCATAAGGCCCAGCCAGTTTCTATAGACTGTTGTTTTATCCTCACCATCAACCGCAGCAACAGAATCTTCACAATCTTGAATTGTGGTAATAGCAGATTCCATCAAAATGTCTTTTATTCCAGCTTTATCAGTGCTGCCTATTGGATGACTAGCATCTATTTGAATTTCAAAATGTAAGTTATTATTTATAAATAGCAATCCATAGGCATCATTACTGTTATTACAATAGCCCACATATTTTTTAGGATCTTTTAATTGAGTTTTAGCTCCCCCGGCAAGTAATGCATAAATATTACCCTCTGCAAAATCAAAACCTAATATATCTTTATAACTGCCTTCCTCTAGAGGAATAGTTTCATCTAGAAAGTTTTTTGCAAATGCTATGACTTTATCTCCTCGAACAGGATTGTAGCCTCCTTCTCTGGTAGCACCATTATCTTCACTGATTACATCAGTACCATAAAGTGCATCATATAAGCTTCCCCATCTAGCATTGGCTGCGTTAAGTGCAAATCTTGCATTCATTACTGGCACAACTAACTGAGGACCAGCAATTGATTTAATTTCAGGATCAACATTATCTGTTGCAATTGAAAAATTAGAGCTTCGTGGGGCTATATATCCAATATCTTCAAGAAATTTTTTATATTCTTCATGGTTGTGCTCAACGTCTCTTCTTTTAAGATGCCATTGGTCAATTTTGGATTGAATATCTTCTCTTTTTTCTAGCAATGCTTTATTTCTAGAAGAAAAATTATTAACTATCTCTTCAAGGGAAGACCAAAAATTTTCAGGAGCAATATCAAGTCCTTCAAGAACCTCATTTTCTAAGAAATCTTTTAATTCATTTGTAACTTTTAAAGAAGTATTGATATTAAGTTTTTCTTCTGAGTTATCTTGAGGTGAGCTAAAAAAGGACAGTATTTTTTTAAGTATATTCATTTTAAAATTATAACAACTTCGAATGAATAACCAACAGCAAAAAAATAGCTTTTAATGTTTTATTTTGGACAACGCTTTATCGATATCATAATCCCATATTTGTTTGATGCTATACATACCTATCGATGGTGCATACTTTATAATCATATTTCTGCCCATGACCAAGATTGGGTTTTTGATATGATTAAGGTAACCCTGTCTTTCAGATAAAGATTTAATTTTATGAATTCTTGGTAATCTTAAATTTTCATATGCCATTTGCGAATTTTTTATATCTCCTTTATAGCTAAATATCAGCTTTCCAAACGCATATGCATCCTCTAGTGCTAAACACCCACCCTGGCCAATAAAAGGGACTATTGGATGCGCAGCATCTCCTAAAAGAGTTAAGTTCTCAAAACATAAACTACTCGGAGCTGGCCTAGTGTAGACCCCCCATTTATAAAGAGTTGAGCAGTCATCAAGGAATGAAAGGAAATTATATGCACTTATTGGTAGATCTAACTTTAGCTCCTCTAATGATCCAGGAGCTTTCCAAGACTCAATATATTCTTTATTGGTTTTGACTGCTGCAACAAAACTTATTTTTGAACTAGAGATGGGGTAAGTAACAATATGATGATTAGGGCCTAATAAGGTTTCAATATTAGCTTGTTTTTTATCGACTATGGATCGCCAAACTGAATAACCACTATAAACAGGATTATCCTTCGGAAGAATTTGATTTCTGCATATTGATTTTATGCCATCACATGCAGCAATGTGTTTCACTTTATAAGTAATATTATGTGAAAAATGTAATTCAGAATTATTTATACCTATAGATCTTAGCTTATGATTAAATAAAATTTCACCACCTAGTTCGATATATTTATTTAAAAGAACTTCATATAAAGTTTTTCTTGTAGTCGTTATCACATCAACATCAAACGATTTAATCTGTTTATTGTTTGAAAAGTGGACAGCATTTTTTGGATTAGCTGATCGCTCTAAGATATCTTGGTATATTCCAAGATTTTTAAGAATTTTGATGCCGTTTGGAGATATAGAAATTCCGGCACCATAGTTACTAACTTCAGATGATTGTTCAAATATTGCAACAGGAATTTTTGCCTCTTGAAGGGTGCAACCCAAAGCTAGTCCTGATATTCCTCCACCAATGACAGCAATATGATTACGATAATTATCCATTTATTTATTATGCCTTAATAATAATAAAGGAGGCATATAGCCTCCTTCATGCTTTAAATAATATTTAACTTTTTACAGGGACAATTGCAAAAGATCTTTGATTTTCACAAGATCCTCCCAATGCTTCTAAAGCTTCATATTCTGGCATTTCTTCAGCAGCACTCCAAAAACTTGACCAGTTTTTTCCATAGTCAGTAATTGTTGAAGTGAACACTGCTTGAACATAGTCATAGTCCCAACCTGGTGTTACGCCCATTGATGGCCATATCATTTTTCTACCAGCTACATCACCTAATTTTTGTGCAGCCTGAGCATAAGCATAATAAGCGTCATACTGTTGTTCACCAGTAACTCCGTCTCCATATCTGCAATCAGCATATACAACATAGCCAGCGTTTCCATCTGGAGTCTCTGACACTGTTCTTTGCCATGTATTTATAACTTGAGCATTAGTTACGGGTAATTCATTAAGTAATTTACCACCATTTTGGAACCAATAATCGTTTCCTACTGCCTGATGTTCTGGACTAGAATTTATGCCTAACCAAATAAAATCAAAAGTATCTAAATTGACTCCGTAATAAGGAACAAGCATTGATGATCTATAGTCAGCATTGGGCTCTGCAGCTTCACCAGTAGTTGCCCATTTTTTCCATTTCTCAGCCCATTTCATCATGTCATCCATATCCTTACCATCTTTAAAAGAACTAACATAATATTCTGCAACATTGGCTTCATACTTAGGCCCGTCTTCTTCAGCAAACAAGCTAAAAGAAAAAACCATAGCCAGCGATAATAAAAATTTCATAATTTCTCTCCCATAAATTTTAAATTGATATTTAATATTACATTAAGAAAAGCTTATGAAAAGAATATATGTGTATATATTTTATATTTAATCTATTCTTCCATTGATGTCATATCTGTTGATAAATTCCCATATTGTATCGCTGGCACTTATCCCAAAGGTTTGATTTTGTGGCCATGTGTGGCCCATTATATCTACCTTGTACAATTCAACTTGAACATTGTTTATACATTTTGAGTAAGTACGATGCTCTAAACCAACACCAATATCGAAATAATCAGTAATACTAATAAGAGGATCAGTGTCACAGGAGTTATATGTGCTCCAATAATCTATAACATCATCGATGCTTTTCATTCTCAAAGCAGAATTTCCTTGATAAGGAACAACCCCATCAATAGCTCCATGAATCTGAAGAATTGCAGTTGGGTGTGATGGATTGCAGTTGTCATATGTGCCATAGCTCATGGAGCCAGTTACCGATGCTACAGCAGCAATTTTTGAACCCAGATTGCAAGCCAAGTGATAGCTCATAAACCCCCCATTTGACATTCCGGTTGAATATATCCTATTTTGATTAATATTATATTTTTCAGATACTAGTTCAATAATCGTATCTATAAAATCAACATCATCAACGGTACTCCCAATAGTCCAACCACCAGAATTCCAGTGAGATACGCTAGTTGCTAGCACAGTATTTAATGGCGCACCCTGAGGATGAATTAAAATAAAATTATTATCTTTGGTATAAGCTAAATCTCTAAAATCTGCATACTGCATTTGAGCTAAAGCATTACTTCCGTATCCATGCAAATTAAATAAAATAGAACTCTGGCCATCTGCCTCTGGATGACCTAATTGTATATAGTAATATCTATCTAATCCTTTGTGCTTTAATTCACATATGTATGTTCTATCGTAAGTACTACCATTAAAACTTTGACATTGTTCACCAGAATCTTGAATATTTGGGTTATTGCTTACAGGAACTACCTCACTAGATGAGCCTCCACCTCCTCCGCTGCATGAGGATAAAAAAAATAGAACTATCGTTAATCTTAATAGCATATGAAGACTATAGTGAAGAATAGATAAATATGGAATGGTGCGGTACGCCGGTCTCGAACCGGCGGCCTTCTGCTTGGCAAGCAGACGCTCTACCAACTGAGCTAGTACC